>OKWD01000232.1_pt1 | contig 10543 bp, 9 predicted proteins | sample 1607011 | NCBI WGS metagenome assembly OKWD01 (sample SAMN04414077, study PRJEB24778) | human gut metagenome | material: faecal | host: Homo sapiens | reverse complement strand
TTGAAAGAAGGCGCACCGATACATGAAAACTATGGCACACACACCGGTGAATTGTTAAAAGCTCCCCATTTCAGTTGGAGTTCATCACATTTGCTGATGTTATACGATGATTACGGCAAATAAACTCTCTCTTTTTACCTTAATATAAATAATACAATACCAAGGAGGGCTGCACTCGTGATGAATGCGGCCCCCTGCTTTTATATCGTATTACCTGTTACCCCCAATACACTCTTTTCAGAAGTGATAAAAATTCTCCAATGAATGAGTAGAATGTTACAGGTGTAAGATTATATATCTTCCGGCTGCAACATGATATATCCTTCAGCCTATACATCCGTATGTGTTCACACTTCACAACAGGAAACTTCAAAACATCTGCCCCTTTTTAAAACAACAGGAACATATTAAAAAACATCAAGAGCTTTATTTAATACGTCCTGTTGTTTCTCCTGTTTCTTTATATACACATAGCAAAACACTTATTTTTCCTTCAGAAGTTTCAGCCTCTCCGCAAACGCTTTGTTCATCGGCATTCCGGCTGAAGAATTGATACCTCGAAATCTTTCAGACTGAAAAAAAAATTCTTCAGCGTACCCAATGGCCGAAAGGTGAAAAGCACGCAGGTACATGGGGAAAACTCCGAAGATGCCGGAAAGTACACAGCCATAGCTGAAAAAACGTATATGCCGGCTGAAAGAATAAATACCCGGCTGAAGAATTTTAAGAGCCAATCCTTCAGCCGGAAAGCCCATGAACAGGCAGTTTGCGGAGAGGCTGAAACTTCTGAAGGATTTTTGGGGCAATTCTTCGGGAGGGCATATTTCCCACCGGAAGAGGAATATGCCCACAGAAAAGAACATAAAAAGACGCAAGAAACCGGGATGCCTGATATCTTGTTACAAGATGCGGCAAATCTTGTGAGAAGTTTCTCCCAATCTTGTGGGAAGTTCCGCTGATTCTTGTTATACAAAAAAAGCCTGCCATTAATATAATGTTTATCAATGGCAGGTGACTTATTTCGTTTGGAGAAATCAAAACATCCTGCTGACGCGCTCAATGCCGGCAGCCAGCATATCTATCTCCTCCTTGGTATTATACAAACCGAAAGAAGCACGTACAGTTCCCTCAATCCCCATACGAATCATCAAAGGCTGAGCACAATGATGCCCGGTACGTACGGCAATGCCCAGACGGTCAAGCAACGTACCCATATCCAAATGATGAATATTTCCTACCAAGAAAGAAATGACACTGCTCTTATGCTCAGCCTCTCCGAAGATACGCATCCCGTTTATTTCTTTCAGACGCTGCATGGCATATAGGGTCAGTTCATGCTCATGGGCGGCAATGTTCTCCATACCAATGGCAGATACATAATCCAACGCTTTTGCCAAGGCGGTAGTGCCGATATAATCGGGAGTTCCCGCTTCAAACTTAAACGGCAATTCATTAAAAGTCGTTTTCTCGAAGCTGACACTTTGTATCATCTCGCCTCCCCCTTGGTAAGGTGGAAGTTTATCCAGCCACTCTTCTTTTCCATAAAGCACTCCCACACCGGTAGGTCCATATATTTTATGTCCGCTGAAAGCAAAAAAGTCAGCATCCAAATCCTGAACATCCACTTTCATGTGAGGAACACTCTGCGCCCCGTCAATCAAAACGGGAACACCGTGTGCATGGGCAGTCGCAATCATCTCTTTCGCCGGATTGACAGTGCCCAACACATTACTTACATGAGCGAAACTCACCAGCTTGGTCCGTTCCGAAAAGAGTTTCTCATATTCATCCAACAACAGTTCTCCCCTGTCATTCATGGGAATCACTTTCAGCACGATTCCTTTACGCGCAGCCTGTAACTGCCAAGGTACAATATTGCTGTGATGCTCCATGACAGAAACAATCACTTCATCGCCTTCCTTCATCTGACTGTCGGCAAAGAAGAAGCCAACAGGTTGATACTCTCCGTCGTGCCCCGTGTAAACACGATTTCATTGCTACTGCGTGCATTGATAAAAACGACGTACAGTCTCACGAGAAGCTTCATGCAACTCGGTAGCCTGCTGAGACAGGAAATGCACACCACGATGCACATTGGCATTGACCGAATAATATTCATCGGTTATGGCTTCAACCACTTGGCGCGGTTTCTGAGTGGTAGCCCCATTATCCAGATAAATAAGCGGCTTTCCATACACCTCCCGATCTAATATCGGAAAATCTTCTCTTATTTTTTGTATATCGTACATGGCGTCTTATTTACATATCGCACATCCCTGACATTTATTCAACTCACCACGGAAACGTTTTTCCACCAACAGATGCAAACGGTCTTTCAATGCATCCAGGCGGATCGTATCTATTACTTCATTGACAAAAGCAAACATAAGCAATAAACGTGCTTCCTTCAGACTGATACCACGCTGTTGCATATAGAACAACGCATTTTCATCCAGCTGACCGACAGTAGCTCCGTGAGAGCATTTTACGTCATCCGCATAAATTTCCAGTTGCGGCTGAGTGTACATATGGGCATCACGAGTAGCACAGAGGTTGCGGTTGGTTTGTTGGGAATTAGTATGTTGTGCTCCTTCACGTACCAATACTTTTCCGGCAAACGCACCTGTCGCCTGATCATCCAATACATATTTAAACAGCTCATTACTAGTGCAATCAGCAACCTTGTGGTCAATGAAAGTATGATTGTCCACCTGTTCATTCTTATCGGCAATGACCATACCACACAAATTGATCTCAGCTCCACGTCCGGCCAAAGTTACTTCAGTTGTATTACGCGTAGTACCGTTATGCAAAGTCATACCATTCAAAAGCACATTACTGTCTGCCTCCTGGTTCACATAGAGGTTACTGAAACGCACTGTGCTGGTATGGGTTTCTTCCAGTTCATAAAGATCGAAAGTAGCATTTTCTTTTGCAAAGACCTCAATACCTGAGTAGAAAGGAAATTTACATTATCCATGGCATGATCACAAATCAACAGACGAGCCTGCGCACTTTCTTCCAGCACAACCAGCACACGGCGGTTCACCATAAAATTAACATCAGCACGCAATATGTTCACCAGTTGAATGGGTTTGTCCACCACCACGCCTTTCGGCACATACAGCATAAAGCCATCCTGGGCAAAAGTAGTATTGAAGGCGGTCACACCATCCTTGGAAGTATCTGCCAACTTGCCATAATACTGCTTGACCAAAGCCGGATATTGTTCAGACAGCTCTTTCAAGCTGCCAAGCAACACTCCTTCCGGCAATTGTGCCTTCGGCAAAGCCTGACGATAAAAAGCATCGTTTACTACAAAATAAAGAGCGGTACTCATATTAGGTACATCGCACTTGAACACTTCATACGGATTCACCGGAATGTCGAGTCTGTTCAAATTCAAACCATAATCCGGCTCGAACAACTTGCTCACATCCGTATATTTATACTTCTCCTGTTTGCGGGTAGGGAAACCTAATTTTTCGAAATCTGCGAAAGCTTGCGCACGGGGAGCGTTCAGCACCTCGGCACTATGCCGGCAAATCATCGCCTCACATTGAGAAAAGAGATCAATATATTGTTGTTCTGCTCTCATAATCACTTTCTTCTTTAGGCATCAAATTATTATTCTCCCAACTCGGCTTTTATCCAGTCGTAACCACGCTCTTCCAGTTCCAAAGCCAATTCGGGACCCGCAGTCTTCACAATACGTCCTTTATACAATACATGTACAATATCGGGTTTGATATAATCCAGCAACCGTTGATAGTGCGTAATGACGATACAACTTGTTTCGGGAGTCTTCAGTTTATTCACACCCTCGGCTACAATACGCAACGCATCAATATCAAGACCGGAATCCGTTTCATCCAAAATGCTCAACTTAGGTTCCAGCATAGCCATCTGGAAGATCTCATTGCGCTTCTTCTCACCACCGCTGAATCCCTCGTTTACCGAACGGTTTGCCAATTTATTATCCAATTCCACCACAGCCCGCTTCTCGCGCATCAGCTTCAAGAACTCACTGGCTGTCAATGCAGGGAGGCCTTTATATTTACGCTGCTCGTTTACCGCCGCACGCATAAAGTTCACCATACTGACTCCGGGAATCTCCACCGGATATTGGAAAGACAAAAACAGACCCTCATGGCTGCGATCCTCAGGATTCAAAGCCAACAAATCTTTTCCTTCAAAGGTCACCGAACCTTTCGTTACCTCAAAAGCCGGATTGCCTACCAACACAGACGAAAGGGTACTCTTTCCGGAACCGTTGGGTCCCATAATAGCATGAACTTCACCTTTCTTTATGCTTAGATTAATACCTTTCAATATTTCTTTGCCATTGACACTGGCATGTAAGTCTTTTATCTCTAACATAATTCTATTAAATTCTTAGTTCTTCATTTATCCTACACTTCCCTCTAGAGAAATAGCCAGCAGCTTCTGTGCCTCCACCGCAAACTCCATTGGAAGTTTATTCAGTACTTCTTTTGCATATCCATTGACAATCAACCCAATAGCATCTTCTGTAGGAATACCGCGCTGATTGCAATAAAACAACTGGTCTTCGCTGATCTTGCTGGTTGTCGCCTCATGTTCCACCACAGCTGTCTCGTTATGAATATCCATATATGGGAATGTATGAGCACCACACTGGCTCCCCAGCAACAAAGAGTCACACTGACTGTAATTACGGGCATTGTCTGCTTTCTGAGCCACACGTACCAGACCACGATAAGAGTTCTGGCTCTTTCCGGCACTGATTCCTTTACTAACAATGGTACTACGGGTATTTCTGCCTAAATGAATCATTTTAGTCCCCGTATCAGCCTGCTGATAGTTATTCGTTACTGCCACCGAATAGAATTCAGCAGTAGAATTATCTCCACTCAGGATACAACTGGGATATTTCCAAGTAATGGCCGATCCGGTTTCCACCTGTGTCCAACTCAATTTGCTATCCACTCCTTTGCAATGACCGCGTTTTGTCACAAAGTTATATACTCCTCCTTTGCCTTCGGCATCTCCCGGATACCAGTTCTGTACGGTAGAATATTTCACTTCCGCACGGTCGTGCACCACAATCTCCACTATGGCCGCATGTAATTGGTTCTCATCCCGCATAGGGGCCGTACATCCTTCCAGATAAGAAACATAACTATCATCATCCGCAACAATCAGTGTACGCTCAAACTGACCGGTATTGGCTGCATTGATACGGAAATAAGTGGAGAGTTCCATAGGACAACGCACTCCTTTCGGAATATATACAAACGATCCGTCACTGAATACTGCCGAGTTCAAGGCTGCAAAGAAATTATCCCGCGGCCCGACCACCGAACCCAGATATTTCTTCACCAAATCGGGATGCTCACGCACCGCTTCACTGAACGAACAAAAAATAATCCCTTTTTCCAACAAGGTTTCTTTAAATGTAGTCTTGACAGATACAGAGTCCATGACAGCATCTACTGCCATACCGCTCAACGCCATTTGCTCCTCCAAAGGAATACCTAATTTATTGAAAGTTTTAATCAACTCAGGATCTACCTCATCCATACTTTTCGGTCCTTCTTTTTTCTTTGTAGGGTCCGCATAATAGGATATAGCCTGATAATCTATTTCAGGGATAGTGAGGTGTGCCCATGCAGGCATCTCCATGGTCAACCAGTAGCGGTATGCTTTCAGGCGAAACTCCAGCAACCACTCCGGCTCGTTCTTCTTTGCAGAAATCAAGCGGATAACATCCTCATTCAATCCCCTTTCTATAATATCTGTGTGAACTTCTGTGGTGAAGCCATATTTGTACTTCTCCTGCGTCAGTTCTTTCACATATTTATTGGGTTCTTCTTGCATATCTATCTTATATTTCTATTAATTGTTCTGTTACATTCTTAAATACCGGAAAAAAGATACCGGACAAGTCCCTCATAGAATAATATAACACTGATTCCTTCTTTTTTGTTGCACTGATCATCTCATTGTTCGGATCTATATATTCTATCACATGAATAGCTAACCCTATCAGTATCATATACTTCAATGCTCCCAATCCGCTGCCTAACCAACGGTTCAGCCATCCCAGGTGCACAGCATCCAATGCTTTTGTCAACAAAGAGGCGACGAACGCAAAACCTAAAGGTACAGCTATCCAGATCAATATAAAAGCCAAGACCTGTGCTACAGTCGTCGAAGTACCTAGAACCGGCGCCAACCTTTCGGCAACAATGCCAAACAAGGCACGAGCCATCAGCAATCCGGCTATCAACCCTACAATAGACGCCATCTGCTTCACAAATCCTTTTATTAATCCCATAATGACACCCACACCAATCATAGCCAATATAATAATATCTATTGTCGCCATCTTTATCGTTATTACAAAAAGCAGTAATGCCATTCTGAACAAAGCGAAGAATCTGCCAGCCCACGCGCTGGGCGAGGTGCCAGATCCTTCGCTATGCTCAGGATGACATTACCATCTATATTCTCAGACTTCAGTGTATTACAAAGTCTGTTTAACCTCTACTTCTTCGTAAGCTTCAATAATATCACCGACCTTGATATCGTTACAGTTTGTCAGACTGATACCACATTCAAAGTTAGTACCTACTTCTTTCACATCATCCTTGAAACGCTTCAAAGCATTGATAGCACCGGTAAAGACTACAATACCATCACGAATCAAGCGTGCCTTATCAGAACGTTTCACCTTACCTGTCTTCACCATAGCACCGGCAACCAAACCGACCTTGGTAATATTGAAGACTTCACGCACCTCGATGGTTGCAGTAATCTGTTCCTTCAAAGTAGGTGCCAGCATACCTTCCATAGCAGCCTTCACTTCTTCAATCGCATCATAGATAACAGAATATTTGCGGATATCCACCCCCTCCTGCTCAGCCAGTTTGCTGGCAGAACTTGAAGGACGAACCTGGAAACCTACAATAATCGCATCTGATGCAGCAGCCAAAGTCACATCCGACTCGGAAATCTGACCGACACCTTTGTGGATCACATTAACCTGTACCTGTTCTGTAGACAGTTTTATCAATGAGTCGCTCAACGCTTCGACAGAACCGTCCACGTCACCTTTAACAATCACATTCAGCTCATGGAAATCACCCAAAGCCAAACGACGGCCCACTTCATCCAATGTCAGCAGTTTCTGAGTACGCAAGCCCTGCTCACGCTGCAACTGTTCACGCTTGTTGGCAATGTCACGAGCCTCTTGTTCCGTATCAATCACATGGAAAGTATCACCTGCCGCAGGAGCACCGTTCAGTCCCAGAATCAATACCGGTTCGGAAGGACCGGCCTCCTTGATGCGCTGGTTACGTTCATTAAACATGGCTTTCACCTTACCATAACTAGTACCAGCCAAGACTATATCGCCCATTTTCAGCGTACCGTTTGCCACCAACATAGTAGCCACATAACCGCGTCCCTTGTCCAACGACGATTCAATGATAGAACCGGTTGCCTTGCGGTCGGGATTAGCCTTCAAATCCAACATTTCAGCTTCCAGCAATACTTTTTCCAACAAATCGTGTACACCTGTACCTTTCTTTGCCGAAATATCTTGCGACTGATACTTACCACCCCACTCTTCCACCAGGAAGTTCATGGCAGCCAGTTCTTCCTTAATCTTATCCGGATTGGCGTGCGGCTTATCCACCTTATTAATAGCAAATACGATAGGCACACCGGCAGCCATAGCATGATTAATCGCCTCTTTGGTCTGCGGCATCACATTATCATCGGCAGCTACAATAATAATAGCAATATCCGTCACTTTCGCACCACGGGCACGCATGGCGGTAAATGCCTCGTGACCCGGAGTATCCAAGAATGTAATATGACGTCCGTCTTCCAATTTCACATTGTAAGCACCGATATGCTGGGTGATACCACCTGCCTCACCGGCAATTACATTTGCTTTACGAATATAGTCCAGTAATGAAGTCTTACCATGATCAACATGTCCCATTACTGTCACAATCGGAGCACGCGGCTGCAAATCTTCTTCGTTATCTTCCTCTTCTGTAATAGCCTGTGCTACCTCAGCACTTACATATTCTGTCTTGTATCCGAATTCTTCCGCTACCAGGTTGATTGTCTCGGCATCCAGACGCTGATTGATAGAGACCATGATACCGATACTCATACAAGTAGCGATAACCTGAGTAACAGGAATATCCATCATACTTGCCAATTCGTTCGCAGTAACGAACTCGGTCAGTTTCAATATTTTGCTATCTTCCTGTTCCATCTCCTCCTGTTCCATCAGGCGGTTCTGAACATTTTCACGTTTCTCCTTACGATACTTGGCAGCCTTGTTCTTAGTCTTGTTAGTCAGACGTGCCAATGTTTCCTTAACCTGCTTTGCCACATCTTCATCACTAACTTCCGCTTTTACAACAGGTTTCTTGAAACGGTCTTTATTAAATTTGCCTCCACCCTGATTGTTATTACTATTAGGTTTGGAGTTATTGTTCCTATTCGGTCTGTTAGCGTTATCGTTACGTTGGTTATTATTAGATGCTCCTCCAACATTCGTTGTACCGGCAGCATTTATATCCACACGTTCCTTATTTATTCTATTGCGTTTTTTCTTCTTTGCGGCATCATCGTTAACCGAGTTTTTAGAAATCTTATCGTCTCCCTTACGGATTTCTTTGATAATAGCATCCTTCATCAGTTTACGCTGTTCCTGACGCTGCTTATCTTTCTCTTCTCTCTCTTTCCGTTTTTCTTCCTTCGATTTCTTTTTCGGACGGGTAGACTGATTCAATGCAGCCAGATCAATCTGACCTACTACATTAATTTTCGATTTAAATTCAGTAGGACGAATTTTAAATACATCGTCTTCTTCTTTTTCCTGAACGGGTGCTGCTTCGGGTGTTTCTTTTTCCATCTCTTTCACCTGGGGTGTCTTTTCTTCCGTCTTTTCAATTTTAGGCTCTTTCTTCTCTTCCAGAACTGGAGCAGGAGCAGGTTGAGGAGCAGGTTCCGGTTTCTTTTCCTCTACCACCACAGGCTTCGGCGTTTCCTTCTCGGGTTGGGGAGTTTCCTTCCTCTCAACCACCTTTTCCACCACGGGTTCTGCTTTCGGAGTTTGTTCAATAACTTTCGCAACTGGTTCTACAACCTTTGGCGCAGTTTTCTTGTTCAAATTGTCCAGATCTATTTTACCCACTTGCTTCAGTTTGGGGCGTGCCTCTTCAGGAATAACAGTTTTCACCACCTCTTCTTTCTCTTTCTTAGATTCAAAACCTTCGATAGAGATAGAAGCTTTGTTGCGGTCCTTGTTCTGTCTTTCCTGACTAAATTTTTCAGACTCTATTTTTAAATTTTTATCTGTGCTGAACTCTTTCACAAGTACAGCATATTGTTCTTCGGTAATTTTCGCATTAGGACTAGCCTCAATGGTATAGCCCTTCTTCTGCAAGAATTCAACTACCGTCGTTATTCCTACATTTAAATCTCTTGTTACTTTGTTCAGTCTAATCGTCATACTCGTTTTTTAATTATTAACTACGAGCCGGGACTGAAGAGTTACTCTTCAAATTCAGCTCTTAAAACTCTCAACACGTCATCAACCGTGTTTTCTTCCAGGTCCGCTTTTTCTATCAACATCTCGCGCGGAGCATTCAATACAGCCTTGGCTGTATCCAATCCAATATTCTTGATGGCTGTGATAACCCACTCATCAATTTCATCCTTGAATTCATCAAGGTAGATATCCTCATCCATCGCGCTCTCATCCAATTCGCGGTACACATCAATCGTATATTCGGTAAGCATACTGGCGAGTTTGATATTCATTCCCCCCTTACCGATTGCCAAAGACACTTCTTCCGGTTTCAGATATACTTCTGCTTTTTTCTCCTCTTCGTGCAACACAATAGAAGAAATCTTAGCCGGACTCAACGCACGCTGAATGAACAACTGAATGTTAGAAGTATAGTTGATCACGTCGATATTTTCATTACGCAACTCGCGCACAATACCGTGGATACGTGATCCTTTTACACCTACGCAGGCACCTACCGGGTCTATACGGTCGTCATACGACTCAACTGCTATCTTAGCACGTTCTCCGGGAATGCGCGCAATCTTCTTGATAGTGATCAACCCGTCATTGATTTCGGGTACTTCCATTTCAAACAGGCGTTGCAAGAACACAGGTGAAGTACGGCTCAGAATAATCTTCGGATTATTATTTTTATTATCTACGCGGGCCACTACGGCACGGGCAGTTTCGCCTTTACGGTAGAAGTCACTCGGAATCTGTTCAGTCTTGGGCAAAAGCAGTTCGTTGCCTTCATCATCCAGCAACAACATTTCTTTCTTCCATATCTGATAAACTTCCGCACTGATTACAGTACCTACCCTATCAATATATTTATTATACAAGCTATCTTTCTCCAGTTCTAAAATCTTCGATGCCAGTGTCTGACGCAAGTTCAGAATGGCACGGCGGCCAAAACTTGGCAAAAGATTACTTCATCGGTCACTTCCTCACCCACCTCATAAG
>OKWD01000231.1_pt1 | contig 10561 bp, 10 predicted proteins | sample 1607011 | NCBI WGS metagenome assembly OKWD01 (sample SAMN04414077, study PRJEB24778) | human gut metagenome | material: faecal | host: Homo sapiens | reverse complement strand
ACATAATTTTTGCAGTCATGACACAAGAAAAGCTCCCTCACAGGAAGGAGCTTTGTCTACAGTCTGAGCATCAGACGGGAGTCTGATGCTTTTTTTATGCGGTGGCGGGAAAATATCTGCCGGGTACCGCAATCATGGGAAAGTCCGGGTGAAGCATATGACACAGATCGATAAAACATAGCATTCAATCTGAAAAGAATCCGCAAATCCAAAAATATGAGTCTGGATATGCTGGCGGAGCGTACCGGTGTCAGCAAAAGCATGCTGGGACAGATCGAGAGAGGAGAATCCAATCCCACGGTGTCCACTATCGGGAAGATCGTGGAGGGATTGAAGGTACCTTTTGAACAGTTGATTTATAATAGGAAAGAAATCATGGTGGTGCCGTCTCCGGAAGAGGCTCCGGTATGCAAGGCAAAGGAAGGGGAATACCGGATCTATGTGATGCTGCCCTACGATGCCGGAAGAAATTTCGAGATCTATCAGGGCGAGCTGACCAGAAATGCCCGGATGGAAAGCGAATCCCACGGGGAGCAGACCTGGGAATACCTGACGGTGGTATCCGGGGAGGTCGAACTGATTCTGGAAGATTCCAGTTTTCTGGTGAAGACAGGTGGTTCTCTCTATTTTGCCTGTGACAGGAAACATGTCTATCACAATGTGGGTGAGACCAAGGCGGTACTCAACATGATCATTACCACGCAGCGTTAGAGAAACGCCCCCGCTTGATGGCATCCTTGCCATATTTTGCCCGGATATTATCCAGTGCGGCATCCAGCTTCTGCTGTTTCTCGGAACGGGGAGCCGGAAAATCAAACAGGCTGAGCTGAACCGGTTCGTCTTCCGGCACCAGCTTGGAAGTGCGGATCCCCAGAAGCCGTATGGGAGTGGAATCCCATAATTCGTCGAATAATGCACAGGCATCTTCGTACAGGAGATTCACGGAAGCCGTGGGAATGTCTATCGGCATTTGGTGAGAAACGTTCCGGAAATCACTGTACCGGATCTCCGTGCAGATCTGTCCTGCCAACTGGTGGGAGGCCCGTAGACGCCTGCCCACGGATTCACACAGAGACAGCAATACTTTACAGGCTTCCTCTTTGGTGGTGGCATCGCTGCTTAAAGTGGTGGAGTTGCCGATCCCTTTTGCCTTGGAAGGAGCCAGGACTACTGTGGAATCGTCGATGCCGTTGGCATACTGCCACAGACAACGACCGTGACTTTTTAAATGTGCTTCCAGGATCGCAGGATCCGTCTTTGCCAGATCCCCGATCGTGAGAATACCTAATTTGTGGAGAGTCTCCGCACTGGAATGTCCGCAGGTGAACAGGGCGGAAACAGGCAGCGGCCACATTTTCTGCGCTATTTCCCGCTGATACAAGGTGTGAGTCTTATCCGGTTTCTCAAAATCAGAGGCCATCTTGGCCAGAACCTTTCGATCCGAAATTCCCACATTACCGTAAATTAAATTTTTCAAAACAGAGTGACGAATGAAAGCAGCGGCTTCCTCGGGAGAGACGTAGTTCGCCGCAATGGGCGTATAGTCCATATAACATTCATCGATGCTGACCTGTTCGATGTCGGGGCAGATACCCGCCAGATGTTCCATAAGCATCTGGCTTTTCAGACGGTACATATTATGATCCGGAGAAGCCATGACCAGATGCGGACATTTGCGCAGGGCATTGACCACCGGTTCACCGGTAGTGATGCCGAAAGCCTTGGCGGGAATGGATTTGGCCAGCACCACACCGTGTCTGGTGGAGGTGTCACCGCCTACGATGGAAGGGATCGTGCGCAGATCCACAGGATCCCCCTGTTCCAGACGGGCCAGCGCCGTCCAGCTTAAAAAAGCGGAATTGACATCAATATGAAAAATGACCGGTTCCCTCATGGTGTCTCCTTTCCGGATCAGACCGTTTTATTTACCTCCAGTATAGCATAGATCGGTTCGGGAGAAAACAAAAAAATCGAACAGACATTCTTTCTTTACAAGGCAATATAAATGCTGATAGAATCTATATGTTACAAAGTTATTACAGTAAGACAGGTATACAGAATGCCCGAAGGGGCATACTGTTTTCAGATACGATAGATCGAGAAGGAATTCATGAAGAAACTGACATCTTACTCGAAAAGAGTAAAATATACATATGTGAAAACAACGCTGGCCACTCTTTTTGTGAGCCTCTTTTTCCTCAAAGGGTATGCAGCGTTTGAAAAGACCGGAGAGAATTACTTCCACGTGTTCTTGAACGGCAATGAGATCGGAACGGTGGGCGAAGCAGACAGAGCGGAGCAGCTTCTGCAGGAAGCCAGAAGGAATATCGCTTCCCAGAGTGATGATATGATCTTTATGGACGCAGATTTAAAGCTGGTCGGTGAAGAAGTGCTGTGGGGAACACTGGACAATGAGGACAATCTGCTGGCAGCCATGGAACGGGAACTGGAGAGCAGTATCCGTGAGACTTCCCACAGATCCTATACAATGAAAGTAAATGAATATATGGTCAACCTGTCCAGCGTGGAGGATGTGGAGTCTCTGCTGCAGGCAGCAGTGGACAAATACGACAGTGAAGACAAATTCAGCGTGGAACTGACTCACGATGCACAGAAGGAATTCAATGTTCTTACCACCGAGGTAGTCAATAAACAGGAACTGACCGCTCAGGAAGAACAGAAGGAAGAATCCATCTATGCAGGCGGTGTACAGTCCGTACTGGATCAGGCGGGCTCCCAGGCAGACCAGCAGGGGGAAAAAGATTTCGAAGACTATGATCTTGGGCTGATGACCATGGACTTTGCGGAAAAGGTGGAAATCGTAGAGACCTATCTTCCGGAAAGCATGCTGACTCCGCTGGATCAGGCAATCGAGGATGTGATCAAGGATCAGGAGACCCCCGGAGAATATGAAGTAGTCAGCGGAGATACCCTGTCGGAGATTTCGATTAAAGTAAATATTCCGATGGATCAGATCATCGCCATGAACAGCGAGACACTGACCGATGAAAATTCTACGATCCGCGTAGGGGACAAGCTGATCATTACCGTGCCGCAGCCGGAGCTGTCCGTGGAGCGCATGGAGCAGAATTATTATGAAGAAATCTATGATGCAGATGTAATTTATGTGGACAACGATTCCTGGTATACGACCCAGACCAAGATTTTGCAGCAGCCCTCCGCCGGTTTCCGTCGGGTAGTGGCGGATGTATCTTATCTGAATGACAGAGAGGTCACCAGGGATATTCTGAAGGAAGAAGTGGTCATGGAGGCAGTTCCCAAGATTGTGGAACGAGGCACCAAGATTCCTCCGACCTATATCAAGCCTATTTCCGGTGGACGTCTGAGTTCCAATTTCGGACGCAGAAAGTCACCTACCAAGGGTGCCAGCAGCTACCATAAGGGTGTGGACTGGTCGGTTCCTACCGGAACTGCGGTATTTGCATCCTGCGGCGGTACAGTGGCCAGAGCCGGATGGGGAAGTGGATACGGTTATTGTGTCTATATCAACCATGAAGACGGCAGACAGACCCGATACGGACATCTGAGCAAGGTGCTCGTCAAGGTCGCCAGACGGTAAAACAGGGAGAACGTATTGCACTGAGCGGTAATACCGGCGTAAGTACGGGACCTCATCTTCACTTTGAGATCCTCATTAATGGCAGCCAGGTGAACCCGTTGAAGTACCTGAATTAGGGCGTTGTATTTACAAATGTGCGAAAATGTGGTATAAGTGCATAAGAAGGTTTTTCTGATCTGAGAATGACAGAGGTAAGAAACAATGGAACAATACGCAATTAAAGGCGGTAATCCATTAGTCGGTGAAGTTGAAATAGGAGGTGCTAAGAATGCGGCACTTCCTATTCTTGCTGCTTCCGTGATGACGGATGAGACTGTTTATATAGAAAATATGCCGGATGTAAGAGATACGAATGTCCTTTTGAGCGCCATGGAGAACATCGGCGTGATCGTAAAGAGAACCGACCGTCACAAAGTGACTCTCAATGCATCCAACATCAGTGAACTTGTAGTAGAAGATGAAAATATCAAGAAGATCAGAGCGTCCTACTATCTGATCGGTGCTTTGTTAGGTAAATACAAGCATGCGGAAGTGGCACTTCCCGGTGGATGTGATATCGGCTGCCGTGCCATCGACCAGCATATTAAGGGCTTCCGTGCTCTGGGCGCGGACGTGAAGATCGAGCATGGCCTGATCAAGACACAGGCGGAGCATCTGCGCGGCAGCCATATTTATATGGATGTGGTCAGTGTCGGCGCTACCATCAATATCATGATGGCTGCGGTAATGGCGGAAGGCACCACGATTATCGAGAACTCTGCCAAGGAGCCTCATGTGGTGGATCTGGCGAACTTCCTGAACAGCATGGGAGCCAATATCAAGGGTGCCGGTACGGATGTGATCCGTATCAAGGGTGTTTCCCATCTGCATGGCACAGAGTATGCCGTGATTCCCGATCAGATCGAAGCCGGTACGTTTATGTTCGCAGCGGCAGTGACCAAGGGCGATGTGACGGTGAAAATGTGATTCCGAAGCACCTGGAGTCTATTACGGCAAAACTCCTGGAGATTGGCTGTGAAGTAGAGGAAGCGGATGACTGTATCCGTGTGGTAGCGTCCAAGCCTCTGCAGCATACCCAGGTGAAGACCCTGCCTTATCCCGGATTCCTACGGATATGCAGCCCCAGATTCACAGTGGTCGCTGGGACTTTCCAAAAGGAACCAGCATCGTGACGGAGAGTATTTTCGAGAACCGTTTCAAATATGTGGATGAGCTGACCCGTATGGGCGCCAGCATCAAAGTAGAAGGCAACACCGCTATCATCGACGGTGTATCCAGATATACCGGAGCCAATATTTCCGCACCGGATCTGCGGGCGGGAGCAGCACTGGTACTGGCTGCCATGTCTGCAGAAGGATTCTCTACTGTGGATGATATCCGCTATATTGAGAGAGGTTATGAGGATTTCCACCTGAAATTACAGGGACTGGGAGCCCAGATCGAGTTGGTCGAGACGGAGCGGGACCTGCAGAAGTTCAAGCTGAAGATCGGTTAATGAGTGGATTTCTCATAAACCACAACAGAATGACATTTTTGAAAAAAATGTCTGTTGACAAAACAGGTAACTCATAGTAAGTTAATTAGCGTAGAAAAGTTCATATAGACTTTCCCTTATTCAGAGTGGTGGAGATACATAGGATCGATGAAGCACGGCAACCCCGCAGAATGCGGAAGGTGCCCACCTGAGCGAATAACTGTCGAACAATAAGAGGATTTGATCGCACAATAAATCAGTCCGCTTATGAAAGCGACTTTTTTGCATCATTCAGAGCTGTCGGCATTGAAAATTTGATTTTGCAAATGAGGCTCTGAATGACAGGACTTTAGCAACTCATACACTAGACCCTCTTCCCGCAAGGAAGCAGAATGGAGGACAAATGGAAAAACGTTTATTTACATCGGAGTCCGTAACCGAAGGACATCCCGACAAAAATCTGTGATGCCGTATCTGATGCGGTACTGGATGCGCTGATGGAGCAGGATCCGTTCAGCCGTGTAGCATGTGAGACCTGCACCAATACCGGTTTCGTACTGGTAATGGGTGAGATCACCACCAAGGCAAATATTGATATTCCCGCTATTGTTCGTAAGACCGTGACCGAGATCGGCTATGATTCTTCCGAAAAGGGATTCGACGGCAACACCTGTGCCGTTATGGTATCTCTGGACAAGCAGTCCACTGATATCGCCATGGGCGTAGACAAGGCCCTGGAAGCAAAAGAAAGCCACATGACCGATGAACAGCTGGATGCCATCGGTGCCGGAGATCAGGGTATGATGTTCGGCTATGCTACGGATGAGACACCGGAATATATGCCGTATCCCATCTCTCTGGCACACAAGCTGACCAGACAGCTGACCAAGGTTCGTAAGGATGGTACACTTTCCTATTTAAGACCCGACGGAAAGAGTCAGGTATCCGTAGAGTATGATGAGAATGGCAAGCCTTTTCGTCTGGAGGCAGTCGTTCTGTCTACCCAGCATGACGAACATGTATCTCAGGAGCAGATCCATGAGGACATCAAGAAGTATGTATTCGATCCTGTTTTGCCCGCAGACATGATCGATGCAGACACCAAGTTCTTCATCAATCCTACCGGACGTTTCGTAATCGGCGGACCTAACGGCGACAGCGGACTGACCGGCCGTAAGATCATCGTAGACACCTACGGTGGATATGCACGTCACGGCGGCGGAGCATTCTCCGGCAAGGACTGCACCAAGGTGGACAGAAGTGCGGCATACGCAGCACGTTACGTTGCCAAGAATATCGTAGCGGCAGGACTGGCTGAAAAGTGTGAGATCCAGCTGTCTTACGCTATCGGTGTGGCACATCCTACTTCCATCATGGTAGATACCTTCGGTACGGGCAAACTGCATGATGATAAGCTGGTGGAGATCATTCGTGAGAACTTCGACTTAAGACCCGCAGGCATCATCAAGATGCTGGATCTGCGCAGACCTATCTACAAGCAGACCGCTTCCTATGGCCACTTTGGACGTACCGATGTGGATCTGCCCTGGGAGAAGCTGGACAAGGTGGATTTATTGAAGAAATACCTGGCATAGTTACGAGCCATGCAAAAATGAAACAGGAACTGTTCCCGGGAGTTTACTCACAGGGAACAGTTCCTGTTTTGATTTTTATGCGGCACATGTATGAATGAAGCATGGCGTTTTATTTGGTTTCCTCTGTCTCCTCGGTCTCGTCCGTCTCTTCCTGTCCATACTCTCCGATATGGAACAGCTGCTGTTCTCCGGAGGTAGTGACATGCACACCTTTTTCTTCCAGCTTCAGATCCTTGACATACATGGTCTTCGTAGTCTGGGGCAGAGCGGCCAGATCAATTTCAACGGGCTCCAGCAGATGTGCGGGATCTGCTTTGTAATGCACCTCGGACAATTCTGCTTCGAAGATACCCTGTACCTTGTCTTCGTTCACATAGACAATGGGAACAGTAGCGGATACGATTTCGCCGGCTACCAGAGCCTGAAAGTCCAGAGCCATATATTTCTTGGTCAGAGGATCAAAATCAATATTTTTTACCAGAACATCTACATTCTTACCATCCAGTTCCAGATAAGCCTGGGTGCCTTCTTTTGCATTCTTGATAAAAGCGGATGCATCCTTCTCTGTGAATTTCAGGGAAACATTCTCTTTCATTTCTTTTCCGTACAAAACACCGGTGATAAAACCGTCTCTTCTTAATTTCTTTGCTTTTTCGTCAGGATTTCTTTTTTCAGCTTTTAATGTCAACATAATGATGACCTCCTCGATCTCTACGTTTGTTTCGTGTAGATGAGAGCTTGTAGAAGTTCTTTTTGCACTATGGTTATTATAACACATATAGAACAAAGTAAACAGTTAAAATGTCACAAAAATAACAGAAAAAAAGTGGGATTTACAAGCAAATTTCAGAAAACAATGTGAAGCGGCACTCTTTGGCATCTACGACATGAAACGAAAAATATGTAAAACACATGGAAATATTCGTTTCAAAATTGTGTGCGTATGATGATATATCTGAGAAAAATTTACAACTGCATTACAAGAACACGTTACAACAATAAAGTAAAAGGTTGCGTAAAAAGGTAAAATGGGGTATACTTGTCACAAATACATTTGAATTTACTGGGAGGACATAAGGATGGATATGAATATTGTATGCCTGGATCTGGAGGGAGTACTGGTGCCGGAGATCTGGATCGCTTTTGCGGAGGCCAGCGGAATCCCGGAACTGAAGAGAACCACCAGAGACGAGCCGGATTACGATAAATTAATGAAATGGAGACTTGGTATTCTGAAGGAACACGGTCTGGGACTGAAGGAGATTCAGGAGACTATCGCAAAGATCGACCCCATCCCCGGGGCGAAGGAGTTTCTGGATGAGCTGCGTTCCATTACCCAGGTCATCATTATCAGTGACACCTTTTCACAGTTTGCCGGTCCTCTGATGAAGAAACTAGGATATCCCACAATTTTCTGTAATTCTCTGGAAGTAGCGGATAATGGTGAGATCACCGGATTTAAGATGCGTGTGGAGAATTCCAAGTATACTACGGTGAAGGCGCTGCAGTCCATCGGCTTCCAGACCATCGCCAGTGGAGACAGCCACAATGATCTGGGTATGATTCAGGCCAGCAAGGCAGGCTTCCTGTTCAAGAGTACCGAACAGATCAAAAAAGATCATCCGGAGCTTCCAGCCTATGAGACCTATGACGAACTGATGGCAGCCATCAAAAAAGCATTATAATCTCCTATATTACTATTACTATGAAAAACTCTCCGGACAGATGTTATTCTGTTGAGGAGAGTTTTCTGTGTATACAGTGAATGCGTTTAATGGAGAATATTGATCCGCCACACACGGAAAACAGGGAAAAGACAAATAAAATATAAAAATATAATCGAAATTAAAAAAGTTATTTACATATTTTTACAAAATGTTACAATATTATAATATGACTTGTTATCAACCAATAGTAAGGAGAGGAAAATGTTCGAAAATTTGAAAATCAGGCAGCGCCTGAAAAAAGCTTTTGCCATTATTGTAGTTATATCATCTATTGCAGGAGTGCTCGGAGCACTGGCAATGATCGTTACCATGAACCGCTATCAGCATGCATTGACCAATTACGGTTTTCACAGGGAGATATCGGTAAGGCCATGACTGTATTCACTGATGTAAGATCCGCAACCCGTGGAATCATAGGATATAACGACCCGGATCTGGTGGACGGTCTGATCACGACTCACGATGAGAAGAAGCAGGCTTTTCTTGAATACTGGGAAGTTGTCGGCGAGACTGTTGTTTCTTCAAAGGAGAAGGAACTGTATGATCAGGTAAATGAGCAGATTCAGCAGTACTGGGAGCTGGATCAGCAGGCCATTAATACCGGTAAGGTGGATATGGAAGAGAAGCGTATGCAGGCACAGGAGCTGATGCAGAATCAGGTAGCACCGCTTTATAATGAAATTTATGATACCATGCGTGAACTTATGAACGAGAATGTCCGTGAAGGAGATTCCCTTTCTTCCATACTGAATATCATGGGATTTATCTTCCTGCTTATCATTGTTGGTGTGATCGTGCTGGCAATTATCATTGCAACGAGAATGGAACATGCAATCTCTCAGGGAATCGCAGCACCGCTGGATGCATTGGCAAAGCGTCTGGAGACTTTTGCACAGGGTAACCTGTCCGATCCGTTCCCGACACTGAACAGTAAGGATGAGATCGCTGACATGATTCATTCTGCAAATGAAATGGCAGAAAAGCTGAGTTTTGTCATTGCCGACACCGGAGAAGTTATGAGCCAGATGGCAAACGGCAATTACAACATCACTTCCAAGAACCCGGATATGTATCAGGGTGATTTTGAACAGTTGTTTCTGTCTATCCGTAACATGAAGACACAGATGGTTCAGACACTGCGTTCCATCGAGGAGTCTTCCAGGCAGGTATCCGCAGGTGCAGCTAACCTGGCAGATGCTTCCCAGAATCTGGCAGAGGGCGCTACCGAGCAGGCAGGTGCCGTAGAAGAACTGCAGGCTACCATTACCAACATTACTTCCAATATTGAGCAGGCTGCTGAACAGGCACAGGAGTCCTATGAGCAGGCCAGAAAATATGCAAACGAAGCAGATAACAGCAGAGCAGAGATGAAGGCTATGGTGGATGCTATGGCCAGAATCAGTGATACTTCCAACAAGATCGGCAATATCATTTCTGAAATCGAGGATATTGCATCCCAGACCAACCTGTTGTCCCTGAATGCTTCCATCGAGGCAGCCAGAGCAGGTGAGGCAGGCCGTGGATTCGCTGTGGTTGCTGACCAGATCCGTCAGCTGGCAGAGCAGAGTACCAAGTCTGCTGTAGATACCAGAGACCTGATTGAAGGTTCCATGCAGGAGATCAAGGAAGGCAACCAGGCTGCAGACAGCGCTGCTGCTTCCATCGAGATCGTAGTAGACGGTATCGGCAAGATTGCAGAGTCTTCCCGCAGTATCAGCGAGATCTCCAAGGACCAGGCCAATGCCATGGATCAGGCAGAACAGGGTGTCAACCAGATCTCCGAGGTAGTACAGTCCAACTCCGCTACCGCAGAAGAATCTTCCGCTACCAGCCAGGAATTGTCTGCACAGGCAATCTCTCTGGATGAGCTGATCAGCAAGTTTATTCTTCCTCAGGAATAAGAACGGCTGAGACATTGAGAAAAATATAGTACAGCTGGAAAAGCAGGTATCGGCAACGATGCCTGCTTTTTTCTCTGACAGGAAGTGGACAAGGATATCTGATATGCGATATAATTACAGGGAACAGAACTGGAACAAAATGAGTGAAATGAGGTAATCATGGGAATGGATCAGGAACAGACACCCCACAAGCGCCGGGTGCGTTATAAAGGGAAATACCCCAGAAAATTTGAGGAAAAATATAAGGAATTACAGCCCGAAAAATACGGAGATACCATTGCCCA
>OKWD01000230.1_pt1 | contig 10583 bp, 14 predicted proteins | sample 1607011 | NCBI WGS metagenome assembly OKWD01 (sample SAMN04414077, study PRJEB24778) | human gut metagenome | material: faecal | host: Homo sapiens | reverse complement strand
TGCGTGGCATGTGGTCTCTCCAGTAATACGGTGTCGAAACTGAGCGTGTCGGTCGAAAACACCAGCGTGTCGCTGCTGCTTGTCGTGAAGTTGTCCTCGATGCACGACGGTAACGATGCAACAAGCACAAATGTGAATATGGCGAACAATAAACTTCTCATTTTTGGGAATATATTTACAATTAATAACGTAAAAACATATTTCTTTATTGCACACCAGCCCACTTTTACCCCGTCGGACAAGCCTCAGATTTTCTGCTTCCAGAATTAATGAGTAACTTTGCAAGGCGTTTTGTCGCATCCGCTATCATGCTGGCATAAACAATTATACGGCGACAAGCGTTATTATATGATTTTACAGATTTCGTTACAATAATGAACGACGACAACAATAAGAATAAAAAGAAAGAGCAGAGCGATGAGGAACTGCTGAAAAACGTCACCGGAAGCGAGTACAAATACGGCTTCGTTTCCGACATCGACACCCACGTGATTCCCGTCGGTCTGAACGAAGAGTGGTGCGCTACATCTCGAAAGTAAAAGGCGAACCGGAATGGCTGCTCGACTTCGTCTGAAAGCGTTCAGCCATTGGAAGACGATGACGATGCCTCGCTGGGCGCATCTCGACATCCCGGAAATCAACTTCCAGGCGATAAGCTATTATGCCGCGCCGAAGGTCAAGGACGCGCCGAAATCGATGGACGAGGTCGACCCTGAACTGCGACGCACATTCGACAAACTCGGCATCTCGCTCGAGGAACAGATGAGGCTGTCGGGGATGGCTGTCGATGCCGTGATGGACAGTGTGTCGGTGAAAACCACCTACCGCGACAAGTTGGCTGAACTGGGCGTGATTTTCTGCTCAATCTCTGAAGCGGTGAAGGACTATCCCGACCTTGTGAAGAAATATCTCGGATCGGTGGTAAGCTACCGCGACAACTTCTTCGCCGCACTCAACTCGGCGGTGTTTTCCGACGGCTCGTTTGTCTACATCCCGAAAGGTGTGCGCTGCCCGATGGAGCTGTCTACATATTTCCGCATAAACGCCGCCGGAACAGGACAGTTTGAACGCACTCTGATTGTTGCCGACGACGATGCCTACGTGTCATACCTCGAAGGCTGCACGGCTCCGATGCGCGACGAGAACCAGCTGCACGCCGCAATAGTGGAGATCGTGGTGGAGGACCGCGCAGAGGTAAAGTATTCCACTGTCCAGAACTGGTATCCGGGCGACAAGGAGGGCAAAGGCGGCATCTACAACTTCGTGACGAAACGCGGACTGTGCCGCGGCGACTTCTCGAAACTGTCGTGGACACAGGTGGAGACAGGCTCTGCAATCACATGGAAATACCCAAGCTGCGTGCTGAAAGGCGACAACTCCGTGGGCGAATTCTATTCCGTCGCAGTGACCAACAACTATCAGCAAGCCGACACCGGCACAAAAATGATACATATAGGCAAGAATTCCCGCAGCACAATCGTGTCGAAGGCATATCGGCGGGATTCAGCCAAAACAGTTACCGAGGAGCGGTGAAAGTGGCGAAAAACGCAACCGGATGCCGCAACTACACGCAGTGCGACAGCCTGCTGCTCAGCAAGACGTGCGGAGCGCACACATTCCCGTATATCGATGTGCAGAACGACTCGTCGGTGGTGGAACACGAGGCAACGACATCAAAAATCAACGAGGACCAACTGTTCTACTGCAACCAGCGCGGCATCCCCACCGAAGATGCTGTCGGTCTTATCGTCAACGGATATGCCAAAGAGGTTATGAACAAACTGCCGATGGAATTTGCCGTCGAGGCACAGAAGCTATTGCAAGTGTCGCTTGAAAATTCTGTAGGCTAAACCAATACAATCAAAATGGAAAAACAAAATTCTATGCTCGAAATAAAGAATTTACATGCCGAAATCGACGGCAAGGAGATATTGAAAGGCATCAACCTGACGGTCAACCCGGGAGAAGTGCACGCCATCATGGGTCCGAACGGATCAGGCAAAAGCACGCTATCGGCGGTGCTGACAGGCCATCCCGCCTACAAGGTGACTGCCGGAGAGGTGACGTTCAACGAAAAGAATCTGCTTGAGTTGTCGGCGGAAGACCGCTCGCACGAAGGTCTGTTTCTCAGTTTCCAATACCCGGTGGAAATTCCTGGTGTGTCGATGGTCAACTTTATGCGCGCAGCCCTCAATGCAAAGCGCAAATACCTCAACCTCGACCCGCTGTCGGCTACCGACTTTCTGAAACTGATGCGCGAGAAGCGCGCCATCGTGCAGCTTGACAACAAACTGGCTTCGCGCTCGGTCAACGAGGGTTTCTCGGGCGGTGAGAAAAAGCGCAACGAAATCTTCCAGATGGCAATGCTGGAACCGAAGCTCAGCATCCTCGACGAGACGGACTCGGGCCTTGACATAGACGCCCTGCGCATCGTGGCCAACGGCGTGAACAAACTGCGCAGCAAGGACACCTCCACAATCGTCATCACCCATTACCAGCGTCCTGCTAGACTACATCGCCCCCGACTTCGTGCATATCCTGTACAAGGGGCGCATCGTGATGACCGGCGGTGCCGAACTGGCGCTGGAGCTGGAGGAGCGCGGCTACGACTGGATCAAGGAGCAGGAGGACGCGAAATGAACGCTCTGACACAATACATAGAACTATACGACGCCTCGCGCCATGACATAGACAGTCACAGCGCGGAGGTGCTGAACGCCCTGCGTCCCGAGGCCGCCGACATACTGCGCACGGTATATCTACGACGTGCCTGGCGGCACAGACCGCGGCGGGCATTCCCACCGCCGTTGCCATCAGTTTTATCGTGGCGGTCAGCGGAAGTTTCGATCTTGAAATCGATGATGGCGTCAGCCGGCGCACGGTGACGCTCAACCGCTCCAACATAGGGCTGTATGTGGCCCCTGGGATATGGGTGGGTCTGTGCAACTTCTCGTCGGGCTCGGTGTGCCTCACGCTGGCATCCGATCCGTATGACGAGGCAGACTACGTGCGCGACTATGACGAGTTTCTGAACCTGACAGCAAACAAAAGAAAATGAAGCAATACGAATTTCTGCCGCTTGGGGTTGTCAACGAGCCCTACAGACAGGCGATTCAATCGAAAATAGACAGCGTCCTCGACAAAGGCTGGTATCTCAACGGAGAGTTTGGCAAGCAGGTCGAGGCGCAATTGTCGTCGCTCACCAAAATGCCGTGGGCAGTGGCGTGCAGCAACGGGCTCGATGCCCTGCGGCTGATTTTCCGTGGCTACAAGGAGCTGGGTGTGATGCGCGACGCGATGAAGTGATTGTGCAAGCCAACACCTACATAGCCTCGGTGCTTGCCATCAGCGACAACGGCTTGCGCCCGGTGCTTGTCGATGCCGACATTGACACGCTTAACATGGACTTCTCAAAATAGAGGAGCGCATCACGGAGCGCACACGCGCCATCATGGTGGTGCATCTTTACGGCGCACCGTGCTGGTCGGACTCGCTTGCCGGCATAGCCCGGAAACACAATCTCAAGATTGTGGAGGACAACGCGCAGGCAATCGGCGCCACGACCACGTGCCGAGGCCTGAACGGCACCGGCATAACTGGCGGACTCGGCGATGCGGCGGCTTTCAGTTTCTATCCCACAAAAAATGTCGGGGCGATGGGCGATGCCGGAGCCGTGACCACAAACGACGAGGCGCTTGCCGACGCTGTCAGAGCCATCGCAAACTATGGCTCCGACAGACGCTACCATAACATCTATCAAGGGCTGAACTGCCGCATGGACGAACTGCAGGCGGCAGTGCTGAGCGTCAAGCTGCAGCACCTGGCAGACATCTCCGGCGCACGCCGGCGCAATGCGGCCGTCTACGACCGCGAAATCGCCAATCCGCTGCTACGCAACCGAAGAAGCTGCCGGGCAACGTGTGGCATCAGTATGTGGTGCTCGTAGCCGACGGACGCCGTGATGAGTTTCGTAAATTCTTGTCGGACAACGGAGTGCCTACCGATGTGCACTATGCCGTGCCACCACATCTGCAGCCGTGCTATGCCGGTCTTGCCAACAGCGCGCTGCCAGTTGCCGAGCGCATCGCGGCAGAGTGTGTGAGCATTCCGATAGCCGAGCATTTGACGGAAACCGATATTTCAGAGATTTCAGAAATAATTAATGTTTTTAGATAGACGTTGATTGAAGAAATTGTGTATTTTTGCAAAAAATTGAACACGATATGAAAATAACGAGAGATGCCGTTTGGCACACCACAAAAGATTACAGCATCATCACACTTGGATTGATATTATATGCAGTTGGATTCTGTGGATTTATTTTGCCGCACGGGGTTATCACTGGCGGTCTCGCGGGTATCGCAGCCTTGATTTTCTTCAAGACAGGTATCCCGGTGGCATATTCTTTCTATACTCTCAACATCATACTTCTCTCGATAGCCTATCGTATCGTGGGGCGCGGCTTTGTGCTTAAAACCATCTACGGCGCGTCGGGACTCAGCCTCTTCATGCTCATCGCACAGATGTTTTTCAAGTCACATCCGGTTTTTCTTGAGCACGACATCCTGCTCAGCTGCATTATCGGAGCCGTGCTGTGTGGTGTGGGAACGGGCCTGGCGTTCACCCACAACGGCAGCACCGGCGGCACCGACATCGTGGCTGCGATGGTGTCGAAATACCGTCAGATTTCCGTAGGGCGTATGATTCTCTATGTTGACCTGTTTGTCATTTCCTCATCATATTTCATAAAGTACAACATCGAGCCGGTGGTCTACGGCTATGTGGTGCTGATATTCCTGTCGTACATGTGCGACATGGTGGTGAACAACAACAAGCAGGCAGTGCAGTTCTCCGTGTTCTCAAAGAAATGGAGCGCCATAGCCACCGCAGTCAACGCCGAGATGCACCGTGGATGCACGATTCTTGAAGGCACCGGATGGTATACGAAGCAGGAGGTGAAAATGCTGCTGATATTCAGCCGTAAGTCGGAAGCGCTGCAGGTTTACCGCATAATCTATTCCATCGACCCCAATGCCTTTGTGTCGCAGGGCAACGTAAACACCATCTATGGCGAAGGCTTCGACAAGAGCAAGGTGAAGGCAAAAATCCGCGACCTCAAGGACGGCGGCACCGGACAGCCGCACCAGCCATAGCCGGACAGCCACGAAAATGAATTTACAAAACCAACAAACCGAAATGAACTACGAAAATCCTATCCGAAGGGGTAAGCTATACTTCCGTTACGGAACTATGGGTTCCGCCAAGACCGCCATGCTGCTCACCACAGCCTACAACTTTGAAGAGCGAGGCATGGACTATATCTGCATGAAGCCGATTGTCGACAACCGCGAGAAAGACTCAGTGATACGCTCGCGCATAGGCATCGAGCGCCGGTGCAGCTGGATTTATCCGGAAAGCGACATGTATAAGATGCTCACCGAGGTGTTTGACACCGAAGGCTTGAAAGAATGGATACTTATCGACGAGGCGCAGTTTCTTAGCCCCGAGCAGGTGGACCAGCTTGCCCGCATCGTCGACAATTTCGGTGTCAACGTGCTGTGCTACGGTCTGCGCACCGACTTCCAGAGCCATCTGTTTGACGGCTCGCGGCGGTTGTTTGAAATTGCCGACACAATCGACGAGGTGAAATCAACATGCACCTGCGGTCGCAAAACCATCATCAACGCGCGTATCGACCGTGCCGGAAATGTGGTTATGGACGGCGAACAGGTGGAGATTGGCGGCAACGACAAGTATATGGCGATGTGCCGTCGCTGCTGGGCGAAACGCCGCTGTGAGCGCGACCGCATCGAGTCGCTCGACTTCGGCGACACCGAGAAAGGGTAGCGACTGCCGACAAGAACAGCAAACCTGCCGGAGACTCCGTTGAAACGACGGAACTCCGGCAGGTTTGTCTATAGGAGGCTATGGGTTAGAACTGGAATTTTTCCAATTTCAGTTTGCCGAGTTTTTCCATGTTTCCTACATGGAGCGCGAAATGAGGGGCGGCAGAGTGAGCGGCAAGAGCCTGCTCGTCACGCCAAGTCTCGCAAATCATCATTACGTTCTGACGGGTGGCGCTCTCAAACACGTCGTATGCCACACATCCCTCGTCGTTCAGGGATTTTTCCACCAAGGCTTTCGCCTCTGCCAACAGGGATGCGCGGTTGGCGGCCTCTACTTGAATAAATACATTTAGTCGTATCATATATTTGTTGTTAAAGATTAGGGTATCGGTTTAAAACGCTTTTTTGCCTCCTGGCGGCTGCAGTAGTTGAAGTGCCACCATTCCGACGGCAACGGGCGGAATCCCGCCTCCTTCATCACGCTGCGCAGCAGTTGCCTGTTGGCGCGCTCCTGTGCTGTGATTTTCCTTGCTCCACGAGAGCCGCCTCGTGGGTGATGCCTGCCTCGCTGCCGAGATGGTCGACCGCCGTGCCCATCGGCAACGGCCGTCCGAGCGAGTCGGCGATGCTGATGTCGACGGCAAGCCCATAGTTGTGCAAACCTCCTCCATGTGCGGGATTCGACACATAGCGGCTCTTCGACGAGCCTTTGACCACGTCCCACATCTGTTGCTGCACCGACATCGGCCGTGCAGCGTCGTAGACAATCAGACGGTATTCCGGATGCTTCTCCCGCAGCAGCCTCTGTGCTTTCAGCAAGCACTCCATTGCCACAGGATGCAGATATGCCTCGCGCAGGTCGGCATAAAGCACGCGTCCCACAAAAATTGTCGGCACGGGCATACATCAAATCGATTGCAATGACGTGTCGCGCTCGGCGATGTTCTCATATCCCAGCGAGTCGAGACAATGCGCCGTGCGGCTTTTTGCCGGTTTCTCAGCCACCGCATGGAGCTGTTCGGGCGTTGCGCTTTTGACGGGCTTTGATGGCGTCCGGTGCGCATCGCCGCAAGCCACTGCCGCAGCGGCAAGAAAAACAAGCAACAGCCATCTCATCGCGTTGTTTTCACTTTGCGGGTGATGCGGATTGTGTAAGAAGAATAGTCAATCTCCACTTTTCCCAACCTGCTCAGCACCGACTGTCCGAGCAATATCGGAGCATTCTGAGTCTTCACGACAGTTGCCTTTACATTGTTCATGTCGAGGCCTCCGAAATTGACATTGCGGAGATTGACCACCGACCCCTCTATAATGTCGCCGCTTGCGGTCAGAAAACTTGACGAACCCATAAAGTCCTTGTCGCTTAGATAGTTGTTCTTATACATAAACGCCGCTTCCACCGCCGATATCGTGACGTTGGCAGCGCCTGTGTCAAACACAAAATGCAACGGCAACCCGTTGATGCTGCATTTCACCTTGAACACACCGCTTTCCTTCGTCATAGGCACTTCTACGGTCTGATCCGTGTATTCGGCATTTTCCTCCTCCATTTTCAGTTGTTTTGACTTCAGCCGTTCCACGACCTTTTTGTAGCCGTCCATACTGCGTATCGAGTCCATGTCAGAATCGTTTTCAAGCAGAGTCAAGCGGAGAAAACCTTTGTCGACCGATTGGTTCAGGAAGTCGACCGCTTTCTGCTTGTCGCCAAACATAGCATAGTAGCAGGCAGCGTTGTATAAAACCATAGATTCCGCATCCTTTCCGATTTCAGCAATCAGCGCCTCCGCCTCGTCGGTCCTGCCAAGATAGCCAAGAAGCATAATGCTCGGTGATGCAGAATCGGGGACGGTGTCCATTTCAACAGCCTGCTTGAAATCGGCTATGGCTTTGTCCTTGTCGCCCAGATTCCAATAATGGCGTCCACGGAAGTAATAAGAAATCACCATCGGTTGCAAGGTTATAGCCGTGTCATAATCGTCGGTAGCCTCGTTGGTTTTCCCCAGATGGTCGCGCGTAAAGCCCCGATAGCAGTATGCGTCGGCTCTTTCCGGTTCAGCATCGAGATAGATGGACAATGCGCGGTCGGCGTCTTCCCATCGTCGTGCCTTAAAATAAGCCATTGCTTTGCTGTACAAGCCGTCGGTGTCGGTAGAGTCCATCTGTATTGCCCGGTCGGCGAAATCGAGCGCCATCTTCAAGTTGTCGGCATCAGAATATGCAGCCGACAGCCTCTGTGCCGCCCCTGCCGACGGTTCTATGTCAAACGACTTGTTGAAAAACTCCAAAGCCTCCGTCATATTGCCGCGTTTCTCATAGGTTGCGCCTATAATGAACGGCCACAACGAATTGTTGGGGTCTTTCTTCGCCTGTATTTTCATTTTCGAGCAAAGCACCACCGATGCCGAATCGGCAAGAGTGTTGACACAATCAAGCGCGCCCCCGTCGGTAATGTCGATAGAAAAGGCAGAGACCACATCGTCGGTTGCCTCGCTCCAACGTTTTTGGTTGATATAGGTATATGCACGCAGCGAGTAGCTCTGCGCGTTGCTATTGTCAAGTTTCACGGCATAATTATAATGCTCTATAGCCTTGTCGTAGTCTTTGCGGGCATCGGCATTGCGTCCAAGACACAGCCAGCCGAGAGGGTTGCCAGGCTCAAGCTCCGTTATCTTTTTTGCGTCAGCGTCAGCGAGTTCGTATTGAAATTGTTCAAAATAGATTTGCGCACGCGAGTTCAGATAGTCCACGTCCTTAGGGTCGAGATTTATGGCCTCGGAGATGTCGGCGAGAGCCAAGTCTTGCTGCCCAAGACCTGAATATGCGCTTGACCGTAAGTTGAAAGCCACTCCTCTGCTCTCCTTGTCCTTTTTGGGCAAATATTGGATTGCCTTGTCGCTGTTTGTCAGCATCGAGCCATAATCATCGACTGTTGTGTAGGCAATAGCCATCCACAAATAGGCATAGCCGTTTTTGGCATCGTCAGCCAACTCCTTGTTCAAGCAGTCGACGGCAGTCTGATAGTCTTGATTCTGAAACGCCTCGTATGCCTTCTGCATGTTGAACGTCTCCGCCTGCTTGTTTGCTGCCAAAAGTGTTTGCACTGCGCACAGCAGCGCAAACACCAATACACTGAATCTTCTCATTTCTATTTCTTTTTAAAAATTGCACCTATTATTGCATTTCCTATCTTGCGCTCCAATCCCTGACGGGTTGTTGGAATGCCTGTCTTGCGGGCAATCGAGCGTTTGACATTCGTCACGCCCAAAGCCCGTTTCCAAGAGAACGTGACATTGAGTCTGGTAATATTTTCATAGCATTAAAAACTAAAATTAATTATTCCTCGTATTCCGTAGGGTCTTCAATCCCGGCGTCGTGGAGCGCCTCGATGCGCTCACGGCACGTGCCGCATTTGCCGCAATGCTTCTCTCCGCCCTTGTAGCACGAATATGTCTCGGCATAGTTCAGACCGAGCCGCGCGCCGTGGCGGGCAATCTCAGTCTTCGACACGTTGGTGTATGGGGCCATGACCGTGATGCCGTCGTAGGTTCCGGCACTCATTGCCGACGACAGTGGCGCGCACAACGCCGGGCGGCAGTCGGGATATATGGCATGGTCGCCCGCATGGTTTGCAATCATCACGTGGCTCAGCCCGCGGCTCTCGGCCAGTCCGCACGCCACAGCGAGCATTATGCCGTTGCGGAACGGCACCACCGTGGATTTCATATTCTCGTCGTCGTAGTTTCCTTCGGGTATCGCTTCCGCGCCCTCGAGCAGCGAACTTTTTGAAATACTTAGCCATAAAATCCAAAGGAATCACGATATGCTCTATGCCCAAACGCTCGCAGTGCATCCGGGCGAACTCGATTTCGCGACGGTTGTGGTTTGAGCCGTAGTCGAAGGTCACGGCAAGGGCAATGTTGGCACGGAATTCGTAGAGCAGCGTCACGGAGTCCATTCCTCCCGACAGCACAATGATTGAATCTTTCTCGTCCATCGTTTAAAAATTTTCTGTGAAATTAGCCAGCAACCTTGCCTTGCGCATCTCCTCATGCTCCTCGTCGGCATAGTTTGCAAAAGGGAGGATTGAGATTCCGCCACGTGGCATGAAGATGCCTTTCACCTCAAGGTAGCGTGGATTCATCAGTTTCACCAAATCCTTCATTATTATGTTTACGCAGTCCTCGTGGAAATCGCCGTGGTTGCGGAAACTGAAAAGATACAGCTTCAGACTCTTGCTCTCGACCATATCCTCACGCGGAATGTAGTTGATGATGATTTTTCCGAAATCCGGCTGCCCGGTCTTTGGACACAGGCTCGTGAATTCCGGGCATGTGAACGTGACCAGATATTCATTCTCGGGATGCTTGTTCTTGAACGATTCAAGCACCTCGGGGTTGTACTGGTCGGAATATTTTGTGCCTTGGCATCCCAATAAAGTACGCCTTGCAGCTCAGTTTCTGTTCTTGACATATTGATTATATGGTTTACAATTTGTGATATGTTCAATCGAAAGGCCGGCATCAGCCGGCGCCGACTTCCTTTGCAAAACTACCAATAAATTACGAATATAGCAACTGTTGCCAAGCCTATGTCTTGAAAATGTGTACTTTTGCAGAATAATCGCCGTGCGGCGACAACAATCAAAAAGATAGACTATATGAAAAAAGCGAATGTCGGACACCCGAAAGGGCTTTATGTGCTGTTTTCTGACGGAAATGTGGGAACGGTTTCAGTTAC
>OKWD01000229.1_pt1 | contig 10624 bp, 9 predicted proteins | sample 1607011 | NCBI WGS metagenome assembly OKWD01 (sample SAMN04414077, study PRJEB24778) | human gut metagenome | material: faecal | host: Homo sapiens | reverse complement strand
CTAACAAAACATAACTAAAATACAAAAATATTTCAGAGATTCACTCTACCTTAAACTTTACAGCATTCGACATTTTAGAAAAAATATCGTAAGAGTTTTAATGAGAGTAAACTCGGAAATTGATTCCGTTGACAAAGCAACCCACTTCCATCAAAAGAACCATTACTTACATGCTGTACCACAGAAAGGCAACCAATATATCATACTATCTTCTGATCTTTCTTCTAAACTTTACCCTGTACTCTTTCATACGGTTAGTTCACTATATCATAACAAGATAATAAGCTGCTATTAGAGAAAACAATATTTTTTTAAGATGTTTGTACACTCTGATAAAATTAATACCTTTGCGAAGTCAATTTATATATAAACAATGTCGAAATGTAAATTGAATATTGCAGATAACAAAAAAAGGACAAAGAAATATGAGACTTATAAAAGTAACAGGTGGTTTGGGAAATCAAAATGTTTATTTAACGCTTTTTATTTGCGAATGAAAAAGTACTATCCCAAAGTGCGTATAGACCTTTCGGACATGATGCATTATAAAGTGCACTACGGATATGAAATGCATCGTGTGTTTAATCTGCCCCATACAGAATTTTGTATAAACCAACCTCTGAAAAAAGTTATCGAATTCCTTTTCTTCAAAAAAATATATGAACGGAAACAAGCTCCCAATAGTTTACGAGCTTTTGAAAAGAAATACTTTTGGCCTTTACTTTATTTTAAAGGATTTTATCAGTCGGAACGTTTCTTTGCAGATATTAAGGATGAAGTTAGGGAGTCTTTCACTTTTGACAAGAATAAAGCCAACAGTAGAAATCTTAATATGCTTGAAATTTTGGACAAGGATGAAAACGCAGTATCTCTACATATTCGTCGTGGAGATTATTTGCAACCCAAGCATTGGGCTACTACCGGAAGTGTATGCCAGTTACCTTACTATCAAAACGCAATAGCGGAAATGAGCAGAAGAGTTGCCTCTCCATCTTACTATATTTTTTCAGATGACATTGCTTGGGTAAAGGAAAATCTTCCATTGCAGAATGCAGTATATATTGATTGGAATACGGATGAAGACAGTTGGCAAGATATGATGCTTATGAGTCATTGCAAACATCACATCATCTGCAACAGTACATTCAGCTGGTGGGGAGCATGGTTAAATCCCAATATGGACAAAACGGTAATTGTGCCTAGTCGTTGGTTCCAGCATTCCGAAGCTCCGGATATCTATCCTACGGGGTGGATAAAAGTACCAGTGAGTTAATCCATAATACACATGAATACGCACGTCTGGAAAGCTAAAAAATAATTGGCATTTCGGAATCCGCTGAGCCGAAATTTCGGCTCAGCGGAAATTGTAGCATCCATGTTCATTTTTGGTTTAACACACCTTTTCAAACCATAGTACGACCATCATAAATTATTTTGAAGAACGATTGACAAATGCTTCAGCGGAGTCGTTCAATGCTAAAATCAAAGCTTTTCGAAGCCAGTTAAGAGGGTGGCTGATGGAAATTCTTCATGTTCAGACTGGCTAGGCTATACGCTTAAAAGAAAGCTTACCAACCAGGAAAATCCGCTGACCCTAACTCACTTGGTTAAACCAAAGGTAAACCGCCCCATTCGGAGAATAAAAAAAGGAGCTACATTTTACCGTAACTCCTTGATTCTCATCCGTCGGGGTAGCGGGATTCGAACCCACGACCCCCCTGCTCCCAAAGCAGGTGCGCTAACCGGACTGCGCTACACCCCGAATCTTTTTTTTATTTTTCAATCGCCTTATCTCTCAAAAGCGATGCAAAGGTACGGCTTTTTTTTTATATATGCAAATATTTTAAAGCGATTTTTTTTCTACTTTTTTTTCGCATTATTACTTATCAAATTATAAATCAAAACATTAATCTTAAAACTTTTTTTTATCCGCAACAAAGAAATTTCAGTGTAAAACAACTCCCCTTTCCGATTTCACTACTCGCCGAGATACTTCCACCATGTAAATTCATAATTTGTTTGCATAAACTGAGTCCTATACCACTACCTGTTGGCTTCGTTGTAAAAAAAGGAACAAAGATTTTATCCAATACTTCTGGAAGAATGCCACTACCATTATCACAGACAGAAAGGAAAAATAGATGTTTTTCTAAATCACAATGTGTGCTAATGATAACTTCGGGATAGATTTGCTCTACACAAGCCTCACCTGCATTCTTTAGTAAATTGATTAATACTTGTTCTATCTGTGAACGATCCAGCATCAGTGTCGTTTCTGGGTTTTCTACTTTATATATATATTGTATGTTTTTATTAGGAAACAGTTTTTTCATATCACTCAGTAAATCACCTATATTTACTGGAGCCAGTATCGGAACAGACAGACGAGAAAGTTTACGATAGTTTTCCACAAAATTCAGCAACCCTTTACTTCTTCTATGAATAGTCTGCATCCCTTGCAACATGATATTGTAATCTCTCTCATTCATACCATTTTGTACAGCACGCTCACTTAATGTTTCACTTAATGAAATAATGGGCGCAATGGAGTTCATTATTTCATGAGTGAGTACACGAATCAGCTTCTGCCATGCTTCCATCTCATTTTCCTCCAATACAGCATGGATATTCTTTAAATTAACCAACCGGAGTTCCGTACCATGTTGAGCGGAATATTCGGATACCGTAACAGCCAATTCTTGTATAATATCTCCTTTATGTATTCGTACTGTTTTAATTTCTCCAGGCTGTAATGACAGGATAATAGTAGGAAAATCAGAATTTAACAGAGCCAATTCCCTGACAGAATGAATACGATAACCGCACAAATCCTGCATGGCTGCCCGGTTCATCCAATGTATATTGCACTGACTATCTACTACCAGCAAACTGCTGTCAACAGTATTCAATAATGTTTCATAATATTGATATCGCTCTTCATTCTCGGACAACCGAGTACGGAATTCAGCAACAACATTATTTATTTCTTGTGCCAATCGTTGTTCTGTACGAGTTTTGTGCTGGGTAGAAAAACTCAAAGAGAAATCTGCATAACGAATACCTTCTATCATTCGCGATATCATACGGGTCGTTTTATACTGCCACTGACAGATATAAATGATAATACCTGCCATAATCATCAGCGAAAAAAACAAGCAAAAATAGAGCGAATGTTGATAAAAGAGATATGCAGCTATAGCTACTACCCCCCATTAATAACATACAAGCTATCATCCGTAAAAGTTTGTAAACGACTCATAACCCTAATTTTTCAAGTTTCCGATAAAGAGCGTAACGGGTAATCCCCAAATATTCCGCTGCACGACTCAAGTTCCCTTCGCTGCGTTTCATAGCACGTTCTATGGCATTGCGTTCTAATTGTTCCAAGTTCAGTATCTCATCCGTATTCACCCTCTTCTCGGGTTGTGGCTGCAACATGAAATTTGCAGGCTTTAACAATGGCGAGTCCGAAAGAATAATCGCCCGTTCTATGGCATGCTGTAATTCGCGTACATTACCCGGCCAATGGTAACGCATGAGTTTCTGCTTGGCTTCGCGGTTCAGTCCGTTTATCTCTTTCTTATATTTATGAGTATACCGTTGTAAGAAATAATCAGCCAGTAAGAGAACATCCTCTCCCCTTTCCCGCAATGGAGGAATAGTAATCTCAATCGTATTGATACGATACAATAGGTCTTGACGGAAATTACCCTCCTCCACCAATTCTCGGATATTTACATTCGTTGCGCTTATCAACCGAACATCAATAGGAATTATATCCGTTGCTCCCAAACGTGAAATCTGCCGTTTTTCTATGGCTGTTAGTAATTTGGCCTGCATAGGTAATGACAAATTCCCTATTTCATCCAAAAAAAGCGTTCCTCCTGATGCCACCTCCATACGTCCCGCCTTTGCTTTGCGGGCATCTGTAAAAGCCCCTTTTTCATAGCCGAACAATTCACTTTCGAATAATGATTCAGGTATGCTCCCCAAGTCAATCGTTATAAAAGGACATTCACGACGAGGAGAAAAATAACGTAGAGAACGGGCCACCAAATCTTTACCGGTTCCATTTTCACCCAATATCAAAATATTAGCATCAGTATCCGATAATTTCCGAATAGTATCAAAAACCTCTCGCATAGGCGCTGAGTGACCTATCATTTGAGGCATCTCTTCATCCTGCGCGCTCAATGCTACAACTTGTTCTTTCAGTTGCCTGACCTCTTTACGAGAATCACGAAGTTTGATAGCCGATGAAAGCGTAGCAAGTAGTTTTTCTTTTTCCCAAGGTTTGGGAATAAAGTCAATAGCTCCAGCCTTAATGGCCCGTACTGCTTTATCTGTATCCGCATAAGCAGTCATAAACAAAACAATAGCCTGCGGATCTAACTTTAGTATCTGCTCTAGACAATCGAATCCTTCCTGCCCGCTGATAGCATCCCGACGAAAATTCATATCAAGCAGAATAACATCAGGTTGAAAAGTAGTCATGAAATGCTCAATACGAGTCGGTTGAGTAGTAACTTTTATTTTTCCACGTAGGGATCCAATAAAAGGTTTAGTGCAAAAAGCACGTCCTCATTATCATCTATAATCAATATTTTTCCTTTTGCATTCATTATTTTATCCTCAATATATCTTGTTATACGAATAAAAGATTTTCTATCCGCTTTTTTGCAAAGATATTGTTTTTTTAATGTGTTGTCTGTGCGGATACGCACTATTTTTGTGCGTATCCGCACAGAAACATCATTATCTTTTATCCCACAAAAAACTGGTAAACAAAGAGATAAGATAATGGCACGCTATTTGATTAGTCTACAATACTAATATATTAAGTTATGAAAAAAAATCAGTAATAGCTATCAATTTATGCCTTATAGCAGCATAGTAACTCTATTCGGCAATAAGATCTATATGCTTTATATAGGTGACTGCCATCAATTGTGGGAAGAAGCACAAACTCACTATGTTAATCGACAATATGAAAAAGCACGCGAGTTATTAGAAAAGATAGCTCGCATTGATACGGCCCATCATGCCCAATATCTGACAGGCGATATGTATTTAAAAGGCTTAGGAGGTGAAATTGATTATGATAAGGCTTTGAAACTTTTTCATCAATCGGCAGCGGGCGGAAACACGTATGCTGAAAACAATATAGGCTTTATGTACACATATGGTTTGGGAGTCACTAAGGATTACAGCCAAGCTTTCAAATGGTTGAACAAAGCTGCCACTCAAGGAAATCCAGAAGCTCAAATTGGTATGGGGAGCCTTTATAAAAACGGTTGGGGAGTACGTAAGGATTGTTACATTGCTATGACTTGGTACCTACGTTCTGTAGCTCATGGTAATACGGACGCCATGAACAATATCGGTTATTTATATAAAAACGGACTTGGGGTTCCCAAAGACTTTGAAGAAGCTTATTTTTGGTTTAAAAAAGCAGCAGATAAGAATAATCCGATAGCTCAATATAATATAGGAAATATGTATTGTTATGGCGAAGGAATGGAAAAAGACTTTGCTAAAGGAGCTGAGTGGCTGACCAAAGCTGCTTTACAGGGGAATGCTCCTGCACAATACAACCTGGGCCGCATGTATCAGTGGGGTAAAGGTGTAAAAAAAGACTTACAACAAGCCCGGTTCTGGTTCCAAAAAGCTATAGACAACGGTCATGAAAAAGCAAAGGAAGCATTAACCAAAATAAAAAGCGACTTATCCAAAGAAGACACCGAAGCCCCACTCCTGTTCACCTAACTATAAGCCAAAAGTACTAATAGGTATAAAGACATAAAAAAACGAACATGAAACTATATTGTATTATAGCACTTTCTCTTCTGCTTCGCCCGGAAACAGCCACAGCACAACAAGAAGAATCAATAACATTGAGTTTGCAACAAGCTATTGAAATAGCACAAGAAAACTCACCGGAAGCACAAGCTGCCCGTCATACCTATCGGGCAGCTTATTGGAACTACCGTTTTTTCCGGGCGAATTATCTTCCCTCCGTCACATTAACTTCATCTCCTACCCTAAATCGGGAGATAAACAAGATTACCCAACCGGATGGAACAAATCAATTTATCCAGCAAGACCAGTTAAGCACAGATCTCAGCCTTAAAATAAATCAAAATATATGGTTTACCGGTGGCAGCTTGTTTGTAAAAAGTACCACCCAACGCATTGATGAATTTGAAGATAATCATACAGCGTATAACACCCAACCCATAGTAATAGGTTACGAGCAGCAACTTTTTGGATATAATTCTTTAAAATGGGATCACCGTATCGAACCCCTTCGCTACCGGGAAGCCCGTAAAGCATATGCAGAAGCATTGGAACTTGTAGCCTCAGAAACCAGCACTCTTTTCTTCAACCTGGCAACTGCACAAACTAATCTTGACATAGCCGCCTACAACTATGCTTCTGCCGATACTTTATACAGGTATGCCGAGGGAAGATATAAATATAGGAACCATAACTGAAAACGAAATGCTACAGCTGGAAATAAACAAACTGACAGAAGAAACCAATATGATGAATGCCCGCATCGAAGTAGAGGACCAAATGCAAACACTCCGTTCCTTCCTTGGCATTAATCGGGAAATAAATTTACGAGTCATTCCGGAAGACAGCATTCCTCAACTCGAAATCCCTTTACAAAAGCATTACAACTGGACATTCAAAACAGTCCCGATCCTGACACTTATAAACGCAAACAATTAGAAAGCCGCAGCGCATTAGCTTCTGCAAAAGCCAATGCAGGTTTGAAAGCCGACCTGTATGTACAATTCGGGCTTTCTCAAACCGGAAATAAATTTGCAGATTCTTACCGAAACCCCATGAATCAACAATATGCCAGTATTGGTATTTCTTTACCTAATCCTAGATTGGGGTCGTGGAAAAGGACGCGTCCGTGTAGCTCGTTCCAATGTAGACTTAGTAGATACACAAGCTGAACAGGGAATGAAAGATTTTGAAATTGAATGTATGTAAAATGGTCCGTCAGTTCAATCTTCAAGCATACCGTGTAGCAGTAGCCGCCAAGACGGACAAGACGGCCGACCGACGCCATGATGTAGCACGTCGGCTTTATATCTTGGGAAAATCGACAATCCTGGACCTCAATGCCGCCATTACAGAAAAAGATACCGCACGGAGAAATTATATAACAGCTTTGAAAACTTATTGGAGTCTGTATTATGGTCTTAGAAGTATGACGGGATATGATTTCCTCAGAAAAGCAGAGATTTCATGTACTATACCTAAACCTTAACTACACGACAGGTATAAATGACCTTTGTATTATCGCCATGCATTAAAAAAGAAATAAAAAAATTATATCAAAAACATAAACTAATGGATATAAAAATTGAAAAGAAACCGTGGTACATCCGCTATCGCTACTATATGATAGCTGCACTGGCCTTTATTATCTTCCTTATCTATGTGATAAGCCTTTCATTAGGTCCTCGCAAGCTGCGTATCGAAACAGACAACATTCAGATAGCCGAAGTAAAAGACGACAAATTTATGGAGTATGTAGATGTGGAAGGACTGGTGCAACCCATTCTTACCATCAAAGTAAATACTCGTGAAGCCGGCAGTGTAGACCGCATTGTTGGAGAAGAAGGGAATATGATGAAACAAGGTGACACCTTGTTGATATTGACTAATCCGGATCTGATTCGTTCCATTGAAGACCAACGTGACGAATGGGAAAAACAACGAATCACTTATAAAGAGAAAGAGATAGAAATGGAACAAAAGAGTCTGACACTGAAGCAACAGACATTACAGGCACAATATGAGATGGAACGACTGCGCAAGAGCTTCGGACTGGACAAAGAGGAATTCAAAATGGGAATTAAGAGCAAGGCTGAGCTTCAAGTATCTGAAGATGAATATAAGTATAAACTGAAAAATACGGCATTACAAATGGAAAGCCTGAAACATGATTCATCCGTAACCCTTATCCGCAAAGAATTATTGAAAAATGATCTGGAACGTGAAAGCAAAAAACTGAAACGTGCAGAAGAACGGTTGGAGGATTTGATAATAAAAGCTCCGATTGGCGGCCAACTAAGTTTTGTGAAAGTAACTCCCGGCCAACAGGTTGCTTCGGGAGAAAGTATAGCTGAAATAAAAGTGCTGGATCAATATAAAATTCATACTTCTTTAAGTGAATATTACATTGACCGCATCACAACAGGTCTTCCGGCTACCGTAAACTATCAAGGGAAACGCTACCCCCCTGAGAATTACTAAAGTAGTTCCTGAGGTAAAAGACCGTATGTTTGATGTAGATTTGGTATTTACCGGAGAAATGCCCGAGAATGTCCGTGTAGGAAAGAGCTTCCGGGTACAAATAGAATTGGGCCAACCCGAACAAGCTATAGTTATCCCACGTGGAAATTTCTACCAGTCTACTGGAGGACAATGGATTTACAAAATAAACCCATCAAAAACAAAAGCTGTAAAAGTTCCATTGAATATAGGACGCCAAAACCCGCTTCAATATGAAATCACTGAAGGTTTACAGCCTGGAGAATTTGTAATTATCACAGGATATGATACCTTTGGTGACGCAGAAGAATTGATATTAAAATAAAACATGCAACATGAAAACTTTGAAATATGCCTGGCGCTTCTTAATGCGTTCTAAATCGTATACTATCATTAATTTGCTAGGACTGGCTTTCAGTCTGGCATGCAGCATCATCTTGATGCGATATATCCATAGGGAACTGACGGTGGATGCACATAGCGTAGATCCGGAACATATCATCATTCCTATACGGGATATAGAAGGAAATCTTCATCCGGGAAGTTTGCAACAAGGCTGGTCTGAAACTGATTCTGTTTATATTCCTGACCATCAAATAGTGGAACAATGCCGCCTGATGTTACAGCAGCGAGACAATGTGGTATATGAAAACAGTAACTATGCAATGAATATAGCAGCAGTTGACTCCACTTTTTTTCATTTCTTCCACTACCCGGTTGCAGCCGGTGAGGCCCATTTAGATGCCCCTGGTGACGCCATCATCACCCAGCGCTATGCCCGTAATATATTTGGTAAAGAAAATCCGATAGGAAAAGTATTGGAATATTATGGTAAAAACATCACCATCAAGGGAGTGATTGGAGAATTGGGATGCAAATCATTACTTCGGTTCGATCTACTGGTATCATACAGATTGGTGGAACACTGGCAACGTATGGATATATCACTGATGCGCATACTCCCCGGTGTAGATCTGGATAAGATAAACAAAGCAAGCAATGTGTACAGAAAGGACAAAAGGGGAAACAGAATACGCTGGGAATTTATTACTTGGAAAAATTTATACTGGAGAAATTCCATTGGTCACGATGACGATTACGATTCCATCATGCAATTCGGTAACCGTACACACCTGTATATTCTTTCAGGAGTAACCATATTGCTATTATTGGTAGGTATATTGAATTTCATCAATATTTATATGGTATTTATGATGAAACGTTCTAAAGAATATGGAGTAAAGAAAGTATTCGGCTTGCAGCGTCTACCTTTGTTTTTACAAATATGGATAGAAAATCTGTTATTAGCCTTTGCCGCATTGCTAACCGCCTGGCTGTTGATAGAAGCAACCCAAGTACCAGTCAGCCGGTTAATGAATGAACAAATTAGCTATTCGGCATTCGACTGGCAATTGTCTTTGGGATTCATCATATTATTACCTTTGGTCACTTCTATTTATCCATACATCAGATATAATTATCTCCCTCCTATTGTGTCTATCCGTTCAATAACATCAAACCGTCATGCTATCACTGTACGTATGACATTCCTTTTTTTTCAATACATTATAACCATATTACTCCTTATCCTGTCCTTTTACTTTGGCAAGCAACTGCATTTCCTGCTGAATACCTCTCCCGGATATCGGACAGAAAAGAATTCTTAGAGCTGAGTTGTTACACGAGAAACAAAAAATTATCTGCGCTCTGAAAACAGAAAGAAAAGCGCAATGAGCGCTTTGCCCGCCAAGACCGTATCAAGCAACTATTAAACGAGTGTCCTCACATTGAAATGTGGATGAATTCCCATTATTCTATATTAAGGGGAGGCTCTATCTGCATGTTGTTAAATGACCAGGATACCCGTCAACCCATGCTCACCCTATTTCCTTCTCCACAATTCTTCCAACTATATGATTTAAAAGTACTGGAAGGAGAAATCCCCCAAAAATTTGAAGGTTGGAGTGACTATAAAATGGTACTGAACAAAGCAGCAATGAAAGCTATGGGCTATACTCGGCTAGAAGATGCTTTTGTACGCAGCGAATCCCCGCTTTGGATTAGTGTCAGCGAAAAAGGAGAAATGGAAGAAGGTGGAACCAAACTTATGCCTGTAGTGGCTGTAATAGACGATTATTACCCAAGCCATCTCACTGAAGGAATAAAACCGATGGCATTTGTCGTAGGGCCCAGCAGCGGCAACAGCGATTTTTTGATTGCCGTCAGCCCCGATAAAGAAAAAGAAGTCATAGAATATCTGAAGAAAACAGAGAAAGAAATATATAATACCGAAGACTTCACCTATACTTGGTTGACAGATGAAGTCCAC
>OKWD01000228.1_pt1 | contig 10625 bp, 9 predicted proteins | sample 1607011 | NCBI WGS metagenome assembly OKWD01 (sample SAMN04414077, study PRJEB24778) | human gut metagenome | material: faecal | host: Homo sapiens | reverse complement strand
CATCTTTTCTTTGTCGAACCATACATTTTGATATTCAAAGTTGCTTTTGTAGTCGAGTTTGATCTGTTTGGCTTCTGCATAACTATAAAAGGCATGGTATATTCCTTCCATATAGGTATTAAGTTCGTGTTCCGATATACGAAGGGAGGATGAGTACACATTGGCTTTGCTGAAGTTTATCAGATTGGTGGTGAGGCGTATCAAAGTGTCCACGTTCTTCATGGCTGTAAGCATATTGGCCTGACTTTCTTCACTTAAATTTTCTTTTTGTTGAATTTCTTCCAAAGGTGCCTTTATCAGTGTCAGCGGAGTACGGATATCATGCGCTGTATTGATAAAGAACCGAGTTCTTTCATCCGAGGCCTTTTTTCTCTGCGCATGGAATGAAGGCGGAAAATGACGTATGTTGCTAAAATGATAGTCAGGACATAAATACAAATAGCCCAAAAACTGAGCCACACGGGATGTGCTACAGTTATTTTCAATATCCGCTCCTGCAACACGTGTTTATTATCCTCTTTGGAAACGGAACGTACACGCAGTGTATAGGTGCCGGGAGCAACATTAGTAAATCGGATAGTTCCTTCGTCACTGGGAGTAGTCCAGCCATCGTAGAATCCTTCCAACTGCCAGGTATATAGTATGTCCGACGGATAATCGTAATTGATAGAGGATACTCGGATGGAAAATGTATTTTGCATATATTTCAGATTCAATTTCTCTATTTGGTCGATATCTTTAGTCAGAGGAGAGTTTGGATCATTGGGATATACAGTTTGGTAGAAAATACGGAAATCGCTGAATATCATATGTGAATCTCCTGTTTTGGGCATCTCTATGTTTGGGGGGAATTCCAGTGCACCATCTGTACTTCCGAATACAGTGTTCCCATTGGCACGTAGTACACCAGAGCCGGCATTGAAACAGGTGGACATCAACCCTTGTCCGCGAGTCCAGTTGCGGAACTGGCGGTTAGTAGGCGAGAAAATACTGATACCATTTTCGGTACTCATCAAGATATTCCCGTCTTTTGTGGGTAGAATAACATAAATGCTGTTTGATACTAACGGGCTGTTTCCTGTATGGTAATGGGCGCTGATTGATTCTTTTACCGGATCATAAGTAAATAGTCCGGAACCACTGGTGCCAATGTAGAGTAAACCATTGTCTTCTTGGTGTAACGTATAAATGTAGGTTGCTCCACCGGGCAGAGGTATTTCATGGTATTTGCCCGAATTCCGGTTCTAGTAGAAAAAGATTGGTGGAGGTACCTATCCACATAGATGTACTGTCCTTTTCTTCAATGGCAGTAACAGAACCTAGTCCGGGATAAAGACGTCCTTGGCGTGTCTTCAGATTAAAGCATTTCAGATTATAATATCCTCCGGACCATATACACCCGTATCTGTCCTTTTTAATGTCGCGTATGTATTTGTCGGCACGTACATTCAGATGGAAGGATTGGGCAGGGGTGAGGTATTCTATGTTTCCGTTTTTCTTGGTAATCTGGAAAATGCCCGATGCATATCCTCCCGCCCATATAATACCCGGAGAGACTTCGCATAAAGTAATAAAAATGCGGTTCTGATCTTTTAGTCCGTGATTGAAAGAGCTTAGGAAAGAACGCCATTGCTTTTGCTTTGAATCGTATAAGCTGATGCCGTTGCTTGTTCCAAACCACAGATCCCCGTCACTGTCTTCTATAATGGAGTTTACTTGGTTGTTTACTAGTGACTGCCGGTTGCCAATAGAGTGCTTTATCCAGTTGTAGTTGGTATATTGGTTATTGCGGACGGTAATTCCCGTAGGATAGTTGGACAGCCAGATACGCTGCTCGTTGTCTACATATACATCATTGATAATGTTCCCGTCCATTTCGTTGTAACTACCATAATTTGCAATGATATAAGGTTCGGTTTCATAGGTATCTATGTTTAATTTGTGCACTCCTGCTCCTTCAGTGGCTACTAATAATTCCTTTGTGTTCAAGGGACTGAGCCGTGTAATATTCACATCTGTTAGTTCTACTTCGGGACGTACAATTTTCTGGATATTTAAGTCATATATATAGACTCCCTTTTCAAAAGTGCCTATAAATAGTTTGTTGGCTGTACGGTGTAGATATAATTCATGTACGTGCATATCCATCATTCCCAGTTTGCCGCAGGAGAGCTCTTTTAAATTCCCGTTTTCCAGTTTTGCCAGATAGATTCTTTTGTCTGTACCTATAAAGAAATGTTCACTGTTTATCTGTTCTATGCAGGTGATATTTCCCAGTCGGTTAGAGATTCGTTGCTTTTGTCCGGATTCTATGTTAAAAAGGTGGATAGCCGATTTGCCGCACAGCCATACGTTATCCTCCTGGTCTATGTAACTATATCTCACGAAAGCATGGTAGTCCTTATTCCAGTAATTGTACATATTGTATATCTGTACAAAACGGTCGTGGCCTGAATCATAACGAAAAATTCTGCCTTGTTTTCCTGTGACCAGTAGTGTACCTGTTTTATCTAAAAAAGTCCAGTTTATATTCAATAACGGGTCTAGTTCCCTGTTACCTTCTCTTAATTTATAATGTTTTATTTCTTTTCCGTTATATTGGTCTATCCCCACATGAGTAAGGAACCACATATATCCACGAGCATCTTTCTGAATTTTGTATATTTTCTGATTGCTTAGTCCTTCTTCTATGCCAATGTATTTATAAGTCTGCGATGAGACGGTTAATGACAGTAGTAAAAAAATGAGACTTGTGATAGTAGCTTTCATAAAACTCTTTATTCTAAATCTTTTCTTTTTCAAAAAACAGTAACAAAATTAAGATAAAAAATCATAGGATTAGTAATTTGAGATGAGCTAAATTTCGGTAAAATTATCCCTTTGTTCGCCTATGGCTCGCTTGTGTGAATATAAGAAATATAAATGGAAGAAGGTTTGTAACATAACTGTCAGATGATTATGTTTTCTTAACAAAACTTCGTGCAGCATTATGGTATGGCCTGCATTTCTTTCAATAGAAAGGACTTATAAACTAGAATAATTAACTAAGTAAAGAAAAGCACAATGAAAAAGTTTTTTGGTTTTAATAAATTGCTTGCGTCTGTAGCGGTGCTTGCTTCTGTGATGATCTTTCAATCCTGTTTGGATGATGATGATAATGATTATTATAGATATGCGTTGCCCAATGCACTGGTTACTGTGAAACCGGTGGCCGACAATTCATTTTTTATGCAGTTGGATGACAGTACGACACTGTTACCTGTCAATATGAAAAATTCTCCCTATGGTGAGAAGGAAGTAAGGGCCCTTGTAAATTTCGATCCGGTGAATGAGTCAAGCGGAGAGTATGACAAGGCTGTACATATCAACTGGATAGACAGTATCTTGACAAAACCGATTGCCGGTGATTTAGGAGATAAGAATGATGAAGTATATGGTACTGACCCTGTAGATATGATTAACGATTGGGTAACAATTGCCGAGGACGGTTATTTGACTTTGCGTTTCAGAACCATGTGGGGGAATCGCAGTCAAGCTCATATTGTCAATTTGTTGATGAGTAAAGATGCTGAAAATCCTTATGAGGTAGAATTCCGTCATAATGCTTTTGGTGATGTATATGGTGAACCTGCCGACGGACTGGTGGCATTTAATTTGGATTCCTTGCCTGACACTGAAGGAAAAACAGTGAAGCTGAAATTAAAATGGAAATCATTTAACGGAGAGAAAACTGCGGAATTTGATTATTGTACCCGTAAGTCAACTCCTGCAAACAGTGCAGCCATTACAGCCGGACGAAGTGTCTTGAGATTAAAATAAGGTTTAATAACTGAGGTGCAATTTCAATCCCTCCTGTTCTATGTGGTATAGAGCCGGAGGGATATTTTGCTTTTATTCGCTCATCCATATCCCTAGCATTACTCGAGATACCCAATACCACACTACCGATGATGTAGGTGAAAAAAGAGGGGTAGAGTCCTGATTTCAGTAATTGCAGACTTTCGTTGCTGAAAGTGGAAAAAGTAGTGAAGCCACCGCAAAGTCCGATAGTGAGCATCAGTCTTATATCATTGTTGATATGAATGCGTGAGGTGAGGGTATAGAATACCCCGATCAGTATGCAACCCAAAATATTGACTGCGAAAGTACCCACGGAAATTCGTTGTTCCTCGGCGATAAATGCTTATGGTAAGCAGGTAGCGAAGTACACTTCCTGTACCTCCTCCCAAGAAGATGAGTAATAGTGATTTCATAAATGCTACATTTTAATGCAAAAATAGCAATGATTATTCATTCAGAGCCAAACTTTTTTCGTAATTTTGCACCCTAAACGAAAAATACGCAAAAAGGAATGGGTGGTTTTTTTGGAACAGTCTCAAAGGCTGAATGCGTCACCGACTTATTTACGGGACGGACTATAATTCACATTTAGGAACAAAAAGAGGTGGTTTGGCTACGTATGCCCAAGGAGAGGGATTTATGCGTTCTATCCACAATTTGGAGAGTTCTTATTTCCGCACGAAGTTTGAATCTGAACTTCCAAAGTTCAAAGGTAGTTCGGGTATCGGCATTATCAGTGATACGGACCCGCAGCCTATCGTGATAAACTCGCATCTGGGCAAGTTCGCCATCGTCACAGTAGCTAAAATCAATAACATTACGGAATTGGAACGCGACTTGCTGGCAGCTAATATGCACTTTTCTGAAATGAGTCTTGGCAAGACGAATCAGACGGAGCTGATCGCATTGCTTATTGTGCAAGGGAAAAATTTTGTAGATGGTATAGAGAATGTCTTTAATAAAATCAAAGGATCATGCTCCATGCTGATATTGACGGAAGATGGTATTATAGCAGCACGTGACAAATGGGGGCGTACTCCGATTGTGATAGGTAAAAAAGAGGGTGCGTATGCTGCGACAAGTGAATCAAGCAGTTTGCCGAATCTGGATTATGAAATAGAGAAATATGTAGGACCGGGCGAAATTATTCGCTTGCGTGCCGACGGAATGGAACAAATGCGCAAGCCGAACGAAGGAATGCAGATTTGTTCTTTTTTGTGGGTATATTATGGATTTCCTGTTTCATGCTATGAAGGGAAAAATGTAGAGGAAGTACGTTTTATGAGTGGTTATAAAATGGGGCAGAAGGACGATTCGGAAGTTGATTGTGCCTGCGGTATTCCTGATTCGGGAGTAGGTATGGCATTGGGGTATGCTGAAGGCAAAGGAATTCCTTATCATCGTGCTATTGCCAAGTACACACCCACCTGGCCTCGTAGTTTTACTCCTGCCAATCAGGAAATGCGTTCACTGGTAGCAAAAATGAAGCTGATTCCCAATCGTGCCATGCTGGAAGGAAAACGTGTTTTGTTTTGTGATGATTCCATTGTACGTGGAACTCAACTTCGTGATAATGTGAAGATTTTATATGATTATGGAGCAAAAGAGGTTCACATGCGTATTGCGTGCCCGCCGTTGATTTACAGTTGTCCTTTCCTTGGCTTTACTGCATCAAAAGGTGACTTGGAGTTGATAACACGCCGCATGATTAAGGAAATAGAAGGAGATGAGAATAAAGATCTTGAAAATATGCTGCAACAGATTCACCTCAATACCAAAAGATGGTGCAAATGATTGCCGACCGTTTCGGATTGACTTCGTTGAAGTTCAATACATTGGAAACCTTAATTGAAGCTATCGGTTTGCCAAAGTGCAAAGTTTGTACGCATTGTTTTGATGGTTCCAGTTGCTTCTAATAACAAAATAATAAAATATTAATGAAAAAGAGCCGTGATTTGTTTGGCAATTCACGGCTCTTTTTCTATTTTTACAGGCAAGTATGAATATTAAAACAAAAAGAAAAATGACGGTAATAGAACGATTTTTAAAATATGTAAGCTTCGACACTCAGTCTGATGAGAATAGCGGGGCTACCCCCAGTACACCGAAGCAGATGGTGTTTGCACAATATTTAAGATCTGAATTGGAACAATTGGGCTTTCAGGAAATTTCTTTGGATGAGAATGGTTATCTGTTTGCCACATGGCCGGCCAATACGGATAAACCGGTTCCTACCATCGGATTTATTGCACACATGGATACCAGTCCCGATATGACGGGTGCGGGAGTCACCCCACGCATTGTCTATGGTTATGACGGAACGGATATTGTATTATGCGAAGAAGACAACATTATACTTTCTCCCAAGCAATTTCCCGAACTGTTGGATCATAAAGGGGAGGATCTTATTGTAACCAACGGCAAAACATTGTTGGGAGCTGATGACAAGGCGGGTATTGCTGAAATCATCTCGGCTATGGTATATTTGAAAGAACATCCTGAAATCAAGCATGGAAAAATTCGTGTGGGATTTAATCCTGATGAAGAAATAGGCTTGGGTGCACATAAATTTGATGTGGAGAGATTCGGATGCGAGTGGGCATATACGATGGATGGTGGTGAAGTAGGGGAGTTGGAGTTTGAAAACTTTAATGCCGCTTCTGCGAAAGTGATTATTAAAGGACGTAACGTACATCCGGGATATGCAAAGGATAAAATGATCAACTCCTTGCGTGTGGCTAATGAGTTTGTGTCTTTACTGCCTACGGACGAAGTGCCCGAATGTACTGATGGTTATCAGGGATTCTATCATTTGATTGGCATGACGGGTGAAGTAGAGCAGACTACCATCTCTTATATAATCCGTGATCATGACCGTGCCAAGTTTGAGGCATGCAAGGAAAATATGAAAAAGTGGGCGGAAATCATCAATAAGAAATATGGAGAAGGTACCGTTACCTTGGAACTGAAAGATCAGTATTACAATATGCGTGAGAAAATTGAGCCGGTGATGCATATCATTGATGTCGCTTTCAAGGCTATGGAAGAGGCGGGCGTGACACCTAAGGTGAAGGCTATCCGCGGCGGAACGGATGGCGCACAACTTTCATTCAAAGGATTGCCTTGTCCCAATATTTTTGCCGGCGGCTTGAATTTTCATGGCAGATATGAGTTCGTGCCAATCCAGTCTATTGAGAAAGCCATGAAAGTGGTGGTGAAAATCGCTGAATTGGTGGCAAGATAAGTAATTTATTAACCTTAAAATAGTAAAGTAATAAACATGAAAACAACTCCGTTTACCGAAACACACATTCCTTGGGGGCGAAAATGCACGAATTTGCAGGTTATAATATGCCTATTGAATATTCGGGAATTATTGATGAACATCTTACTGTATGTAATGCCGTAGGTGTTTTTGACGTATCCCATATGGGTGAATTTTGGGTAAAAGGTCCTAATGCGTTGGAGTTTTTGCAGCAAGTGACTTCAAACAATGTGGCAACTTTGCCCGTCGGTAAAGCGCAATATACTTGTTTCCCTAATGAGGAGGGAGGTATTGTTGATGACCTGTTGGTATATCACTATGAATCCGAAAAATACTTGTTGGTGGTAAATGCGGCCAATATTGAGAAAGACTGGAACTGGTGTGTCAGCCATAACACAGTGGGTGCGGAATTGGAAAACGCATCCGACCGTATGGCACAGCTTGCTATTCAGGGACCGAAGGCTATGGAAGTTTTGCAAAACTGACTCCGGTCAACTTGTCTGAAATTCCTTATTATGCTTTTACCACAGGTGAGTTCGCCGGTCAGAAGATGTGATTATTTCGAATACCGGTTATACCGGTGCAGGTGGTTTCGAGCTTTATTTTATCCCGAAGCTGGTCAGGCTATCTGGAAGCAATTTTTGAAGCAGGTGCTCCTGAAGGGATTAAACCTATCGGGCTAGGGGCTCGTGATACATTACGTTTGGAAATGGGCTTTTGCCTGTATGGTAATGATTTGAGTGATACCACTTCTCCGTTGGAAGCAGGATTGGGCTGGATTACCAAATTTGTTGAAGGAAGAATTTCACTTCACGTGCTTTACTTGAAAAGCAGAAAGCCGAAGGATTGAAACGCAAGCTGATTGCTTTTGAAATGGTAGACCGTGGTATTCCCCGTCATGGTTATGAACTGGTAAATGCTGATGGAGAGAAAATAGGTGAAGTAACTAGTGGAACCATGTCTCCAATGCGTAAGATTGGTATCGGTATGGGATATGTTCAGACCGCTTACACAGCATTAGGTACTGAAATATTTATTGATGTGCGCGGACGCAAGCTGAAAGCTGTAGTAGTAAAGGCCCCGTTCAGAAAATAAATCGAAAGCCGGAAAAGAGAACGCTGATAACAAAGAAAACGCGGATATTCAAGAAATCTGAATATTCGCGTTTTTCTTTATATGGCTGATATACATTTACGGTTAGTTCCTTTTCATAAAAACAGCTTTTAATGCAAAATTAATAATAGGATGAAGAATATGATAAATAGATAATTCTTAATTTTGCAATCAAAAATTTATTAGCTATGTCTGAATTGGCTCCATTGATAAGTGATTTGGCTTTGATTCTGATCTGCGCCGGTGTCATGACGCTCGTCTTTAAACGGTTAAAGCAACCTCTTGTTCTCGGCTATATCGTAGCCGGCTTTTTGGCAAGTCCCCATGTTCCTCTTACTCCGTCGGTCATTGATGTGGCCAATATCCATACATGGTCGGAGATTGGTGTGATATTTTTGTTGTTCGCTCTGGGATTGGAATTTAGTTTCAAGAAATTGGTGAAAGTAGGAGGGACAGCGGTCATTGCGGCGTGTACCATTATATTTTGTATGATATTGGTTGGAATTTTTGTGGGGTGGTCTTTCGGGTGGCAACGCATGGACTGTCTGTATTTGGGAGGTATGTTGGCCATGTCCTCTACGACTATTATTTACAAAGCTTTTGATGATTTGGGGTTGAGGCAGCAACGGTTTGCCGGTTTGGTTCTTAGTATTTTGATATTGGAAGATATATTGGCTATTGTTTTGATGGTTATGTTGAGTACAATGGCAGTGAGTCAGAATTTCGAGGGCAGTGAAATGGTATATAGCATTGCCAAATTATTATTCTTCCTTATATTGTGGTTTGTGGTAGGTATTTATATCATTCCTACATTTTGAAGCGTTCCCGCAAGTGATGGCAAATGAAACATTGCTGATTGTTTCGCTGGCATTGTGCTTCGGTATGGTAGTTGTGGCGGCCAAGGTTGGATTTTCGGCTGCGTTTGGAGCTTTTATAATGGGGTCTATTTTGGCAGAAACGGTAGAGGCCGAAAATATAGAGAAGCTTGTGGCCCCTGTAAAAGATTTGTTTGGAGCCATTTTCTTTGTATCTGTGGGAATGATGGTAGACCCTGCCATGATTGTAGAATATATATGGCCCATTGTGATTATTACATTGGCCATTCTGCTTGGGCAGGTTATTTTTGGTACAGGTGGCGTGATTTTGTCGGGACAGCCGTTGAAAGTTGCCATGCAATGTGGTTTCAGTCTGACCCAGATTGGTGAATTTGCATTTATTATCGCTTCGTTGGGGGTAAGTCTGGAAAGTAACCAGTGATTTCTTATATCCTATTGTGGTGGCTGTTTCGGTCATTACCACATTTCTGACCCCGTATATGATACGTTTGGCGATACCTGCTTATCATATAGTAGAGAAACGTCTGCCCGGCAAATGGAAAAAAATGCTTGAGCGTTATTCATCGGGATCACAAACGGTGAATCATGAAAACAATTGGAAGAAATTGTTGGTTGCCATAGCTAGGATCGTAGCTGTTTATTCTGTATTGTGTATAGCTATGATTACACTTTCATTCCATTTTATTATTCCATTGTTCCGGGCTAGTCTGCCTGTCTTTTGGGCCAATCTGGCAGGAACTGTTTTACTATCGTCTGCATCGCACCTTTCTTGCGTGCCATTATCATGAAAAAAAACCACTCTGTAGAGTTCCAGGCGTTATGGCAGGATAGCCGTTTCAACCGGGCTCCCTTAATTTCTACCATTTTACTCCGTATAGTGATAGCTGTCATGTTTGTGATGTTTGTTATAGAGAAACTTTTCCAGACTTCCACGACTTTGCTGATCGGTATAGCCGTTGTTTTGGTAGGTATGATGATGTTCTCGCGATGGCTGAAGAAAGCAATCTATATTCATGGAGCGTACTTTTTATTCAGAATTTGCGTTTCAGAGATGTGCATGCTGAGTTCACAGGTCAGAAGCGTCCTGAGTATGAAGGGACATTTGTTGTCCCGCGACTTACATCTTTCGGATTTTGAGATACCTGCGATCTATGGCGGATATACGTTAAGAGAGCTGAATTTGGGGCATAAATACGGAGTACATGTGGCATCTATCATTCGTGGAATGCATCGTATTAATATTCCGGGGGCGAATGTACGTCTGTTTCCCGGTGACACCATACAGGTAATCGGTACGGATGAGCAGTTGGGCGAGTTTGCCCGTCAGGCAGAAAGAGTATCAGCCGCCGCTGAAGAGGAAGATTTGGAAAGGCGTGAAATGAATCTGAAACAGTTCATTATAGATCGTAACTCATTTTTCTTGGGTAAAAATATCAAAGAAAGTGGTATCCGGGATGAGTACAAATGTCTGGTGGTAGGCGTCGAAAAAGAAGATAGCACGCTGATGACCCCTGATATCAACGTACCTTTTACGGAAGGAGATGTGGTATGGGTGGTAGGCGAACGGGATG
>OKWD01000227.1_pt1 | contig 10698 bp, 15 predicted proteins | sample 1607011 | NCBI WGS metagenome assembly OKWD01 (sample SAMN04414077, study PRJEB24778) | human gut metagenome | material: faecal | host: Homo sapiens | reverse complement strand
TGAATGCTACGCCTGTAGCCGACGTGTTGCCCATATTTCCGTAAACCATGGCCTGTACGTTAACTGCCGTACCCCACTCTTCCGGAATCTGGTTCATGCGGCGATACAGGATTGCGCGCTCGTTCATCCAGCTGTCGAACACTGCGTAGATAGCGCCCCACAATTGCTCCCAAGCCGATTCTGGGAAGTCCTTGCCTGTCGACTTCTTCACAGCGGCTTTAAACTTCACAACAAGGCCTTTGAGGTCGTCAACGGTAAGCTCGGTGTCGTTCTTCACGCCCTTCTCTTCCTTAACTTTGTCAAGGATTTCCTCAAACGGATCGATGTCTTGTTTCGACTTCGGCTTCATGCCGAGAACAACGTCGCCATACATCTGCACGAAGCGGCGGTAGCTGTCCCATGCGAAGCGTGGGTTGCCCGACTTCTTGGAGAGAGCCTCCACTACGGTGTCGTTGATACCGAGGTTGAGCACTGTGTCCATCATACCTGGCATCGAAACGCGCGCGCCCGAACGAACGGATACGAGAAGTGGGTTCACTGCGTCGCCAAACGTGTTGCCCGTAAGCTTCTCAATGTGGGCAACAGATTTCTTGACATCTTCTTCCAATATTTTCACAACGGCTTCACGGCCGAGAGTGTTATATTCTGTGCAAACTTCAGTTGTGATTGTAAAGCCCGGAGGAACAGGTACGCCGATGAGGTTCATCTCAGCGAGATTGGCACCCTTGCCGCCAAGCAAGTTCTTCATATCGGCACGGCCTTCTGCCTGGCCATTACCGAAAGTGTAAATCCGTTTCATTAATGAAATTAAGTTTAAGTAATATTATAATTTAAAGTGATTGACAATTCAGTCTTTGCAAATTTAGAAAGAATCTCGTAAATAAGAAAATAATCACATGTTTTTTATTTATGTTATAGAGCATTGAAATGGAACGGCAAAAAAACGTACTTTTGCATAAAATTTCATTATATATATGGGAAGGAAACGCAAAGAGCTCCCGGTTGTGGAGAACGTTGAGATAACAGGAGTGGCAGCCGAGGGCAAAAGCATTGCCCGCGTCGACGATATGGTGGTGTTTATACCATACGGGGCACCTGGCGATGTGGTCAACATAAAATTGGACAAGAAGAAGCGCAGCTACGCGGAGGCGCATATCGTTGATATGGTCAAGCCGTCGCCCGACCGCGTGACGCCGGCTTGCGAGCATTTCGGCGTGTGCGGCGGATGCAAGTGGCAGCACATCCCCTACGAAAGTCAGTTGCGCTACAAGCGCGACCAGGTGGTCGACGCTCTGACACGCATCGCAAAGGTGGAGATTCCGGAAGTAAACCCCACGCTCGGGTCAAAAGAAACTTTCTGCTACCGCAACAAGTTGGAATACACATTCTCTTGCAAATGCTGGATCACGTTTGAAGACCTGCGCAGCGGACGCGAGATTGCCGACCGCAACGCTCTGGGATTCCACATCCCGGGCGCGTTCGACAAGGTGCTCGACATCAAAAAATGCTGGCTTCAGGACGATTTGTCAAACCGCATACGCCTGTTCGTGCGCCAATACGCGCTGGCTAAAGGATATGAGTTCTACGACATCAAGGCGCAGCAAGGACTTATGCGCACGCTGATGGTGCGCATCGCAAGCACTGGCGAGGTGATGCTGATTGTGGTGTTCGCACGCCCCGAACAAGAGAAATCGAACGACTTGATGGGCGCCATCGCGGCTGAGTTCCCAGAGATTACATCGCTGCTCTACGTCGTAAACCAGAAAGTGAACGACACCATCGCCGACCAGGAAGTCATCACATATCGCGGACGCGACTACATCAACGAGGAAATGGAGGGACTCCAGTTCCGCATCGGCCCGAAATCATTCTATCAGACCAACTCCCTGCAGGCATACGAGCTCTACAAAGTGGCGCGCCGCATGGCATGCCTCAAGCCCGACGACCTGGTCTACGACCTATACACCGGAACCGGCACAATAGCCAACTTCGTGGCGCGGCAGGTGAAAAAAGTGGTGGGCATCGAATACGTGCCCGAGGCGATTGCCGACGCGAAACTCAACTCTAAAGTCAACGGCATCGACAACACCATCTTCTTTGCCGGCGACATGAAGGACGTGCTCACCGACGGATTCATCGCCGAGCACGGACGTCCCGACGTGATGATCATCGACCCGCCGCGCGCTGGAATGCACGAGGACGTGGTCAACGTGATTCTAACGCCCGCCCGGAACGCATCGTCTACGTCAGCTGCAACCCGGCGACACAAGCGCGCGACCTCGCCCTCATGGACGAATTCTACCGCGTCGAGGAAGTGCAGCCCGTCGACATGTTCCCCCACACCCACCACGTTGAAAAACGTAGTGCGGATGACGCGCAGATAAGCCTCTGCCCTATCACCAAAACAGTCCCGGAGAATCAATGGTTTTCTCCGGGACTGATGTTTTGTGTCTGATGCGTGGATTAACAATTTGTCGTGGAAACCCGACAGCAGAAATCACCTTTCTTGTTTTTCGCAACGCATACCATATTCTTCAGCAACTACAACAAGTTTTTCTATCGACTTCAACGACCATTGTGTAGAAACAAAAAACTCAACGCCGTCTGCCGATTTCAGACGACGACTCGCATTATTGAAATGGTATCGGCGTTCAAGTTCGCCGTCATCAAGAGTGCCATCGCATAAATCATCAACCTTTGCAATCAAGCCTTTGCAAACCCAAGCCGGGCGAATGATATCATCAACAAAAACAGCCTTGAGTTGGTCGTAGGTATAATCTGGATTCTGCTCAACAAATGTTTTTACAATGAGATATGCAAATTCGTTTTTCGCCACAAAACTTGAGCCATTTAGCGAGAAGCGAGATTTATCTCTCCCACCACTTTTTGACGACATCGTCTTGGAAATCTTAGCAATTCCCGAGTCATCTGCTGCTGAAAGATTCGGCACGATAGGAACTACACTGTCATCTGAATCGTCTTCGCCACATTGCCATATCTGCTTAGCCTTTTCAAACAACCAATTTGCCCTGGCTATTATTCGCTCTTCATTCCAATCCTCACAAAGCAATGCTCGCTTCATTGTAACAAGCCCTTTTGCATATTCATTAAGCCCTCCCTTTTTAGCACTTCCCTTTTTCTTATCATCCCAAGCCTTATTACTAATCGATGTGTTCAGTTTTGTAGGAAGTATTGCTAAATTACCTAATGTTTTAAGCCTGTAGTTTCTATCGCCTTCTGAATATTCAGGAATAACAGGCCATAAATCAGGCTTCCATTTTTTGGGCATAAGATGTTCAAGGGAATAAGACTTCAATCCACGGACAGAAGTCGCACTACTATCATCGCCAAGCCGAGACTCGATAAGATACAAAATGCCTTTAGCGCGCTGATTAACCAAACACTATTTTGGAAACCATACATTAGTTCACTGTTATTTGGAATAGCAAGAGATAGAGATGCTTCTATATTAGACAAATATTCAAGCAAACCTTCTCCTGTAAGAATTTGGCCATTGATAAGTTGCAGCGAAAACAAATCACTATAGTTGTCGTTCGTTGACCGACAAATGAGTCTTCGCATAATGTATGATTCCAATATTCGGAAGATTTCTTTTCGTTCAGTTTCATCCGTTTGGTTTTTAAGGACAAACAAGACGTATGGTATTAGCGTTGTAGAGTCCAATCCAAATATTATAACATTCAGCCTTTCTATCCCATAGTCTTTCGGCACTTCTTCATCAAGAACCGACGGGGAGATAAATTCTCGATAAAGTTTAGCATAAGACGTGAGGTCTTGCACAAAACCCATCTTTGTGGGATTAGTTAAGGAAAAGTAATCTTTATATTGACCGAAAAGATTTTCAGCGGAACGGAATCTTTGTTTGTCTGCTGACGACATTTTGACATCCGGGTCATTTATTTTTATATGCAGGTAAGCATATAAGAAATTGTCAAAAATTCGAACGGCTCAAACGGCCCTGTGCTGTGCGAGAATTCCAATAATCAATAACGTCCTCATCATCCTCAAAAACAGGCTTCCATTTGGAAAGATACTGGTCAACAGAATCCTTTGAGAAAACGTAGTTTTAAGAAGTTCTCCAGTAGTAAGGCTTACTCCAAGCGAGTTGATTGTGTCAAAGATAACCTGTTCATCTTCATCCTCATTCAGCGATATGCCAACAAATGTAAGTTTGTCACGTATGGCACGGCTTTTATATTTGTCACTGGAAACATTGTCAATAAAATAATTATAAGCATTAGCCAACAGTGTTTTTGACTCAATTTTTGACAACTCCTTTTGCTTCATTATTTCGTTGAAACACTCTCTGTCATAATAGTTGTGGCAAAGGCACAACTCGTCTTCATCGTCAGCGGAGAAAAACATTCTGTCGAAAGCCCGTTCATTTTTCGCTCTGAACAAAAGCACTTTCAAGAACAATGCCAAAGTTGTGAGTCGTTGCTGACCATCAACAATTAGTTGAACATTGGATTTAGACGAACTATTTTGTGGCTTCTGCTTTGAAATAATTGAACCCATAAAATAGTCTTTGCCTGTCGCTGAAATATGCTCCATACTTTCCAAGAATCTTTTCAACAAGTCTTCTTTCCATACATACGACCGCTGAAAAAATGGAATTTCAAGATAGTCCTGACCATTAAAATAAAACGAAATTTGTCGTTTTCCTGCATCCATAATTATAGATTAAAAAGTTCTTTTAGTGTAGTGAAGTAACTATCGGCGGTTCGGTTGCCGATGAAAATTACACGCTCTCGCTTTTGCGGAGTATAATAGTAATTAATTGTATTCATTTTAGAACCTCATTAGCAGTTAATAAAGCTATCTTACATCTTATGTTATGAGCCAAACATTTCAACAAATCAATGTAACACCATGCAAAATTGGTTGCTTCCATTTCCTTGATTGGCAACATCTGATATGCTTTTTCTCCACAACAACTTGCGACTCCAATTAAGCTAACTTCCGTTTTATGGAATTTAATTTCAATGTTTTTACTATTATCGCCATGTAGTCTTCCGACATAAGTTTTTTTACCAGAAAGAATACTTCGAATGTCCGAAACAAGATTATTCATCTTAAACACATCAGATATTGAGCAATAAGTGCTACTGTCAGCACAAATTGACCCAACCACTTGAGCGTCTATATTTTGTAAACTTCTCATTGTATTAAACAGTTTTCTCTGTGGAATTTAAGATATTTGAAATGCTGTTCTTCAATTGTTACTAAACGAATATGACCATCTATACCTAAGATAGTCCGTTCTGACTTTGGAAATTCTTTAGAGAATAATATCCTCCCATTATTGTCAAATGCAATAAATCCCAAATCAAACAACTTGTCATAGTTCGGTGTCAATAACAGTCCATTAAAAACGTCTAATCGTTCTTCATTGCTTGCTGTTCTCCAAGGTTTTATATGTGATGCTATCAAGATGTTTGTAAGTCTGCATCTTGTTATAGAGCACCCTGACCAATATAAAATTAACCGCTCTCGAAACAATCCTTGTCCGATTCGAGATTTTATTATAGCGTTTTTTTCGGTCAGAGTTATTGAATTATCTTGTTGAACTTTCCGCGTTTCGGAAAGTATAGTTTCTTGAATGACTTCTGAATAATTCGAATCTAAGAATTGTTTGTATTTTCTCAATGCAGACTTAAAATTAACCAAGTCTTTTTCGCTCTTATAAATTGTTCGAGAGGACAATGCTCTGCGCTCATCATTTATGATAGTCTGTATTTTGTCTTCGCTCAAATCAACATCTAATTCATACCTCCCTGCCATAAACTTAAGCCAGGAGATATAGTTCGTTCGAGATTTGGTATTTACATTGCCAAATTGAACCATCCAATGATAGAAATCTGATATGTTATCCGAAAAATTCATAATGAATTAGTTATACTAATTTCTCTGTTGTAGCAGCAGCCGAATCCATCTTTGATTCAACATAATTAATGATTTCATCATTTATGTCAAATCAGATGTAGTTGCGTCCAAGTGTTTCACATTCAAAAAGCGTTGTGCCGCTGCCCATAAACATTTCAAGCACATTTCCACCTTCTTCCGCGTAGCGACGAATCATTTGATTTGGAATCTGAGGAGCAAAGTTGCCGTGGTAAACATTTTCATGCTTGCCTCCTTTAGCTCTTGGTCCCATAATCCATAGACTATCTACGTTTATGTCAAGTTCTTTCCATTTGGATTTGTCGAACTTCATTTGAAAAATCAAAAAAATCCCATATAGCACCTGAAGGCGACCAAACCTTGTGCAACTACAAAGGAGTTCTTATTAAAAAGTTACCGGCAAAAACGTGCCGTTATACGTTCATTTCTTTGGTCATTTTCAGAATTTAATGCTTTAAATAATAAAGTTACGTTTTTATTGCGAGAATATGATTAATTTGTGAATAAAATTTTCAATCACACAAACACACACACGCCGTTTTCTGACGTGCAAATTTAATCATTCACACGGGCAGCAATGTTGCCCATCGAAATCAAACTATCCTAACCGTCGCAGCGGGCAGAAAAGCGCCGGATACGGCAAGCAGACGCCCTAAAGATTTGAAGCCGTGCAAGCCGCTGTCTTTCACGGCTTTCCATCACCATTTTCAATCCGCGCACCTCATTTTACACCGATATTTTTGCCTCTCTGAAATAATATGATTAATTTCGCACACAAAATCTTCATTTGTGCAGTCTGAAGACAAAAAGTAAATATGGTGAAAACAAGAGATAAACTAATCGACATTGCCCGTCAGCTCTTTGCCCACAAGGGCATCGAAAACACGACGATGAACGACATCGCCATCGCCGCCGAGAAGGGACGTCGCACCATCTACACTTATTTCAAAAACAAGCGCGACATCTACAACGCTGTGGTAGAGACTGAAAGCGACAAGGTGCTGAGCAAGCTCAGCGAGATAGCGAAACTTCAGATTCCCGCCGACGAAAAGCTGATGGAATTCATTTTCCAACGCTTTGACGCGATGAAAGACCTCGTGCATCGCAACGGCTCGCTGCGCGCCGGATTTTCCGCGATGTGCGCAAGGTGGAGCGCGCCCGCAAAGTCACAAGCCCCAAGGAAGTGCACATTCTCGAAACTATACTTCAGGAAGGCGTCGACAGCGGCATTTTCCGCATCAAGCACGTCGACAAGACGGCCATGGTGATGATTCTGTGTCTGCAGGGTCTCGACGTGCCCTACATCCGCGAGAACTTCCGCGAGCTGGGCATAGAGAAAGACAAGCTGCGCGACTATCTGAGTGATTTTATTTTATACGGCATCAAGCAGTGACAGGCGCGTGCCGGACATTTGAATTTTAAATAACAACTTTTTAATTATACAGTTATGAAATTATTGGAAGGAAAAGTTGCACTCATCACAGGTGCAGCAAGAGGTATCGGAAAAGCAATTGCATTGAAGTTCGCTTCTGAGGGTTGCGACATCGCGTTCACCGACCTGGTAATCGACGAAAACGGAAAGAAAACAGAAGAAGAAATAGCAGCTTTCGGCGTAAAGGCTAAAGGTTACGCCTCAAACGCAGCCGACTTCGAGGCTTGCCACAACGTGGTGGCTGAAGTGGTGAAGGACTTCGGCCGTCTCGACATCCTCGTAAACACGCCGGCATCACAAAAGACGGCTTGATGATGCGTATGTCGGAGGCTCAATGGGACGCTGTGATCGGCGTCAACCTGAAGTCTGCGTTCAACTTCGTTCACGCGGTGACTCCAGTGATGATGCGCCAGCGCACAGGCTCTATCATCAACATGGCATCGGTTGTTGGCGTACACGGCAACGCCGGTCAGGCAAACTACTCTGCATCAAAGGCCGGCATGATCGGCTTGGCTAAGTCGGTGGCTCAGGAGCTCGGCTCTCGCGGCATCCGCGCCAACGCAATCGCTCCTGGCTTCATCATCACCGACATGACTGCCAAACTCTCTGACGAAATCAAGGAAGAATGGTGCAAGAAAATTCCATTGCGCCGCGGCGGCACTCCGGAAGACGTTGCAAACATCGCCACATTCCTCGCTTCCGACATGTCTTCTTACGTGTCGGGACAGGTTATCCAAGTGGACGGCGGCATGAACATGTAGCAGTATCCGAAACCTACGTTATAGAAAAACCGGAACAGCAGTTCCGGTTTTTTTGTTTTGCGCAGACGCCAAGTTTCACTATTTATATGTAAATTTGCGCGATTATTTATCATTCTGAAAAATGGAACACAATCTGTCGAACATCCAATTATACGCCTACGCCTGCCTGATTTTCATCATCATCGGCGTTGTCTGCGGAATTATCAGATGGAATCATATGTGCCGTCCGTTCAACGAAAATGGCGACTTCCACTACCCTGCCCGCCGCCTGGTGTCGTTCTTCTACATCGTCATCGCGCTTGAATTCCCATACGTTCTGAGTCCGATGACTCCCGACTACTGGACATACGTGAAAATTTTCGGCATAATCTTCTATCCCGTCTGTATGACAACCCTGTTCAGCAGCTACTTCTTTCGGAAACGGCTGCGCGACAGCATTCTGCTGAAAAACATATCTATTCTCTGCATTTGCATTGCTCCTGTCACTGCTCGCAATAGCTCTGACAATGGGCGGACACGTCCTGACCGACGCCGGAACGCCTCTGATGGCTGCTATGGGCGGCTTCAGCCTGCTGTTCTCAACGCTGTCGGTGCACATCACCAACCAGCTGAAACGCACCATCGACAAATTCAACACCGACAACTACTCAAACGTGGAAGACTTCCCCTACAGATTCCGCCCAACTGGTGCTCTACCTGCCGCTCTGCTGGATTGCACTGATGTGGGCTGTATTTGTCTCCGACAGCCGTTGGTGCAAACTCGCCGTCGACCTCATCACGTCGGCAGCGATGATCTACATGCTGTGCATAATCCTGCACCCACAACAGCTGTTTACAAACAACAGGAGCCCGACCCGGCAAACGACGGCAGCAAGGACACCGCCACGACCGATTCGCCGTCGGAAATAGACGCCATCGGGAACGAAGTGCTGTCGATAATACTCCGCCGCTACCGCGAGCCGCATCTGCAGAAATCGGAAGTGCTGTCGGAAATCCCGAAAGGCAAAGTCAACGCCGCAAGCAAATACATAACCCAACTGGGATACTACAACCTCGTGAACATGTTCCGCCTGCAGCACGCCGCACTCTACAAGGAGGCGCATCCGGCGGCAAAACAGGAGGAAATTGCCGAAGAGTCGGGATTCTCGTCGCGCACGGCATACTACAAAGCGCGCAAAAGCGTGGCGGCAATCGACGACAAAATCGTGAAGTGTGTGAAACTTTAAACCCGTTGTACAGACATGACTTTCGAACCTTTAGCAGAACGCTTGCGACCGAAGTCGCTCGATGAATATATCGGACAGAAACACCTCGTCGGAGAAGGATGCATACTCCGCAAGATGATTGAGTCGGGACACATCTCCTCTTTCATCCTGTGGGGGCCTCCAGGCGTTGGCAAGACCACACTCGCCAAGATTATCGCCTCTCAGGTGCAGGCTCCGTTCTACACGCTCTCCGCCGTGCATTCCGGAGTGAAGGACGTGCGCGACGTGCTGACGCTATGCAAACGCGACGCCTCGAGCATGTTCAGCCAGCACCGCCCAATCCTTTCATCGACGAAATCCACCGCTTCAACAAGTCGCAACAGGACTCGCTGCTTGCCGCCGTGGAAACAGGCACAGCCACGCTGATTGGCGCCACCACCGAGAACCCGTCGTTTGAAATCATCCGCCCGCTGCTATCGAGAGCGCAGGTCTACGTACTGAAACCGCTGACAGACACCGACTTGAACGAACTGCTGCATCGCGCCATCACATGCGACAGCGAGCTGAAGAACGCAAGGTGGAGGTGGTCGAGACCGAAGCACTGTTCCGCTTTGCCGGAGGCGACGCCCGCAAGATGCTCAACATCCTCGACCTGCTGAGCCAGTCGGTGGGTGACGACGAGCCTATCGTGGTGCGCAACGACATCGTCACCGAACGGCTGCAACAGAACCCAATGGCATACGACAAAGGCGGAGAGATGCACTACGACATCGTCTCGGCATTCATCAAGAGCATACGCGGAAGCAATCCCGACGCCGCAGTCTACTGGCTTGCCCGAATGATTGCAGGCGGCGAGGATCCGGCATTCATAGCCCGTAGACTGGTCATCTCAGCTGCCGAGGACATCGGACTTGCCAATCCAAACGCACTGCTACTCGCAAACGCCACCTTCGACGCCCTGCAGAAAATCGGCTGGCCGGAAGGACGCATAATCCTCTCAGAATGTGTCGTGTATCTCGCCACATCGCCCAAAAGCAACTCTGCATACAACGCCATCAACGAGGCGCTGGATTTGTCGACCAAACGGGCAACCTGCCTGTGCCGCTGCATCTGCGCAACGCTCCGACAAAACTGATGAAAGAGATGGGCTACGGCGCCGACTACAAATATCCGCACTCCTATCCCGGAAATTTTGTGGAACAGGACTATCTGCCTCACGAAATCAGAGACAAAAAGTTCTGGAACGCCTGCCAAAAATCCGCAGGAAGCAAGAATGACGGAAAGAATGGATGCTTTATGGAGTAAACATAAATAAAGAAACAAAAATATAAAACTACTATGCATTACAAAGAAAATAACAGACGGTATAATATTA
>OKWD01000226.1_pt1 | contig 10714 bp, 9 predicted proteins | sample 1607011 | NCBI WGS metagenome assembly OKWD01 (sample SAMN04414077, study PRJEB24778) | human gut metagenome | material: faecal | host: Homo sapiens | reverse complement strand
GTTTTGTTCGTATAGACATACCACTTGGCCACTATGTTATGCACAAAGAAACTGCGGAGGCTGAGTTTCATGCTTGGCAGTAATGCCTCATCAAAGGACTTTGACACATCAAGTCTCAACTCATAATGCGGTTTCACGATTGGGGGCAAAGCATTGGGGCTGGGTTGTATCGGAATTTCCGGGTCATTCGGCTTTATGATGATGCCGTTTACCATGCCCTCAAAAGTTACAAGGCCGATAAGTTCTTGGCAGATGTCGGCTCGGCTTTCCTCCCAAAATCTTTCAAGGTGGTTCTCGTCCTCGTCTACTGTTGATATGCGGTGCAGGGCGTTCTCGTCATTGTCCATCTTCCCACCTGTGTAGGCCGTGGTAACGGCGATTTCCTGCATCACATCGTCCTTATTGATTGATAGTGTTATCTCCATATTAAAAACTGAATATAGAATAAGTAATACCGACACCGACATACGGCTGAAAGCCTTTTGAACCGTAGCCATATCCGGCGGTTATTCCTATATGCCATCGTTTGGGAGGCTTCCATTCCCTTTTGGTGATGATGGTTGTTGGTGCGAATACTCTCACGCTGTCGAGCCGTGGGTCTATCGGTCCACTTACCCATGCCTCGTATGTACTGTCGGCATAGTGGCGTTGAACAACGGGAAGTTCTACGATTGTACTGTCCTCGCAACATCGAGGTTCACCCCCTGCGCCGGTGCCATATGGCAAAGTCTTGATGGTGCCTGCATGAATGGTATCCTCACGAATGATCGTCATTGTCCCCACGTGGTCGCGGCTCGCCTCCTGACCCTCCACCGATGAAACGATAAGTCGGCAGAGTATAAAGGTGTGTGCCTAACGCCAACTCCGACTGCGGCATAGGTGCGCGGTACGGTATGGTGTCCACGGTCGTTTCTTTTGTTTCCACAACGGTTCCGGGAGGCTTCTCCGTGCGGTCTTTGCCGATGAAGTAACCGACAAAGAATGTTACAAGTCCTGCAAGGGCTGCAAGCACATAATGTTTTGCTTTCATGACGATTGATTTTTAGAGTTTGAGACCGTCTGCAGTTGGTTCAATCTTTGAACCTGTAGAGGGGTCTTTACTTGAAGGATAGGGATTGTCGCTGTTAAGTCGTTTCAAATCCATACCAAGCCACATAACGCCCTCTTGTAGTTGGTGATGGAAAGACTACGCTCACGCGAAGCAGGCAATTCCTTAACTCTTTGGATAATCTCGTCAATGTCCTTTCTCAGTTGCTTGTTAGCAACAATTTCTTCTTCTCTGTTCATGACTTAATACTGTTGATGTATTGAATGATTGAATTAACGTGCAAGTTTGTAATGGCTTTCTTTCCATCCTCCGAAAGCAGAAATTTCACCTCCTCCTCATTGTCTTGGAAAAGGTTCTCTGTGAGCACTGCCGGGCAAATAGTGTCGCGTGTCATGGCAAGCGATTGAACCCAATACTTTTCGGCAGGAACACTGCGGTTGCCCATAAGTCCCATTGCCGTGGCGTTCTCTGTGAAGATTTGTGCCAGGCGTTTGGAGTTGGCCGATGCGTTCTTGCTGATGAATACAGAGAAGCCGGAGGCCGTATACCATTGGCCATCTGAGCCGGCGGCATTGTTGTGTATCGACACAAGCACCACATTCTTTGAACCGAGTTTGCGCGCCCATGCGTTGGCTTTACGCACACGTTCTTTGAGTGGTGTGTCGGTGGTTTCCGGCGTAAGGAGTAATGCGTCTATACCACGGAGCGACAACTCTCTGCTGACGCGCTGTGCTATCTCACGGCAATAGCGGTATTCTTTCAGCCGCTTGTCGGGGCTGCATTTCCCGGGCGTGTCCTCGCCGTGGCCGTTGTCAATCAAGACTTTTATTTTTCCCATTGTCATTGGATTTGTCAGTTTCTGACTCTGTGTTGCTATCTTCAAGCAAATTTTCCTTGCCTACAAGTTTGAAGAAGTTCCACTTTTTTTTTGATACCCTTGTACTCAAGGTAATTATTGACGCATGAGTTCAATTCAATGCCGTAGATAATAAACAGCATGGCCATACTCACAACCGGCGCACCGATTGTTATTCCGAAAGTCCTACTGCATACCTCAGCGAGTGTAACCCAACAGAGGTAATCCACCATCTTATTGAACGTCCTGCGCCATGCTCGCGAGGGACGGATGTCCTCTTTACGAGCTTTGGCCGCGAGGAGGCCGAAACGGAGGTCTACCATCACCAACACCATGCCAAGCATGAGCCAAGGGGCAAGGTGCCCGTAGAACCCGGAAAGTGCCATCCCTAATGCGGCCATTGTAGCCGAGAAAAGATTGTTGGTTTCGTTCATGCCGTCTGATTAGATTAAGGGTGCTACAAAACCTGCAAGGCATCCAATGGCTGCTCCGGCCATGTCTGCGGCGATGTCCGGCCAACTCCAAGTGTTTCCGTGCGCCTTGCTGTCGCCGTATTCCTTACCCAAACCACACGCCGTTGCTCCTAAAAAACCTGCCACGCAGGACGGTAACGGAAGCGCACAGGTGTAGGCTACTACTAAGGCGATAACTACCGCCACGATTGCGCAGACGATAATGTGCTGCATTTTGTCTTTTGCTATCTTCATATTGTATATAAATTTTTGAGTTTGATGCAAAGGTAGCCTGTACTTGTCGTTGCTTCTCTTTATCTTTTGAGTTACAAAAAACGCCCCGGCCTCACGGTCGAGCGTTCTTTTTCATGTATATATGTGGTCTAATCTAACATCCGAATGTCTTTGGGTCGAGGTTGTCCTTTTCTTTCCAACCTGCAGCCCATGTGTCAATAACGTGCTGTGAACCAAGTTTGCTGAAAGCGGCAAACTCTTCTTCGCTCACAAAGGTGTAATAGATTGGCTGGCCGTCTGCGTCCTCGTTGATTTTGACTTTAAGAGGATAAGACTCGTTTGTGAGTTTCTCTATCATCATAAAGTTGCGTTGGTTTTCGTCAGAGAGCCATATACGTAGGCCGTTCCATATAAAGCCATTGATGATAGTCTCATGTGTATGCTCATTGATGGCCTCAACTAACACGGCCTTAACTTCTTCCCATGTGGGTTTATGGTCGAAGATGTGGCGATATTCATAAGTGCCTCCGTGCTCATCTGTGTATAGTCCGTAAAAGAGCGTAAAAGTCCTGCGGCCTACCTGTTGTAAGCCGTCCTGCCGTACTGATGTGCCATATACCTTGTTCATAGTACGGCAAAGTTACTGCCTATATGCGTTACTGCTTCTTTATCTTTTGACTATCACGTGAACTTTGGTATTGTCTTTCCGTCATAGTAGTCCATGACTATTGTCGTTTCAAACGGAAATCCGTCCTCTAAGTCGCTGATTTGGTCAAGGATATTCTGCATTTCCTTACTTGCAGTGAAAAACTTGTTGAATATGCCATCGTCAACGTTTCTGAAGCTGACAAGGTAGCGTCCCTCTCCGTGTGCCGTGGTGAGGTCTGCTTCATAATCGTGTATCTCGATAGGTCTGTTCGCGATACTGCGGATAGGTACTACCTTACCGGGAAAACGCTTCTTACCGTCCTCCGGCTTATAGGCTATGCCTAACTCTCCGAATTTCTTCATATATTTATGTGTTAGTTTATAATACAAATGCTTGCAATCGGCATGACAGGCCATGCCCTTGAATGAGCCGATAAGTTCTTGCCGCCGTTTGCGAGATTTTACTTCCGACAAATGACGAGCGGCCTTTTTCTTTGTAGCTTTCTCAGTCTTGAATGAGTACCATAAAAACGAAACCGAGGTAATCTATCCCCTCGGTTATCGGTCTTATCGCTTCGGTATTCTTTACGGTCAACCCCAATTTGGCAACTTCCGAATGGTATATGTCGCGCAGTTTCCATAGTTGCCTTTTCTCTGCTCCCCACATGGCCGCATCGTCCATATATCTTTGGTAAAGATACCTAACCTCGCCGTCCTCTGCTATATATTTAGGAACATGGCAGCACATCACATGGTCAACCGGCGACAAATAGAGGTTGGCGAAACATTGACTTGACCGCAAGCCTTTTGACAGTCCTCTCGGCATTAAAGTGATGAAGTTATCAAGGAAGCCCAACACAACAAGGTCTGCAATATACAGCCTTATAACGGATTTCATTCCCTCTTGCTCGATATTGTCGTAATAGCCTTGTATGTCGTTCTGATAATAATCCTGCATCAACTCCGGCACGGCATTGTAATCATCTACTATGCGATGAAATAGCCAGTGCATACCACGGCCTTTGATACTTGCGGCTGTGTTCGTGATGAGAGTGGGATTAACATACTTCTCCACGACTACCATTATCACATGGCATCCGATACGGTGATATACTCTCGGAGCTTGAACAATCCGCACCTTTGGGCCATCATCGACAATCATTTCTCTGATGTTCTCCGGGCGTATTCTAAATGTACCGTCTTGGAGTTCTTTTTTTTAGTCGGGCAAGGAGTTGTCGCTTGTCGCGTTGCCCTTTTGCAGGGTCAAGTTTAGAGTAATATTTTTCGCGTTGTTGGGCGGTTTCCAAATGACTGATTACATAATCAAAACCCTCAGACAAATTCTCGTCCGAGATAATCTCGTCTAATAAGCTACTGATTGGGAAACCTGCACGTTTCAACGCCGCAGGAAGATTGGAGCATTCCTGCGGTATCAATCGTATTTGATGTTATGGGCAGTTACTGCGTCCATTGTCATTTGTTTTGTGGCCTTCCGGTCCCGTGGGGGTCGCCGTAGCGACACCCCACATTAAGGTTATCGTCATTTTTCGGCTTTCCAAAACTCTCCAATGTTTTCAAGATTGGAAAAGAATTGCTGTTGCCGAGGCTCAAACCCTTCGAGGAGTGCTTTGGCAATCTCGTTGCCGTGCAGGGTCACACGATTTTAACCTTAGTAAGTTCAGACGCGCGCCGTAGTTCGTGTTCGAGTTCGAGCAAGCGTTATTCGCATTCGCATAAGCGAGGCCGCTATTCGCATTCGAATTGTTGCCCGACCGCAAAACCACGCGGCTGTGAGGGTTTTCCGCCTTGGAGTAAATCCGCTGCAAAATTACTAAAATATCATGAAAAATCAGCATATTGCCGTATGAAACAAATATAAAAAACTCGCTTCGCGAGAAAAATAAGGTGCAGCAGCCGGGGATAAACCCACGGCTCTGCACCAAACGAAAAGGACGAGCGGCGAAATGTCGCGCTACGAGAGAACGATTAGTCGTCCACGGAAGGCCAGACGCGCGCCGTAGACCGTGTACGAGTACGAGCAAGCGTAATGCGCATACGCACAAGCGAGGCCGCTATTCGCACCCGAACTGCTGCCCGACCGCGAAACCACGCGGCTGCGCGAATGTGTGTACCACCAACCGGCGCAAAATGCCACAATGTATTGGCTTGTGTCGCCGATTGTTCGTGATGGTAATATATCACACTTAGCACCATGAACAAGGCGAACAATGCAGTTGCCGCCGCCGGATGTCAGACATTGCACGGTACGTTCTTCTCCAGTGATAGGATTGAATATGTGCGCAACGCCGTCAATCGGGAATGATGATACCTCAACGCCTTTGTTTTTGAAGAACTCTTTGAACGAGGTTACATTGAGTGCAAGGTTATCTAACCATTCCGAGTCACAGCCAACATATCCTTTAATGCCGAGTATGGAGTTAAACACGTTGCCGCTGCTCTGTGTGTCTGCCATACCGATGTTATCGGCTTGATTGAGTAGACCGTCATGCGTTCCTCTACCGACAATGCTTTGCTCATCGCTGTGTCCGTTCAAAGCCCACCACAGGATTGATGTTTCCTTGTGTTGCTCATAGTCCTGGAGTTGATACCCCTTGCCTCTGAGCCTTGCAAGGTTTTGGAAATCTTTCATGCAGTAGTTGATTGTGCCGGTCGCAACTCTACAGCGTTACCATCATCGTCATAAAGCCAATTAGGATTTATGGTAGATGTGCCTGTGCCTTTGCGCGAGCGTCCACTGCTTATGCTTCGCGGCATACCGAGTCCGTCAATAGTAATCGGATATGTGCCGAACACTGAACCGTCCTCTATCTGTTCGTTGAGGGCTTTCGGGGTTTTAATCTCCGTCCATTCCGGCTCGATGGCTTCGAGGCTGTCACTGTCTACAACATGAACCTCGCTATTGTCAAGGTCTTTGAATGTAGTAAAATAGAACCATTTTGCGCCCTGCGGAACTTTCTCGTAGATGTAGTTGCCGATTGTAAAATCAAAGTTCGTATTGCTTACGGCCATTTGGAACACTCCAACGACTTTTCCGTCTGCATCTGTGAACACACAGCCCATTGTCTGATTGTTCATGCCCGGCCAACGTACTTGCTTCATACCGTCTACATCTACACGGTATACATTGACATTAGAACCTTGCCCGAGTAGGTCTGCGACATTCATGCCGTTTGTGGTGTCTGCATCTACATATACACCTTGACTATCGGAATACAGTAGGTCTGCGAGGCGGTATATCTTTCTCACGTTGGCCGTTGAGAGAGGTTCATTGTCGCAGCTCGACCATATATAGTATTTGTCTTGGTTCTTGTAGTCGCTCACGCCTTTATACCAACCATGACCGAGTAGGTGCATGATGTCATAACCGGCACCTGCTACATCTGCAAGGTCAATTTCGCTGCCGTCAAGCATGAAATTGAAGTTGGCACGGCTCAATCTGCGCAGTTCAATGCGTTGCAACTTTGCATTGTAGTCAGCACGACACGCCCAAGTGTTTTCAAAGATGCGCAAAGGGTGTCCCGAACGCTTATAGGCGGCTGAGAACAGTGCGCCTGTTAGGTTGTCAAGGTTTCCCCATTTCTCACCCGGCGCATCCACCACATCAGAACATTTCACGATAGAGAACTGAGAGTTGTAGAGGTCAAGAGCCGGGAAGTAGGCTTTGAGGCTGTTAAGACCGGCTACTCCGTTTTCGTCCTCATCCTCTATCAGTTCTGACAATATCCAACGGCCTGTAAGGCCGGAGCATTGTTTTCCTATGCCCTCAACATTCTTGTCGGCTGCGATGTCGTTTCCATATTCATCGAGGCCGTAGGCATTGGTTGCTTTCAAAGAGCGCAGGATTTCAACGCTGGCCGTGATATTCACATCGCGTAGTCCGATACTTTTAATCTGTCCGGCCTCGTCAACGATGTTCTTAATCATTGTCATTGCGTCAATCTTTGGGCTACCGCTAATCATGAGTTTTGTTATATTGCTCAATCCTGCAATAGTCAGACCGCCGGGATATGACAGGTTGGGAAGATTGACAAGAGAAAGTTCCGTCATGGTGTCGGGCAATTCCAACACGCTGATAGGAGCTGTTTCTGCAATAAGGCAGTTTTGCAGCGGCGAATTTCCGGCTCTGATTATCTCTATTCGTGGGCAACTGCTCGCGTCAATGCTCGCAACGGTTGTGTTGCGTGTGTCGAGTTCACGCAGGAACGGCAATTGCCCGAGAGGAAGAGAACTGATAGGGACGGCGGCACCGATTGATACATCCTGTCTGCTTTCGCTTCCGATGATAATCTTCTCAGCAAGTTTCATTACTTGGAAGTTGAAACTGCTGTCAAGGCTTATCTCGCTCAAGTCTATCTCTTTGATGCGGTCTGCTTGATAGATGTAGAGCAAGGCATACTCTGTGTGGCTGAACTTTGTAAAGTAATGCTCTTGTCCTGCTTCGAGGAACACTACCTCGTCAAGTTGGCCGCTTGCATCATGGCCTACACCGAAATAGCCGGTCATGGCGGCAACGATACGGATACGCGCGTTACTGCTTGCACATGATGTACGGCCACTCAACACACCACTGAAGAATTGGCCGGTCTGATAGTAACCGTCACGGATGCGCCAACGCTGTTCGATGAACTGCGGCAGGGCTGTAAGTCCCAAGCCTTGCAGAGCATAGAAGTAAATATCATCACTCGTGCCTACACTCTCGATGTACTTACGTTCGCCGTCAAAGGACGATATGAGTTTCTTCCAAAACTTCAGACGCTTTTCAACGAAGAAGTATTGTGCGCCCTCCGGGGAGAACGGCACCATGTCCACACCGTCCACATTGGTCTTTGCAGAGCGCATGGCGGCTGCAACAGTTCCGAGTGAAAGTTGCTGACTTCCGCTGTGTGTTGCGTCAAGATAAACAGTTGGAACGATGGCCACATTGTTGAACAGGATTGAACCATAACCTGCGTATGGATTGACATAGTTGTCGTCAGTCATGCGGTTGGGGTCTGCTTCGGGATCTACGGTGCAACCGCCGTCATTGTCCTTGCCGTTACAGGTGTCGCAGTCATATACCTTGTTGAGATACATTCTCACGGCGTGTTCGGCAGAATAGACACCGTTGGTAACACTCTGGCCGTCCTCCAAAAACCACATAGGCTGCATATTCTTGGCGCGTTGGTCGGTGGCTGCAAGATAATCGGTGAACAATGTATAGGCGTACAGGCTCTGCGGCGATACGTATTGCCACAGATTGTTTCTCCAATTCGCCATCTTTGTGGTGTTCTCGATTATCTGCCAACGGTTTTCTTTACCTTCTACGGATGCAATCATGTCGCAGTCGTGGCAGAACCTCAACATTCTGTAAAGTTCGTATGGAACTTTGCGACCGTATGCAAGGTCAATCTGCAATTGGTCGTCGTCTACCATGCATTCAAAGTATTGCGTCCACTTCGGGAATGTGTCGGCAGACACATCACCGCTATTGACGAGTTTCTGAACCCATGAGGATTTATCGGCCTCCATCTTCATCATATCGTCAACGCTCGATACTCCTTTCCACCAGCAGAAACCTTGATAAGAGAGCAACTCAAAGCCGGTAACAGGGTTAAGGACATCGCCGGTAACTACCCATTTCCCGCCTACTTGTTTCATTGAGCCGGTACTGCGCTGCCATGCTGTACCATTATGGCGCATGATGAGATAGTCACGACCGCAGTATTGGCTCAACAGGTAGATGCTATCTGTGTCTAAACCGTCTGTTGTCTTGAAACGTGCCTCAATTTGCGAGAGTGTTTCATTGCGATTACCGAAGAACTCTATGAAATCACCATAGTTCAAGCAGCCTTTATTATAGCCGGGTGTGTCTTTGAAACCGAGTGCAAGTTGTTCTCCCTTATCCTCTTTCCAATTGCCTTTCGCATGAAACCATGCGTCTGTCAGTTGTTCGTTTGTGGCACGGAAAGCAGCAATAGGATGGTTCTTGGTCGAGTGGTCCATTTGACATCCCTCTATATGCAGGTCGCCTTTGGTGAATGTTCCGTCATAGGCTCTTTGGGCAGGTGTCTGATATGCGCTGCCCATTGCCTTAAACGTGTTGTTCATCATGTCGCATACGCCGCAATCGTTTGCGTTGCTGCTGTCTGAAAAGTCTACCTTGACGGTAATAATCTGAACGGGGATTGCATTAGGTTGAACAAGTACATAGTTCTTGGCGGCAAGTGCAATGGCCTTCCGTCCGAGTTCGGTGTCCTCGTTTGGATTGAGCAGCGTGATAACAATCTTGTCCGCTTTATTGACGGGCTTGTTGAGATAGAAACGGTCATTTTTAATTGGTCGTTTCGCCGATGTAGTTCCTTGTCTGCGCCACTGTACGTTGGTGGCCATGAAGTTCAACTCTGGGTGCTGAGGGTTGAAGTAGAACAGGGTGCAGGTGAATTTGGTAGACGTGTTGGTATCACTGTCAAATTCATCAAACACTTTCTGCGGAGCCACCACAACATAATACGGCATACCCTTTGCTTTGAGTTTGTCGAGGCTCGGACGGTTTAGTGTGTCAAGCACATCTTCGCTTTCAAACTCGGCCATCATTGCAGTTACATTGGTTTGTTTTGCAAGATAGTTGTTAAAGGCTTGCGACCACTCATAGTAACTCTCGTATGCCATGATGTAGTAGAGATACAGGTCGCCCTGCGTACCGTCAAACATGATGGGCTTGTTCTGCGAGATTGCGTTCTGTCCTGGTATATAACCCAAACAAGCGACCTCCTCACCGTTGAGGTACATCTTAATGGTGGAGTATTTTTCATTACCACGCTCGTATGCCCGGCTCGCAGGTTCTACAACTACTGCCATAGTGATTTGCTCCTTGCTTCGGAACTTGCGCTCCTGTCGCTGATGTTTTACACCTTTAGAGCAATATATGCCGGCCACGTTTCCTTTGACATAGAAGCCGGTGCCGGTGGCAGGGTCGTAACAGTGCATGAGCAAGGCGTCTTTATCCTTGATATTGTCAGTGGCAAAGGAAAATTGCACAGCGTTTCCTGCGCTCTCGTTAGTCTGCTTGGAGTAAGGATAGTATGGGATTGTGGCTTTCATGTTCTCGGCAATGCGCAGAGAATTTTGCCCAAGGTACTGAACAAAACCGTTAGTACGCCAATTTGCGCCGGTTACAGACATCGTAACATTGTTGTCTTTGATGGTCTTGTCCACATCCGCATTGGTTCGTAGTGCGAAGTCGTAGGCAAAAGCTGCGCCACCTTTCAGTTGCACATCTATTGCACTTCCATCGACCGTAACATTGATTGTGTGGCTTTGGCCTCTGTGTTTCTTACCATTGGCCTCTGTCCACGTTCCTTCTGCAACAAATTCGATGTTGTCGCCATTGGTATAGCCCTGTATTTGATACTTTACTTGGTAGGTTGAGGAAGATGCAGCATTGAATGTCTGTATCGTTTCTCCGTTGGCTTTGAC
>OKWD01000225.1_pt1 | contig 10731 bp, 8 predicted proteins | sample 1607011 | NCBI WGS metagenome assembly OKWD01 (sample SAMN04414077, study PRJEB24778) | human gut metagenome | material: faecal | host: Homo sapiens | reverse complement strand
CCCATTTTGTATCAACCAAATCTATTTCACCAGTTCTTTCCATTGTGGTGGGATTGAAGATTACAATCTTGTTTTCTACAGGCGCCGAAGCATACGCCTTTGTTTCATTTACCACCAACATATTTCCAACCATCGGTGCCATACGGTCTATTTGAATTTGCCCGGCTTTGGTTAAAGTGCCGTCATCATTTCGGATGTATTTGTAGACATTTGCATCTGCCGCACCACCAATGCTGAATACCCAGTCTTTGTATGTGGCGAGATAAGGAGTGCTCTTTACTTCATGCGCGTTAGAGAAGCTGACATTCCCCTCTGCAATGTTCTGTACGGGAACTACATATCCCATAGAAGCTTGAGGAGCCATATCAATTGCAAGAATCATTTTGGCTTTCCCCTCCGTTACGGGTGGTTCTGGATTGTTGTTGTCATCACAGGAAACCATTGCAAGGCTTCCAAACAGGCATACTGCCAATAATGTTAGTTTTTTCATTGTTTTTATTGTTTTTATTGTTTACCATTCAAGTGAAGTAAATCGGATTTTAAGCGAGAAAAGACGGCCAGCCAATGGATAATTGAAATTAGTCATTTCATCTGCATCAAGAATATTGTGGCATTCTGCTCCGAAGATTATTTTTCGTTTACAAATACCATACTCAAAACCGAGAGTATGAATACATGACCTCGGTATTTTATAGTTTTGATTTTTACTCAGTTCGTAACCATAATAATACTTGTCGGTATACCCTCCTTCATAATAAATACGGGTATATTGATTCCGACCACCAAAGAGGTTGTCCTTTCGGTAATCTACCATCCAATTAAAATATAGAATAGGAATATGTGGCAACTGCATTTTATAGGTTTGGCTTGGTGTATTTGTACCAAACAGATATTTTGAATAGTCAAGCGATTTTTGCCAAGTACCATTCAGCGACACGAACCAATTCCGGTCAATATCCCATTTTACCTCCGCGTCTGCACCATAGAGCAAAGCTTCGCCTAAATTCTGATATTTATAATATCCGCTTGCGCAAGCATATACATCATGTTTTTACTTTTGTCGTATATACATTTGCTTCAAATTGCAACCGTGATTCATTATTGTAGTAGTGGTCATATATTACCCCTAAATTATAATTGTTCGCCATTTCAGGGTTCAGTGCCGTATTGACCTGGGTTGTGATACGGTCACCAAGGATTTCCTCATATCGCGGCAAACGATAATTATGTTCCAATGCTGCTTTCAGATACCAATGTCGGGGTAAATCATATTTCAAGGCAATGCTATAGCCCAAATTGTCTCCTGTGCGGTCGGTCTTGACCGGTTCACTTTCCGAGCCATATGTCAGGTCTACCGTCTCACCGTTCACTCCGAAATGATAATATCGTCCGGTAATAACAGATGTAAGTTTGTCTTTGAACCACCTGTTTTCGAAAGACAGAGAAGAAATAAGACCTGTCACATCTGATTGGAGTCCACAAAGTCTTTTTTTCAAGAATTTTTCAGCTTCCGGATCATTAGCCTCCTGAGTAACGTATCGAAAATCATTGTTTAAATTGACTGACATTTATTAGGAATCAAATGATATTTTAAATTCAGATTGAAACGGATGTCATGAGTATGGTCATCTGAAAGGTTTGGTACACTTCCTTTTTCTCCTTTGTAGCTATTGGGACGTTTGTTGCCATAGAAGTCATATACATATGAAGATGTATCGTTCAGACATGAATTAGTATACAAATAGCCTCCATTAAATTTCATATCCATTTTTTTAGTAAGGAAAGATTTTCTTTCTAAATGTAAAGTTCCACCTGTAGTGAACGCTTTGCTGAAGGTATGACGAATGTTGGTTTCGATACCTTGCATCTCTTTTCTATTGGCATATCCTAAAATTTCTAATTCAGCTTCATCGAAATAGCCATTCATAAAATTGAAACTTACAGCGTAGTCTATCATTTTCAAATGATCATGGTCTCGTTTTATTTTCAATCCTTCTACATAGGGAGATTCTATGGTATAATTATTTGCCGCTAAAGTTCCTCCTGCATATAGAGTCACAGCCGTGTTTATTTTATTGAAAAAATGGCGAACAGTCGCACTACCCTCATGCGTTCCGTAACTTTGAATTTTATATGCCAAATCGTAAAAATCTTTATCGGGATCAATCGTCACTACATTGACAGCACTTCCCAATCCATCTCCTCCAAACTCCGGTGGAACAATCCCTTTGTATATTTCTATACGGTCGATGAATTGAAGTGGGATGTCATTTATGGAAAAGTTCCCATCTGGTGTATTTAATGGATAACCATCCATATATATTTGAACTCTATTGCCTTCCAAGCCGCGAACATTTATTTTAGTCTGGCTTCCAACTCCGTCGGTTTGTCTGAGTTTTACGCCTGTTTGATGGTTGAGCACCTCACTTATTGAAGTCCCTCGTCCTGCCAAAGTTTTGCCATCAATTACTGTAACAGGAACTCCTTGTTGCTTTACCTCTCGTATCTCACGCCTTTCGCTGATGCCTACAACCTCCACACCGTTCAGTTGCATATATGCGTCTTCCATAAGGACATCTAATACCTTGTCCCTCTCTGATTCTGAAAAAATACAGTCTTGGTCATTTTTTTTAAGCCAACGCATGAAAATACTATAGTTGACTTACCTGTAGGAATATTCTTTAATTCATAATTTCCTTGATCATCTGTAGTTGTCCCGATTGAAGTATGTTCTATTTGTATCCTTACACCTATTAAAGGAGATTTATCCTCAACGCTTCTAACACTCCCAGATAAAACCCGTTGAGCCATAGCGGATAAATTGAACAAGGAATAAAGAAAAAATAATAAAAAAACACTAACAATTCTTCTTGTATTGGAATTTATAAAATCGAATTTCATACGTTTATCTTTTGGATGCAAAGTTGTCTCGTTTTCATAGAATGCACAATACCTAAATTTTTGTATTTTAGCGTTGCTGTAATCTGAGAAATTACGGATATAAGTATTGATTGTAATAATCCTCAAATCCGCAGCTAAGCATTTCCTGCGTCCTTCTTGCGTGTACACGTCCTCTCTCTACTGAATTTGCAGATAATTTGAGGTTGAAACACCCACTTCAACCCACAATATCCCCTTACCCCACAATCGAACATTCTACACCTTAGACCGAGATTGAGCCGATTACAGAGATTACAGATGACAATGTGGAGTAAAATTGCTCCATGTCTGAAAATATCCCTCCAAAAGAAGTGAGTTTCTCAGATTTAATTTGTATGTTTGCCCTGTCTATCGTCGGATTCTCTTGTTTGTTTTTGCAACACTAAGACAAGTGAATTCCTCGATGTGGCAAACTCCCAGGCAACTTTTTGTTGTTCAGGCACTTAAATAGTTTAACTCACAATAGTGTTGCGGAATTAAGGATTACAATGAAAGATCTGAAAGGAACAAAAACCGAAGCTAACCTGATGGCAGCTTTTGCCGGTGAATCGCAGGCAACCAACAAGTATACCTATTACGCATCAAAGGCAAAAAAAGACGGATATGTGCAGATAGCCCAACTCTTTGAGGAGACGGCAGGCAATGAGCGCGAACACGCCAAACTGTGGTTCAAGCTGCTTCACGGCGGCGCCGTGCCAGGCACAATGGAGAACCTTGCCGACGCAGCAGCCGGTGAAACTATGAGTGGACCGACATGTATGCCACCTTTGCCAAAGAGGCGCGCGAAGAAGGATTCGACCATATAGCGAAACTGTTTGAAGGAGTGGCGGCAATTGAGAAACGCCACGAAGAACGCTACCGCAAGTTGTTGAAAAACATCGAGGACAAGGTGGTGTTCTCACGCGACGGCGACTGCATCTGGCAGTGTCTCAACTGCGGTCATATCCACATCGGCAAAGAGGCACCCGAGGTTTGCCCCGTATGCGCGCATCCGAAGGCCTATTTCGCCCTCGTCGCGACAATTACTAATCTCCACGCACAATAACAAAAGGAGGCTGCAACCATTGGGTTGCAGCTCCTTTTGTTTGTATCTGAGTCGGTTTAGAATTTAGCTCCTACCCCGACGAGGAAATTCACACCCTGGTTGCGCATGGAGAAGTAGTCCTGCCAACGGCGGTTGAACAGGTTGTTGCCCTGAGCATACACGTGAAGGATGTCGTTGATGCGATAGGTTGCGCCGAGACTGAAGTCGGACACAACGCCGAGGCTTCTCTGCTCCAAATTGACGAAAGCCGAACCGGCGACCGTGTTGCAGACAACCACATTTCTACCGCTGCGGAACTGGTATGCCACATTTATGTCAAGTTTCTTGATCGGGCGCACTGTCAACGCCGCATTGAACTGATGCTCCGCGCGGTCGTCGTTGGCGATGTAGCCGCTCTCCTTCCTTGCGGAGTAAACATATAGCCCGCTTTCACCTCAGCCACACTGCGCAACTTATAGGCAACGTCCAGACCCAGTTTCACGCCATTTAGATCGTATTGCGCATAGCGCACTGTGCCGCGAAGCATGTCGGGCGTAGAGAAATTCCAATCGCTGAGCAGCTCCACCGTTCCAATCTCAGGCACATACGCATCTCTGACCACAGCGAATCCGACAAACGGCGACAAACTCAATCCCTTGAACAACCCGATGTTCAACCGAGCCTCGGCGTCGACCAGCGTATATGTGTTTCCGATAAGCGCCATCGACGGATTGACATAGCGGTTGCGCTCTGCAATTACGTGCAGCGGATTCATCCGGTTGCCGCCCGTTGCCGACACGGCAAGCGACGCCCTGTTGTTGATCGTGTAGTCAAACCTCACGTCAGGAGCGATATGAAACACCGTCCCGCTGCTCGCAATGTCGAGCCGCGCACCGATGCGCAGGTTGATGCGGTCGTTGCTCTTCAGATAATATGGAGTCAGCGTCGTGACGCTCTGACGGCGGTCGTTGAGCCTTGCGCCAAACGTCATCTCCATCTGGTTGAAACCGCCATATTCAGCGACTCTGTTTTTGTAGCTCAGACTGTTGAACTCAGCGTTGACACCGATATGCGAATCCTCGTCCCAAACAAACTCCGCACCCGCATTGATGCTGAAATTATGCTCCGTCAGAGCCTTCTCGAGCGCAGGCTCCACAGGGTCGGCATATCCGAAATAATTATACCCAATGCCGGCGTGGTATCCAAACGAACGCTCGTCGTTGGCACGGCTGAGCCATTGCAAGCCCAGTCCCACCTCATTGTTGCCCTGTTTGCGCTCCACGTCATCCTTCGAAGCAGGCAGCATCATTCCGTAGTAGTTGAACTTGCTCAGATGATACACCAGGCGGCACTCAGTTCGCCAGCCTTTAACCGGCTTGCGAAATCGACTCCGATACGGTCTTCAACGAAGAATTTCTTCCGCGCCTCGCCGTTGCCCACCGAGAAAGGGTCGAACGTGGCGTAATTGCTTATCGAGCCGTTTGCCGAGTTGTGCTGCAGCCAAATGTTCATCGACATCTGCTCCTTGTCGACCACGCGGTATCCGAGGCTTCCAACCATATTCATATAGTTGCCCATTCCAAACTCCGCATATCCACGCTTTGTTGAAAACTCGAAGCCGTCAGCCTGCCGTTGCGGATTCTGCACCACAAGCCACGGGTTTACCGCAGCCGGCATCGCCCAGTCGCTGAATTTCAGTTTACGTGAGAGGCTTGTCGACGGCGCCGCGTCAGGCAGCGCCTCCATCTTCTCAGCCTTATGCTCCACCACTTCGGTCTCCTTTGTCACACTGATGGTTTGGTTCAGCTCGTCGGCGGCAGCCAAAGGCGTCAAAGCCGCCGAAGCCAGGATTATGCTGTATAATGCTTTTGTTTTCATCACTATTTCAGTGCTTTAAGTCGTTTTTTCAATCATTTCCTTTATATCGGTCTCCTTACCCGGATAGTTGGCCTTCAGACTCTCAAGATATTCGCGAGCCTGGAATTTGTCGCCCTGCTTGTTGTAAATGTCAGACAACAGGATGAATCCTCTCGCCATCCAATATTGATGCGTCGTTTCGGAGTCGAGCAATTTGTTGACCACCTTCTCCGCCTTCTTGTAGTTTCCGGCGTTGTAATAGTATGTACCGAGGTCGACAGCCGCCTTCGAGCCATATACGCTCGTGATGTCGTTGTCGACAAGGCTATTTAGATCAGCCACCGCAGCCTCATGTTTTCCCTGCTTCATCTCAGCCGTAGCGCGGGCATATCTGCCTCGGCACGAGCCTCGGCACCGACATTCTCGTCGTCGATCAGACGGCCGGCATAGAGAAGCATTTTCTCATAGTCGGCGTTGCCCTCAGCCACGCGCAGCAATCCGAGCGCCGCACGGTTCTTGTTGTAGGTCGACGTAGCCTTCTTCTCCAATTTCTCGAAACTCTCGCGCGCCTTTGCATACTGCTTCTTTGCAATCAGCAAATCGCCCTGCATACCCAGCGCCGACTCGGCGAACGCCGCGTCGGGAGCCTTCTCCAACGCCTTGTTTTACGTAGTCCAGCGCCTCCGTCGTGTCGCCGTTCTGACTGGCAGCCTCAGCGATATAGAACGAAGCCTGAGCCACACCGTTTCCGTTAGGATATTGCTTCAGATATTTCTTGAGGCCGTCGGTCTTTCCCTTGTCGAGATATTCGTTTTCGGCAGCCTCAAAGGTGAGTTGAGCCATCTCGCTCTCATTGATTTCATAGTTAGACCCCGCACTCTTCAGCAGTGCCGAGAGTTCTCCAAGACGTCCCTCCGAGGCATAAATGCGCTTCAGGTCGTCGACAGCCACCTTCGCCTCCTCGCTTGAAGGGAATTTGCGAATCAGCGCCTCGTATTGCTGTCTCGACTCCGCGGTCTTTCCCATAGAGTTCAGCAGCAACGCCAGCTGCAGCTGTCCCTTGCGCGCCTCCTCGCTCTGCGGATAAGCGCCCATCAGCTTCTCAAAAGTGTGCTGCGTTTGTGCGTGCTTGCCCTGCGCCTCATAAGCCTGCGCCTTTTCGTAGAGCGCCTTTGGCGCATAAGCCGACTGCGGGTATTTTGCGACGAGCTCATCCATCAGCGCAATCTTGTCGGACTGGCTGCCCTGGAGTCCCCTCATCACAGCCTGCTGATAAACGGCATAGTCACCGTTGGCCGTGCCGAGCGCCAAAGCCTTAGAATAGAACGTTTCCGCCTTTGCGAAGTCGCGGTTGTAATAGTGGCAGTCGGCGATACGGTTGTATGTGTCGGCGCGCAACGTGCCTGTTATGTCGGCAGCATTGGCAGCCTTGTTGAACGCCGCCAGCGCCGTGAAATATTCACGCAGTTGATAGCTTGCATATCCCAATCCGTAGTTTCCGCGACCATAGTTGGCATCAGTGGCGGCGGCATTGATGACGTATTGATTGTAGAGCGTCTGCGCCTGCTTGTATTTTTTCTGCCGGTAGCGAGTTTCCGCAAGCCACAGCTTCACCTCCTGCGCCACCTTGGAATCATATTGAGCAAGCTCGTCGGCACGCGTCAGGAAGTCGGCGGCAGAAGTGGTTTTCCCGCCTGCAGCTCGCGCATACCCAAACGGTAGAGCACGTTCTGCTTCGCCTTCATCATCTTTGCAGACGGACTCTTCAACGCCTCGATGCACAAGAGCGCATTGTCGTAGTCCTTGCTTGTCATATATGAGTTTATTATATAATCCTCCACATTCGACGCATAGCGCGAGTTGGGGAACTTGTTCAAGAAATCCTGGAACAGCTTCACGCTGCTCGAGAACGGCGTGCGTCCGCCACGGCTCTGCGCCAATGCATAGTTGTAGAACGCCGTCTCGCGCGTAGACTCGTCGTAAGGCATCTTGTAAGCCTTCTCAAATGCCAGTGCCGCGGCATTCAGATTGTCGTCCTTTAGATACATCTGCCCCATAAACAGATATGCGCTCTGCGCCATCACATCGTCGGCATCGGTCACCGCGCCCACATGCGTTTTGGCATTCTCATAGTCGCCCTTGCGGAACTCGCACACACCCAGAGCGAAAAGCGCCGACCGTTCAGGCGCATCGACCGCGTTTACGTAGTCAGTCAGATAGCCAATCGCCTCTGCGCTGTTTCCCAGATGATACTGGCTTTCGCCCAGCATACGGTTCAGCTCCGTGGCCATCTCGACAGGCAGTTTTTTGTCGAGAAGGTCCTTGCCGGCGCTCACCACATCTGAATATTTTCTCCTTTTTGAAATCAATCTGACACAGATAGAACTGCGCCTCACCCCAGAAACGGCTGTTCTTGCGGATAGCAGAAAACGCCTGTTCCGCACTGTCGTAGTCGCCGCGCGCATAGTCGACATAAGCCAGATAATATGCCGAATGCTCCGAGTATTGGCTGTCGGCGCGCAGCTGTCGCAATTCGGCGGCAGCACCGTCATAGTCCTTAGTGTTCAACCGGCAGAACGCCCTGCGGAAAAGCAAGTCGCCGCGCTTGTCGGCGTCGAATGCCGAAGCCGGTATACCCTCATATCCGCGCAGAGCCGCAGCAAAGTCATTATTGTAGAAGTAATGGTCGCCGAGCGCCATTCTTGCCTCCAGCCTATGGATAGACGCCGGATAAGCCTCGACAAACCGCTCCAGCGCGTCGACACAGTCGGCATCGTTGCGCTGCATCTTAGCCATAGCGATATAGAAATCAGCATCCTCATAGACAGAAGCCGGCGCCTCCAGACGCTTCAGCTCCGACAGTTGGTCGATGCATCCCGTAAAATTTTTGTTGTCATACATACGGATGCCCCGCGACAGATATCCGTCGGCACCCGCCGTCGTTGTCGCATTCTGTGCCGACAGCATCGAAGCCGACGCCAGGCACAACATAGCCAATTTATGTCCTCTCATAATCGTTTTCTTACTATTACACAAAGGTACAACAAAGAAATGGAAGAAAATGCAAAATGAATAAAGAATGTTGTCACTCAGCGCAGTCAGGCAAAATTTGACTTTATTATCCTTAAAAGATGAAAATTTATTTTTTTTATTTACCTTTGTCGATAGCTTGTTTGCCTATATCCGCGGATATGCTACAGGCAGTTGTTGTCACTTCACCGAAACAAACATTTAACTTTAAATTATATGAAACAGCTGTTACTATGCTTCATTGCCGCATTGCTGCTCATGCCTTCACCACTGATGGCCGACAATGCCAAGAAAAAAATCAAGACATTGGACATAACCATGAATATGCCCACCGCCGACATGGACCTCAACGCCGGAGAGGAGCTCGCCCTTAAGTCGGTGCATACAGCCTACGGCGACCTTTTCAAGAGCGGCGTCATTTCGCTCATGTCAATCTCTTGGGACGGAGAGTTTGGAGAGAACAGCGATGAAATTCCCACATTCAAAGCCGGGTTTCCATACATTGCCACCATCCAGCTGTTGATAGATCCCAGCAGCAACTATCAGACCGACTACAAGACGATAAACGGCGACTTCGTGCTCTCTCCTGACAATTTCAAGGTCACAATCAACGGCAAAGCCACACGCCTCCTTAAAGATTGTGCCCCCTACGTTCCAATCGTAACGCTGTCGTTCACCGTGCCAGGCGGCAAGCCCGGACCACAGAATAAAGAGATTCCATTCCTTGAATACAACGAATATAAGAGCGAATTTCGCTCCACACTGCCTTATGTGTCGCGCAAAGAGGCCGACGAACTGAATCCCGCGCTCCATTCGTTTGACGTGTTGGTTATGGACAGACCCTACAAATTCAAAGAGCTTATGTATGATAAATCATTCACGACATCAAGCGGCCATAGCTACAAAAAACACAACATACTGTTTATAAGCAAGATAATCATCGACGTAAGCAACAGGGCTGACAATTACAACATATCTGAATTCACAGATTTGCTTGGCAACATGTATTCCAATATAGTAAACCTCAAAGAAGTGTGGCTCAGTTCGAAGGTCGACATTATCAAATACATCCGCGATCTCCACAAAGCCACTGTAAACCCAGTGTTTCCCCAGTACCGCCAGTATGAAGAACAAAGCTCAAAGCTTTACACCGCCAAAGGCACACTCTTCATCCCCGAGCAAGCAGCCAAGGCCGTGCTCAGCATGCTTGCCACCGACCCAACCGAGCCATCATACACCATCCGCACCTACAGCGGCGACGTGTATGCCGCGCAGAAAGCCGGAGTTTCAGCAACAAAGGTGCTCACTTGCACCAAGCACACCTTCACCGCCAAAATCAAGACAGCCGACCGCGTGTGCCAGTACCAGACATGCAAGCGTCCGTTCAAGTGGTATTATTCATGCAGCGTATGCGGCAAATGCGAATACAACAAAGCGCACACCTTCGGTGGAGGCACCGGCGCAGAATATATCTCCGTGCATGACATGTATGAGGACATAGCCAGCGACCAAGCCTACATCGGAGTCAACGCCGCCGGCGGACACGTGTATTGGAAGAGCTGCATCTACTGCGGCATACCCCACAACTACCATATGCATCATCTCACTCCTGCCGACCAGAAGATGATGGGCATTGACGGATCGTTTGCTGAATACAAACAAGGCATGCTGGAAACGCTGAGGACGATTGAAGAACAAAGCCTGCTGCAAACCTCGCTGATGAGCGACGAGATGTTTATCCTCCCCCTCAAGTCGGAGGCGAATATGAGCGTATGGGCACAGGACGGTGTCAACCGCGCACTTTGCGACAACCTCATTGACGACAACGTGCTCGGCACCGACTACACCAAAACGGTGACCCGCGACCAGCTGCGCTCCAT
>OKWD01000224.1_pt1 | contig 10739 bp, 13 predicted proteins | sample 1607011 | NCBI WGS metagenome assembly OKWD01 (sample SAMN04414077, study PRJEB24778) | human gut metagenome | material: faecal | host: Homo sapiens | reverse complement strand
TTTTCATAAAACTTTAATAAGCACTCTTCTTTAACATCAGCAATAGTACATGAAGTTAATTTGTCACACCAATTTTCCTCGTATTCTTTTGAAATCATCATTTTTCTAAGTTCATTTGGTGCTAGTTCTCTATCCTCATCAGCAATTCTTATATAATATCTTCCAAATGCTGAATATGGAATATCATTTCCTGAAAAATCGACCTTTATAGCATCAATCCCATTAATTGATACAATTTCAATTTTTGGAAAAAATTTGAGGTTTAATTCCTTCATAAATTTTTCTTGAAACATCTCTTAAAGTAGAATCAGTAATCTCAAATTTTAAAATGAAGTATCCATCTTTTTTGATTCCAAAAAAAAAAAAAGTTCTCCGTGTTGATGTTTATTTAATATACTTACAATTGATACAATGCCTTCAGAAATTTCTCCTGTTGTTTTCTTAAATTCTCTAGTTTCATTTTCCGTCATAAATACGCCTCTAATTATGTTGATTATACAATTTTTGGCGAAATAAATCAATAATATGGCGAAATATTTGGCGAAATTATTTTTGATTTGTTATATCTTTAGTCCCATCACCTTATGTGTTATTATACGCTCGGGGTGTGAAGCTATTTTTCACCCTAAACCAATTTTTGAAAAAAAATAAAAGGTTTAATTAAAGTTTTCATAAGAAAATCTGAATCAAACATGAACTTTTATATTATAAAATAATATAACCTTTTGGGTTACATTTTAAGCAATAACACCTTTAATTACAAGTTTTTTTAGTTACTGTATTTTCTTTCCATTCAATTAAAGAATTCATTATTTTTCTTTTAAGCATATTATCACCTAATTACGTTTTTACACTTTATTAGCACTTTTTTTCAAATGATTATTACACTTTTTTCAAGGAAGTTTTTTTTTGACTTCGCTACGCTTTTTCAAGGGACTTTTAACAATAAATCACTATAAAAATTAGATATATTTTATAAAATCAATGACATACAGTATGAATTTTTAATATTTTTTCGGTTCCAACATCTTTAAGATCATACACTAAATCATCATATATTTTAATAATTAATTTTGTTATAAAATCTTGAATTACATTTATCAAGTTCTTCCTTTGGTGGGGATAATTTTGTGAAATGTATCAAGTTTTTAAATTCTACATTTTTTCAGCATAACTAAATGATAGAATGTTGAATCATAAAGCTTTTGATTTTTATATTACTATATTTGAATTAAAAGCTAAACGACAGATAAATACAATATGGTACCTACAACAAATAATAAAATAAGCTTATTATAATTTAAAAGGATAGAATCCAAAATAAAACGTCAATGCTTTTTAGCTTTTCTTTACATCCAATAAATTTTAGTTTTATTAATTGTAAATCAAACAATTATACCAATTTATTTTTATAAAAAATACTTTGCAATAATGTTATGTTTATGTTATTCTTTTATATGTCATTTTTTATCAAAATATGATACAATATTTGTTAAAATAAATTATAAATACCGATGGAGGTTAATTATGAAAAGAAAAATATTGGTTGGATTAATGTCTTTAACTTTAGGACTTTCTCTTGCAAGCTGTAATGTGGTAGTAACACCTAATGGAAGTAATTCTAATCAAACGGGTGAAAATACAACTAGTGGAGGAAATGAGACTTCATCAACTAGTATGACACAAGTAAATTTTACAGGTGAAAACTTAAAGATTGGTCAGTCCTTCAAGCTTTTAGGAACCGTTACAAGACAACATCCAGAAGAAAGAAACGAGGGATCACCAGTTTATCCTACTTATGGAACAAGCATTCCAAATATAACAGATGAGCAAAAAGATGCCTTACTTGCTGAATCTAGTTATTTAAGAAGTAGTTCAACTACTTATGATAGTATGGATAAGGATGGAAATCTTTATTTAAATGGTGAAAAGCTTAATCGTAAGCTATATAAGCATACAACTGCTTCATATAACTACTATGGTAGTCCTGATCCAAATGAACTTGCACTTATAAAGGAAATCACGACTGAAGCTCGGCCTGGAGGAAATCATTTAACCGGACTTTATGCTCCTGCTGGTGAGGTTATTACCGTTGAAATGACAGAGGAAGATTTAAAAAATACAGGTGGAGTTAAAATTGAAATTGGCCAGTATTCCCAAAACAACCAATTAAATAATATTTGGAAAGAATCGAAACGATTTTTCAAGAATGCCAGAAATGGGAAATGAAATGCTTGCTAATGAAACAACAAGCTATGTAGGAAGCTTTTTAGGAGGTCCTATTTATATCACTCCTAACAAACAATGTACCTTTACGGTTAAAATAAGTGGTGCTCTTGAATATTGTCATTTTATTTATGGGCTTACAACTGAAGAGGAATTTAACCGCCTTAAAGAAAAATCAGCTCCGTATTTTGATTTAGAGGTTTGGGATAAATGTGTAAGACACTCCGGTCCTAAAGCATATGCTAACCTAGATTATGATAATTTAAATAAAATATCAGCATTCTGGTTAAGTGTATCTAATATTAGTAGACAGATTCCTATGGGCTCTAGTGCTAATTTAGGTATTGACTTTTTTATATGACCCTTTTGTCGCAGCTGGTGCTGCCGTAGCCTTTGTTGGTCGAAACTGGTGCAATTTACCACCTGATTGGATGAATGGTGCACTTGATTATGAAGGATTTATGACAAATGGAAATTGGGGTCCTATTCATGAATATAATCACCATTTTCAACGCTATGGTTTCGTTCCTGGCGATGAAGTTACTAACAATGCTTTAAGCCTTCTTTCTTATATTAATTATACGCAAATTAGTGCAAATCGTCCTAATCTAGATGGTTGGAATAAATATTTAAATCCCGCAACTAGTTTTAAAGAAACCATAGAACAAAACACAAAAGGCGAGTCAACCTCTTCTTTAAATACCTATGCTGATATTATTCATCCTTTGGTGTTGATACGTTTATTAAGGCTGCAAAAAATGGTAAGGGTCAGGGTGGTGCTGATACCTGGTATAAAGCCTTGTCAGACGCAACTGGCTATAATATGAATTATTATTTCAGTCTTTTAAATCAAACCGTATCTGATGAAGTATCACAAAGCTATAATACTTTAAAGCCTTTTATTCCAGTAACACTTAATGAACAAACAGGAAAAGTTATTAATGGAAATGAAATTGTAACTGTACTTCCTTACCCAATTGATTTAGATAAGGATTATACAATTGATTTAGATACTAGCTTAACAATGCCTCAAGGCTTTACCTATACTATTAAAAACATTACTAAACCAAGTAATGGTACATTAAGAAGAAATGGTAACATTTTAACCTATACTCCTCTTGGAATGAAGACATCTGGCAAAATTAAATTAACAATCGAATTAAAAAATGAAAGCCTTAATTTAAAGTCAGAAGAAACCATTATTTTTGAACTTAAACCTCAATATCAAGGAATTAATAAGATTACCTATACTTATTCTGGTAATATTTATAATTTCGATTGATGAAGCTGAAAAGGCAAATTTCAAGGACTATACAAATATTAGTACAGAAATAGTTAATAAGCACTTCATCAATGGTATTAGCTATAATCAAATTTGCATATATCACGGAAAAATTTATATGCCACAAACAGGCGATTATACTATTTCTGTAAGAACCTCTAATCGTAGTAATACACGCCTACGCTTAGGGCTTAATACAAAGGAATATTCTAAAACAATAAGTTCGCCTAGAAATGCACCAATTAATTTAAATGATACAAATGTAACATTCACTGTTACCAAGGGCGATTACATCTACTTCGAGGTAATAATTCAATCATATCATCCAGATGGCTTTGCGGAATTGTTTGGCGGATATGATAATAATTTAAAATCAATTAGTACAGGCTATTTATTAAACGATGATGCTACTAAAGCACCAATTAGAGAAAATAGTGATAATTATCCCCGTAGCTATAATGGCCTATCAAAAGTAATTCCTAACACTAATGCAAGGGTTATATCTTATACTGAGTCATTTGCAAGTTGGGATGAAACAACAAAGATTGAAAATATCGTTGATGGTGATATTTCAACAAGCTATCATAGTATCAGAAACAAATATATTACAACCGAACCATTTGAATTTACAGTTGATTTAGGTAATGCCTATACTGTAAATACACTTATGATTACAGGCTATAACGGAAATAGTCGTCAAAATCCTACAGCATTTAAATTATATGGCGGTACAAACACTGATAATATGACTCTTCTTGGTGAATATAGCAATATTACCTATTCAGGAAAAAATGCAGCTGTATCATTTAAGGAAACATATTTAAGATATTACAAAATTGTAATAACAGACACATATGAGCATCGTTATGTTGCAATGTCTGAGCTTCAAATGGCAATTAAAGTTAATGATAATCTTGTTAATCCTGTTAATGCTAATTATTATGTTAAGAATAATCAAAGCTTTACTAAAGAATTTACTCAAGCCTTCTATGGCTACGTAATTAAAGGTAAAGGTATTATTATTCTTGATACAACTAATGACTATTTTGGAATTAAGATATTAGAATCTAATGCCAAAATAAAGCTTACAATTAACGGAAATGAACAAATAGTTAAATTTGATGAGTTATATTATATAAAATTAAATTCTAAAAATAATCATATCGAAATTGAAATTCTTGATAATGATGTATCAATTGAATCATTTATATATTAAAATATGGAGGCAATTTATTGGGTACCCAACAAATGCCTCCTTTATTTTTTATAGTAATTAGCAGCTACCTCCATCATTACTCTTTTTAAGCTCCCGCTTATAAGCATATAAGAAATATGCGATTTCAAAAATAGCGGTAATGACCCAAGAGAATATATAAACTAAATATAATGATGTTATTGTATGGAAATAAGCAAAAATTGTATATACCCAAATAACTCTAAAAACACAAGAGCCTGTTATTACAATAATCGTTGGAATAAAACTTTTACCAATACCTCTTGAAGCCGCAATCGTGTTATCCATAAATGCACTAAATGTGTAGGAAAAAGCCATTATTTTGAGTCTTTCATAACCAGCATCTACTACTTGTTCCTCGTTTGTAAAAATTCTTAAAAAAGGACGTCCTAGAGTCAAGAAGAAAAGCCCCATAATAACTCCCGTTAAAAAATAGAAATAAAACTAAAGATCAAATTTAAATAAGTACTTGTCATTAACTCTTTTTTTGATTACCCGCCCCAAAATTTTGACTCATATAACTTGCACAAGCTGTATAAAAGGCTGCCATTACATTAAATGTAATCGAATCTGCATTTTGAGCTGCACTATTTCCTTTTACAACACCACCATCGAATGAATTAACTCCACTTTGAATAAACAAATTAGCAATAGCAAAAATAGCTGATTGAAAGCCTGATGGAAGACCTAATGATAAAACTAAATGAGAATATCCATCATATAATCTAATATCTTTAATAATAAGCTTAATATTTGTATTTTCTTTCATGAGGATTATCATTAAAAGAAATGCAGAGATATATTGACTTATGATTGAAGCTAGGGTTAGCAGCTGATTATAAATTACATATAAAATCATCAAAAAAGTATAGTATTATTCTATACTTTTTTCTCGTTTTGTTGTATAATATAAGTAAGGAATGGTGGCATTTTTATGTATAAAAGATCTGATTTTACTAAAAAGTATTATAAAACAGGCGAAGTTGCTAAAATACTTAATTTAACTATAAAAACAATTCAAAATTATGATCATAGTGGAAAACTTAAGTTTATTAGAACTACTACCAACTATAGGCTTATGACACGTGAAGATCTTTTAGATTATCTTGATAAAGAAGGAATGCTTTGTGATATTTCACTAGAAAAAAAGATGTTATTTATGCAAGAGTGTCATCAAATGAGCAAAAACAAAAGGTGATTTAGATAGGCAAGCCATGTTTTTAATTGAAAATGTTGATAATTTGATTAACCCACTTGTTTTAAAAGAAGTTGGTAGCGGTTTAAATGATAAGCGAAAAAAACTAATGGAATTAATTAATCTAGTATGCAATGATCAAGTTAGAAATATTTATGTAACATATAAAGACAGGTTAACAAGATTCGGATTTAATTATTTAGAAGAAATGTTTAAAAATCATGATGTTCAAATTGTTGTTAAAGACAAAAAAGAAGAAAAAGACGTTAAAGAGGAATTGGTTGATGATATGATGTCACTGATTGCTAGCTTTTCAGGCAAATTATATGGCATGAGAAGTAAAAATAAAAAGGAGAAATAAAATAATGGATGATATTAATAATTTAGATGATTTAAAAAAAGTCGCTTCAAATGATGTTATAATGAAGTGCTTTACTGAATTTTTTATGGAAATATATGGAGAGTATAATAGTCATGATAAAAATTTTATATGCAATTATCAAGTTAAAAAAGGAAATATAACGATTGCAGAATTTACAAATAAAGAAGATGCGTTATTATTTATTGAAGTTTATCAAAATCAAGATAAACGAACAAAATGTAAATTAATTGAAAATACAAATAATTTGGAGTAGAAAATGGAAAAACAATTTACCATAGAAACAAGACTAGAATTACAAGAAGATGCAGTAAAATATTTAACGGAATATGTAGTTTTTTATAATGAGATTAGTCGTAAGCTATGGCAAATTGTTCGACTTTCTAATTTTAAAGAGCTTTATACAAGAAGTGAATTTAATACATATGCTTGTAATAAATATAATATCTTAAAAAGAACAGCTAATTCAATTTATAGTGATTTAGCAGGCAAAAAGAAATCATTATTAGAATTAAAGAAAACTGAACTTTCAAATAGAAAAACAAGATATAAAAAGTTTTTTAATAAGAAAAATGAATTAATTAATAAAATAAATAAACTAAAAGAAAAAGTAGCTTTAAACAAATCTAATGAAAATGAATTAATTAGATATAGAAAGTATAAGCATAAATATTATTTTATATGTAATAAAATAAATAATCTTAAACAAGATGTTGAAAATCTTGAAAAAAGATATTAAAAATAAAAATATTAAAATATCTTTTGGAAGTAAGAAATTATTTAATGCTCAATATAATTTAGAGACTAATGGATTTAGAACACATACTAAATGGAAAAATAAATTATCATAAGAAAAGGGATAAAAATAATTTATTATCTAGGTTCTAAGGATGAAACACTTGGTAATCAGTTAGCACAACTTGATTATGATATTACTACTTCTAAATTCACATTAAAGCTTAGAAAAGAGAAACAATATTCTAGTGAGTCAAAATATTTAAATATTTCAAACATTGATTTTAAATATATGAAAGATGAATTGATTAATATAATCAATGATCATAAATCTAATCAAACATTATTACCATTATCTTATAGAATATATAGGGTAAAAAATAAGTGGTATTTACAGGTTATAATTACTACTATTGTAGAGAATTATTTAACAAGAAAAGAATATGGCGTAATAGGATTAGATTTTAATAATGGTTTTATTTCATTTAGTGAAACAAATGAATCTGGAAATTTAATTAAAGCATTAAATTATCCACTTAAATATCATGGATGTGGCAATAAAGCATTAAATGAGATGCTTAATACAATAAATAATATTGTTACTTATGCAAGAAGTGTAGGAAAAGATATAAGTATTGAAGATTTAAAGTTTGATTCAAAAAAAGCTAATTCAATAAAATCAAATCAAAAAAATGAAAAGAAATATAATAAGATGATTCATACTCTTGATTATTCAAGATATATATTTAGATTAGAAAATAAATGTCATAAAATGCAAGTATCATTAAATAAGGTTAATCCTTATAATACAAGCCTAATAGGATATGAAAAATATGCCAAAAACAGAAAAATGACTATTCATCAAGCAGCAAGCCTTGTAATAGCAAGAAGACATCAAGGATTTATTGATAAAATATAAAATAGATACGCTGTTCTTTTAAGGCAATTATATTACCAAGAGATAATATAATTGTTGCTTAAAGGGATATTTAGGTTGTATTAAATAGATTATAAGTTAGTTTTATGCATACCCCAAATAGTAAATATTTATTAATTGGAGAATAGAATGAAGTTATAATCTATAAAAGCCTAACCGTAAGGGCTGAAGTGTATGAATTCTATAGTTTTCTATACTTTATTTTAGGTGAATAAAATGAAAGATTTATAGAATTCAAATCAGAAATTTCTAATTCGTTTTTAAAGACAGTTAGTGCCTATTCAAATATTGGAACAGGAATAATTAAATTTGGATATAATGATGATGGCACAATATGTGGACTTAATGAAGATTTAAATAAAGTATGTTTAGATTTGGAAAATAAAATAAATGATTCAATTAACCCTAAACCTGATTATAGATTCGAGTGCGATTATAATAATAAAACCATTATTCTATTAGTTTATGAAGGTCTATACAAACCATATATGTATAAATCAAAAGCTTATAAAAGAAATGATTCATCAACCATTGAAATGGATATTTTAGAACTTCATAGGATAATTCTTGAAGGCAAGAATTTATCATTTGAACAACTTGATGTTGATGAAGAACTTGAATTTAATTCTTTTAGGCGAAAAGATTAAATCAATATTAAATATTAATTTAAATTCAGATATTTTAAAAACATTTGGATTGATTAATGATAATGGTAAATTTAATAAAGCTGCTTTAATTGTTTCTGATAACAACAATATTTCCGGTGTTGATATTATAAAGTTTGGAGATAATATTAATCAAATAATGGATAGAATTATTGTCAAAAATAAATCTATTTTTGACATGTTTGATTCTGCTTGTACTATGTTTAATAAATATTATACATATGAAGAAATTAGAGGTATAAATAGAAATAGGATTGAATTGATTCCTGAAAGTGCTTTTAGAGAAGCATTAGCAAATGCATTGATTCATAGGACCTGGGATGACACTCCAAATATTAGAATATTTATGTATAATGATAAGATTGAGATTATATCTCCTGGGGGCTTAGTTCATAGTATAAGTAAAGAAGAATATTTAAATGGTCAAGTTTCTAAACCGAGAAATCCAATTTTAGCTAATATATTTTTTAGATTAAAATATGTTGAAATTGTTTGGTACTGGAATTTTAAGGATTAAACAATTATATCAAAGTATGAAGTTTAAACCTGATTTTAAAATTTATGAAAATAGTATTTCAATCGTTTTACCTTTAGTTGATTTAAAATTAAATGTCTCAGTTGATGAAGAAACAAATTATAAATTATTTAAGTAATTGTATACATGCTTCAAGTAGTGATATAGCTAAGTCATGTGGTTATACAAAGGATAAAACATTACGTTTACTTAAATTATTACAAAGTAAAGGATATGTAAAGGTGTCTGGTAATGGTAAGGCAACAAAATATAGTATATAAAATATTAAATTATTTGATAAATAATCAATCAAACAGTTTAAATTATAAAAAAAGTCCTGTTTTATTTTTTATATGATATGAGATGTTGTTATTTTGCTAAAAAACTACATGTAAATTGTATTATTTGCTATTATTAAATATTGCTATTTTAAAATCATGGTTATGATTCTAATCTTTATTTTTTATTATTATCGTGACAAAGAACAACATGAAGCTTATTTAGTTTATACAGAATCCTCAGATCTTTTCTCTATTGAAATAAAAAAAAGAAATTAGTCCTAATCAGTTGGATAAAAACTTTGTTATACTAGATAAATATGGCATTACTCATGAGGGAATTGTATTATGTATGAATGATACGCTTAAGCTAATTAATAAATGTTTGTTGGTTATGTCCTATTTGGTACATATAATTTTATCAATATTTTAACTTTAAAAAAAGATATATAATGCTACAATAGTATAAGAAAGTGGTGGTTATAAAATGTCTATATTATCTGATTATGCTCAAAAAAAGGAATCGAAAGGAAATGCTTTACAAATTGGCAAGGAAGCACGTGAAGCCAAAGCGTTAAATCCTAATGTTATTGATTCTACAATTGGTATGCTTTATGATGAAAATGGTAAGTTTTTAACATTTAAATCAGTTGAGGCTGTATCTTTAGAATTATCAGCTTCTGAGAAGTATTCTTATGGTTCAACTGCAGGAGATCCTAAATATCATGAGGCTTTGTATAAGTGGATATTTAAGGAGCATCTTAAAGAGATTAAGGAAAGTATGCATTTAGGTTGTATTGCAACTCCTGGTGGAAGCGGTGCTATTTGTAATACTTTTAGTAATTATCTTGATTGTGGACAAAAGGTATTACTTCCTTCCCTTATGTGGACTAATTATATTCAAATGGCAAATGAGGCTCATTTAGGTTATGAAACATACGAGCTATTTGATGAAAATGGTGGCTTTAATTTGCGTGATTTTGAATACAAGGTTCAGCTTTTAAAGCATGAGCAAGGACGAGTTTTAATTGTAATTAATGATCCATGTCAAAATCCAACTGGCTATTCAATGAGCTATGTTGAATGGATTAGTGTTATAGATATTTTAAATTCGGTATCAAGAGATGGAACTCCAGTTATTTTACTTTATGATATGGCATATATTGATTATGATAAGCGTGGCTTTGATGCTTCAAGAAAAAATATTATGTTATTTAAAAACTTTAATGAAAATGTTATGACTATCTTAGCATTTTCAGGATCAAAAACCTTAGGCTTATATGGTCTTCGTATT
>OKWD01000223.1_pt1 | contig 10753 bp, 7 predicted proteins | sample 1607011 | NCBI WGS metagenome assembly OKWD01 (sample SAMN04414077, study PRJEB24778) | human gut metagenome | material: faecal | host: Homo sapiens | reverse complement strand
GACCGGGCGGATTCACGGATGCGGGCGCATGCGGCCCGTAGGGGATATGTGTTGGATTCGATCTCCCGTCCGGTACGTCAGTGGGACTTCCATGACTTCGATTTGATTATCGGCATGGACGACCAAAATATAACGGACTTGAAACGGATGGCTCCCGATCTGGAATCCGTCGCTAAGATACATCGGATGACTGAGTTCTCCCGGAATAAGTTGTACGATCACGTCCCGGATCCTTATTATAGCGGTGCCGAGGGTTTCGAGCTGGTCTTGGATCTATTGGAAGACGCTTGCGCCGGGTTGTTGGAATATTGTAAAGACCATTTGTCTTAAGTTCGGGGCGAAGCCGGATCAGTAAAGAGGTTGTTACGGCTATCGTTCAACTTCTTTTACTAACCATTTGATTTCGTTATCGGTAATACTTTCACGCTCTTCCTTATCATAAATATAAATGAGGTTGATAATCCCTTCGGTATCATTAACGGTATAGGTATAGGTGATGACTCGTGCGCCATGACTTTTTCCTTTGTTTTTACTGCCTATAGCCATACGGATCTTACGGACAAAACTTGCTTGTCGACACCTACAGCGGTGTGCTGTGGAGCTATCCGCAGGTGGTGAAAGCCGACGGCAACGGCATTTTTGTGGCGCATCCCAACCATTGGAGCAGCGATGGCTGTGAAATGAAGTACGACACAAGGATTACGGTGAAAGGTAGGCGTTTCCGTCCAGCGGAAGCGATAGCTGATGATTGGAGCGACTGGGGGCTGCGTATGCAGCTTGCCGACGGTGATAAACGCATGAATGTCACTATGGCGCAAGGAGTGCCGTTCACATGGGTGGAAGCCGACGGTCTTGACCTGCTGCTCAATCTCGGCGGTGGGGCAGCCGACCTTTCTGTTGACGGACGCATCGTTGTGACTAACGGCAGCGACACGTATGGCATATACGCTCCTGAGGGTACGGCATTCGCCGACAACGGCGACGGCGACCTCCGGGTGGAATTTGCCGACGGCAAAGCTCATTATCTGTCGATAGCCGTGCTTCCGGCAGCCGATGCCGCCGATTTTTATGCCCGCTATGCCTCTGTTGTGCCGCGCAACACCACCGTTGACTGGCGCTATGACGAGCGCAGTGGCATGATGACATCGACATGGAGCATTGTCACTGAAAATCTTGACGGAGGCGCGGAACGCAATGTGCTGCAGGGATTTCTGCCGCACCATTATAAAAATTCCGTGACCGACATCGACTTCATTGACTATACCTATGCCACTCCTCGAGGCAAGATGCGTATGGCTGCCGGTCAGCGTTTCTCGACGGCTTACAAGTTCAGCGGAGTGCTGCCGTGGTTTGCCGCGCCGAAAGAGATGCCAGACCTCGGCAACCCGTACAATCGGGAGCGCATGCGGCAGATGATTGCCGACTATGCGCAAAAGGGGGCATTCGGAGCCGACACATATTGGGGAGGCAAAGGACTTACACATATGGCATTATATATGACATTCGCACGCGAAATGGGCGAGGAGGCTTTGTTTGAGCAATGCCGCAGCCGCTTGCGCGAGGCGCTTGAAGACTGGCTGACATATACTCCTGGCGAGAAATCGCGCTTCTTTGCCCGCTACGACCGCTGGGGCGCACTTGTGGGCTATGACACCAGTTACGACAGCGACACATTCAACGACCATCATTTCCATTACGGCTACTTCACCTATGCCGGTGCGCTGCTTGCTCTTGTGGATGACGATTTCCGTGCCAGATATGGCGATATGTTGCGTCTTGTAGTGAAAGATTATGCCAATTGGGACCGCTCCGACAAGCGTTTTCCGTGGTTGCGCACATTCACGCCGTGGTCGGGACATTCCTATGCCGGAGGACTCGGCAACACGGGCAATGGCAATGGTCAGGAGTCGACGTCGGAGTCTATGCAGGGCTGGGGCGGAGTGTATCTGCTCGGTGTGGCGCTTGGCGACAAGGCAATGCGCGACGCAGGAATTTTTCGGATGGGTCACGGAGTCGAAAGGTGTGGCTGAATATTGGTTTGACCGCGACAAGGAAAACATTGACCGCACACTGTATGCCAAGCCTTACTGCTCCAATCTTACCGCCGCCGGCATAGGTTGGTGGACATGGTTTTCCGGTGATCCTGTCTGGATGCATTCCATCCAGTGGATGCCCGTGTCGCCATGTCTTGACTATTTGAGCGAGGATCTGAAGTTCGCCAAGTGGGACTATGAGCAAATGTGGGCGGCGAAAGAAATTGGCGGATGGGTGGTGAATCCATCCGAAGGGGAGTCGACACTGAGCAAGGAGCCTGGTCTCGGCAATGTGGTGCTGTCATATCTGCAACGCTTCGATCCCGACCAGGCGGCGCGTGTGATGGACGAGATGTGGGATGCGAATGCTCTTGTGGCGCGTCAGACCGACACCAACGGCATCTCTTATTTCATTACCCACAGCCACCGCACCTATGGCGACCGTGATTTCGCGGTCAATGCGACATTCCTACGTCGTCGGCGTATTGCAATGCCGACGGACGTTACACCTATGTGGTCTACAATGCAGATGCGGCAGAGCGCGTCGTGACGTTTTTCAAAGATGGAGTAAAAATGACGCAGTTCAAGGCTCCGGCACATAGGCTGACGGTCTATGGCGAAGTGCCCCGGGCATCGTCGATAGAGATTGCCGCCCCGGCAAAGACGGTGGGAGCGGGCAGCGACACGCAATTCGCGGCAGTGGTCTGCGACCAATACGGCGCGACTGTCGACGCCGCTGAAATTGCATGGAGCACAACATACGGCACGATTGATTCCGACGGCACGCTGCATGCGCCGTCGGCAAAAGGCTCGGCTACAATAACCGCCGTCTGCGGCGCACTGTCGGCATCGGTTGATGTGCGTGTCGATGCCGTTCCGACGCTTAAGAGCGTAAGACTGCTCCCAGAAATGGATTATGCCATTGCCGGACAGACGGTTGAGTTCTCGCTGTCGGCGGTAGACCAGTATGGCGACGCATTTCCAGTGGCTCACACATGGACGATTGAGCGCGACGGCAAGGTGGTGAAGAGTGATTCCATACTCAATCTCAAGGAGGCTGGCGTATACACTGTCAAAGCCATTGCCGGAGCAAAGACCTACAGCCATCGGATTTTTTATGACACCGCAGATGCCGAATCTTGCCATCGGGGCGGTTGTGACTGCAAGCAGTGAGGAAAAACGCCGGAACGCATAAGGAAAATGCCGTCGACGGCGACCGCACGACCCGTTGGAGCAGTGCGGCGTCCGACGACCAATGGATTGCTGTTGACCTCGGCAAAGAGGCATACGTGAATTCCGTGAATATAGTGTGGGAAAACGCCTATGCGTCGCTCTACGATGTGCAGACAAGTGCAGACGGAAAGCAATGGACAACGGTGAAAACCGTTGCCGGCGGCGGTGGCGTAGAGCAGACGATTGTCGGTGCTTCTGCGCGCCACATACGCATCGCCTGCCGCTCGCGCGCCACGACCTATGGGTATTCAATGTGGGAGCTGCAGGTGCTGGGTGTTGATCCCGACGCCGATCCGTCGGCATTGATGGGAATATCCATCGATGCGCCGGCAATAATCGTCAAGGCAGGGGCGAAAGTGGCTTTGGCTGCACGCGGCTTTGACGGACGCGGCAACAAGGTGGCTCTCCGCGATGTGACATGGAGCGCAGATGCCGGCACAGTGGCTGCCGACGGGGTGTTTACGCCATCGGGCTACGGCATTGCCACCGTCACAGCCTCATCAGGAGGGCATGCTGCCACGCAGGAATTTGTGGTCGAGGAACGCATTGCCGCACAGACGGTTGCAATCGGGCCGAAGAAGGCGGAGATTGTGAAGGGCGAATCGGTGGAGTTCAGCTTGTCGGCGGTAGACCAGTTTTCTGCGGCATTTCCTGCCGACGATTTTGTGCTTACATGCGCTGACGCACCCGAAATGATTAGCGGAAGGGTGTTTACAGGCAAGCGCGCCGGCACATATACCGTTGTGGCTACCGACGGTACGGTGAGTGCCACGGCAACGGTGAAGGTGGGCGAGTTTGCCGACACCAACCTTGCTCTCGGCAAGCCTGTCTATGCATCAAGTTATGAAAATTCGGGCACAGTGCCGGAATATGCCGTCGACGGCGATGCCTCGACGCGTTGGGGCAGTGATTTCGCCGACAATCAATATCTTGTTGTCGATCTCGGTGCGGAATATGTGCTTGACCGTGTGGAAATAGATTGGAACGCAGAGGCTTATGCCTCAAGCTATCGTGTGGAAGTGTCGCGCGATGAAGACCTATGGCAGACGGTGGCGCAGGAAAAATCATCTGCTGGAGGCTCCAAAACACATCGGTTCGGAGTTGCCGCCAGCCGTTATGTGCGTGTGTATTGCATGTCGCGCCACAATCAGTACGGCTCGTGTATTGATGAATTGAGGGTTTATGGCAAAGCCCGCCGCCTAAATCCCAAGCCTGTAGCCATCACTATCGACGCCTCCGACGGTATGGCGGCGTTTGTCGGCACTCCGGTGAGAATGACTGCCAGTGTGGCCGACCAGTATGGAGTGGGATGCGCCGATGAGTTTGGCGTGGAATGGGCTGTCGATGGCTCGTGCGCCACGATTGACGGCGAAGGAATACTTACGCCTGTGGCGGAAGGCGAGTGTGTGGTGACAGCGCAAAGCGGCACAGCCGTAGACCGCCGCACCGTGCGTGTGCTCTCAACGCTCGTTCCGTCTGCTTTGCGGATATCGCCGGCCTACATGGAGGTTGAGGAGGGCGCCGTTGCAGAAGTGGCGGTGCTGGCAGCCGACCAATATGGGCAGTCAGTGGCTGTCGACGCTGCGGAATGGACTGTTCCTGCAGGTTTGGCTGTCGAAAATGGAAAACTGACGGCAAATGCGCCGGGAACTTATATGGTCGCAGCTGAGGCATTCTCGCTTAAAGCCGAGGCAGAAGTGAAAGTGTTGCCACGCCTGACCGACAATATCGCACTCAAAAAGACGGTGACGGCATCCGACGGTTCTACGGTGACGGCACTCAACGACGGCAACGACGGCTCGCGCTGGATTGCCAACGGAGAAACCGTCGATTTGACAATGGATCTTGGCGGAGTCTATCATCTGATGCGGTCAAGCATCCTGTGGGAGCGTGCCGCAGCCGCCGACTATACGGTTGCTGTGTCGCTCGATGGCGAGAATTGGCAGCCAATGTCGGCAACGGAAGGACTCTCAGACACCGGTGCTGACCGCGCCGATGAAACGACGGTCAATGGCATAGCCCGCTATGTGCGTCTGTCGATGACGCGCAAGGCGACACAATGGGCATACTCCATTTATGAATGGCAGCTGTATGGCCGCCGTATGCTTGCCGGCGAACCTTGCTCTGTGGCTATTCTGCCGCATACCGGAGAGACAAGTGTCGGTGTAGGCGTGGAATTTGAAGCAGAGGTGAAAGACTGTGACGGAAATGAAGTGACCTCCGCGCCGAGGCTGTGGACAGCCACAGGAGGTGTGTTTGCCGGCGGCACTTACAGTAGCGATATTGCCGGAACGTTCGGCATTGCCTGTGAGTCGATGCTTGCGAAAGTGGTGTCGCAAATCGAAGTGACATGTCAGACATCGGTAATAACCACAACGAGCGTTGACTCGTGCATCTATCTCGACGGCGGCAGCCTTGTGGTTGAGTCCGACGGACTTACGGGTGTGACGGTGTTTGCTGCCGACGGAAGGGTGGCGATGCGCAGTGATGCCCGCGGCGATGCGATGCGATGCGAGTTGGCGTTGCCGCATGGAGTCTACGTCGTTGTCGTTGCCACAACGTCGGGACATCGCGTGACGAAAATAGTATTGTAGCAAGGTGATATAGGTTGGGAAAGGCACTGCGACGGGTTGTTGCGGTGCCTTTTGTCTGTCAGAAGCTTTTGCCGTTCGGTTTGCGGCATTGTGCAGTCGCGACGGATGCGGCGGTAGACGTAGATGAATGCCGGAACCAGGAAGATGTCGGCGGCAAACCACGCCACAGAGTCGCCGAAGCACACGGCAATGTAGCCGAAATCAGGCACAAACACCAGACTGACAATGCCGCGCGCCACCATCTCCATCACGCCCGACAGCATTGCGAAGTTGGTGAATCCGGCGCCCTGGATGGTGTAGCGGAGCACGCACAACAGAGCCAGCAGAGGCATCATGTATGCCGACACATGCAGGAACAAAGCCGTGTTGCGGATTATCGCCGTGTCGGAGGCCGACACAAACAGCAGCGACATTTCCTCCGACCACAGCAGCATTGTCGTGCTTACCGCCACGACGTAGACCATCACCATCGCCATACTCGATTTCACGCCCATCCACACCCGTTGCGGACGCCCGGCTCCATAGTTCTGACCGGTGAACGTGGCCATGGCGATGCCCAGACTCTCGCATGGACAGATGGCAAACATCTTGATGCGCATGGCGGCGGTGAAGGCAGCCACGCAGTCGGTGCCGAGGGCGTTGTTGGCGCTTTGCAGCATAGTGCTGCCGATGGCGGTGATTGAGAACTGCAAACCCATCGGCACGCCGATTTTGAGCAGTGTTGAGCAGTGTCGCCGCGACATTGTCCGCTCGTCGCGCGAGGCACGGAGGATGTCGAACTTACGAATCATATAGACATAGCACAGCACAGCCGACAGCGCCTGTGAGAACACCGTGGCAATGGCGGCTCCAGCCACTCCCCATCCGAGGGTGACGATGCAGAAAATGTCGAGCACGATGTTGAGGATGGTGGAGAAAAGCAGAAACCAGAACGGGGTTTGCTGTCGCCGAGCGCGCGGATTATGCTTGAGAGAAGATTGTAGTAGAACGTTGCCGGCACGCCGATAAACGTGATCAGCAGGTACCAATAGGCGTCGCTAAAGATGTTTTCTGGAGTGCTCATCCATCGAAGGATGGCCGCGCATAGCAGGCTCGTCACCACGGCTATCGACACCGACAGCCATGCCGTCAGTTTCAGACTGCTGTAGACGTAGCGGCGCATTGACTCATAGTCGCGCGCTCCGAATTTCTGCGCCACCGGAATGCCGAATCCGCAACAACAGCCGTTGCAGAAGCCAAGAATCAGAAAGATTACCGAACTGCTGGCGCCGACTGCTGCCAATGGGCTTATGCCCAAGAATTTGCCCACAATAGCCGCATCAATCAGCGAATATGTCTGCTGCAGCAGGTTGCCGAGCAGCAAGGGCATAGTGAATTTGAAAATGAGCGGCATCGTGGCACCGCTTGTCATTTCATTGCATTTTGCCATACTTATACCTACAAACCTAAAACTGGATGCAAAATTACTCAGAAATTTTCTATGGTTTTCTAAATGAAGTGCAATAAGTGCAAAAAAAATGGGCGCATCTTAGCGGATGCACCCATTATGCTTATAAACGAGTCGGTTTAGTCGTAGATAAACGCCACGTTGTCGACGTATAGATTCTGACCGACAGTGCCCTCATAAGCCGTGCCGCAGCCGGCAGAGAACATCATGATGATGTGGGTTGGAGTTGCCAGCGGGCTGTCCCAACCAACCTCATGGATAGGCACGATTTTGCCCTTGCTGTTGCGCGCATAGTATGGACGGCTGCTGTCGACAAGGTTCATGTAGCTTTTATAGTAAGGCTGTCCGACGATGTTTCCGTAGTAGATGCGCAGGCGGTGTCCGTTGACCCATCCAGTGCTTCTCGTGTAGCGTTCGCGGCCTGTTCCCACGCGCTTTGCGTAGATGTTGCCGTTGGCGTCTTCCCATCGGCGTTGCAGCAACACGAAAACCTCGCATGCATTCTGCTTTTTGAGAACTTTCTTCTTTCCGAAACCGCTTGAATATATCATCTGGGCATTGGCTGGAATCTCCACTTTGTAGTCGTAGGTCAGATATTTAGGGCGTTTTGTGAACTTTACGTTCATGTCCAGTTTGCTGTATGGATTTTTGGTGCTGCTCACCGGCTCCACCATTGTGCCGAAGTAGATGCTTCCCGAAACCAATACGTCCATATTCACCACACCGAGTGCCTTCACCTTCTCCATGATTGTTGAAAGCTTCACGCATTTGTTTCCGGCAGCGCGCTGCGCTGGGAACACGGCGTTGCTGCCCTTCACCACGCCAGCCACTTTGGCATACACGTTTGACGTAGCCCAAGGCGAGCCTCCGAGGTTTCTGTAAGCCTTGTTGCCGTGGATTGTCTGTGTCGGGCCGATTTCGTATAATGTCTTGGATTTTCCGCCGATGATTGCGGACTCTTTGATGGTTCTTGTGACCCAATGCTCAAAGTCGCCGAATGCGACCTTCTCTTTAGTCTCGGCGAGCAGTCCGCTTGTGGCTACGAGCAGGCCTGCCGCCAATAAAAATATTCTCTTCATTGTTGATAAATAAATTTTCGGGGTCAAAATTAGTCATTTCCACTGAATTGTGAAAGCAGATGGGCAAAGAGTGTTGTATCGAAGCCGAAACAGACACGTTTTTTGAACCAATAAGCCATTATTTTACCATAATTAAAAATAAAAGTGACCAATTGTTGGCTGCGTATTGATTTAATTGATATATTTGCGAACTATTTAATCACTTATAAACAACTGACCTATTATTCTATGAGAAAATCAGCATTTTCAAAGATTATGCTCCCTTTGCTGGCGCTGTTGTTGCTCTGCGCGCCCAAAGCAAAGGCGGAGGGCGAATATACCTGGCCTGCAAATTACGACGGCGTGATGCTGCAGGGCTTTTATTGGGACTCTTACAAGGATTCTAAATGGACTGTGCTTCAGGCAAATGCTGCTGAACTGTCGTCTTATTTCAATTTGATCTGGGTGCCTAACGCAGGCAAATCGTCGGCAAATCCGTCGATGGGCTACGACCCTGTCTACTGGTTCAGCAACTTTAACTCTTCGTTTGGCAACGAGGCGGAGCTGCGCTCGATGATTTCCACATTCAAGCAGTTCGGCACCGGCATTATCGAAGACGTGGTGGTCAACCACCGCAACGGCGCCACCAACTGGTATGACTTCCCTGCAGAGACTTACAATGGAAAAACTTACAAACTCGGTCTTGACGCCATCTGCAAGAACGACGAGCTTGCCAACCAGACTGGTATGCCGCAGCCTACCGGCGCATACGACACCGGCGACAACTTTGACGGCTGCCGCGACCTTGACCACACAAATCCTGCAGTGCAGGAGGCGGTGAAGGCTTATCTCGACTTTCTGAAGAACGACCTCGGCTTCACGGGTTGGCGCTATGACATGGTGAAGGGCTACGGCGCTGAGTATACCAAAATCTACAACGAATCGGCAAAAGCATCATACAGCGTGGGTGAGTACTGGGACAACTACGACAAGACAACATCGTGGATTGACCGTACGGGCCGCACATCGGCTGCCTTCGACTTTGAGTTCAAGTGGGCGCTCAACGCCGCTTTCCCGGGAATGAACTTCTCAAAACTCGTGTGGAAGCGCAACGGCTTGCTCAACCAGCCTGCCGGAATTATCCACATGGACACTTACCAGCGTTATGCTGTCACTTTCGTCGACAACCACGACACTTACAAGGAGTCGGACAAAATGTTTACCGGCGACGTTGAGGCTGCCAATGCCTTCATGCTCTGCTCACCGGGAACCCCGTGCGTGTTCTACAAGCACTGGCTCGACAAAAAGGACGCCATCAAGAAACTCATCGCCATCCGCAAGTCGGTCGGCTTGACAAACCAATGCACTGTCAATGTGCTTGAGACAACCAATAACCGCTATGTGGCTGAGGTGACAGGCAATAACGGCAAGCTGCTCATCAAGATTGGACGTGGCTCTTATGACCCTTCGGCGAAAGGCTACTCTACATCGGACAAGGTGGCTGGCAACGCACTCTACTCCATCTGGACAAAGGTGGCTATCAAGAATCTTGAAAGCCAGGTGGCTCAACTGTCATTCTCGCCCGACGGCGGCACTTATGTCGGCGGCGTCAAGGTGACAATGGACGTGGCAAACGCAAAGGATTTCAACAATCCTGAGGTTGTCTACACTACCGACGGCTCAATCCCTTCGCTCACCAACGGCACACATGCGGCTCCTGGCACAACACTTGACATCTCTACCAACACCAAACTCAAGGCAGTGGTGGTGGCCGACGGCAAAGTCGTGTCGGGCGTCAAGGAGGCAAACTATATCACATCGATAGAGCCTGTTGAGATCTACGTTGAGAAGCCGGAGTCGTGGAATAGCATCAACATCTACGCGTGGGTTTCAGAGCAGATAACCAGCGCTTGGCCAGGCGATGCCATGACAGAGACAGCAACCGTTGACGGCAAGACAATGTATTACCACAATTTCGGAACACAGTATCCTGAAATCAGCATAATCTTCAACAACGGCACAGCGCAGACTGCCGACATCAGCGAAGTGGGCTACGGCAAGCACTATTTCCGTCTGAACAGCGACACTGGCAAAAGCATCTCGGTGACTGAGTTCAAGCCACAGAGCAGCGTTACGTCAGTGACTGGTGGCGAGCTGGTAGTTTATCCCAACCCTGCCACCGACGTGATAAATGTGAAATCAGACAAGGGAGTAGCGTCGGTTGAGGTTTACACACTCAGCGGCGCGAAAGTGGCAGAGAGCGACACCGACGCAGTGAGCGTTGCCTCTCTCCAGAACGGAATGTATATCTACTCAGCTACATTTACCGACGGCACGAAAGTCAGAGGCAAGTTCCTGAAAAAGTAATTTATAATTGCTTCTATAAGC
>OKWD01000222.1_pt1 | contig 10761 bp, 11 predicted proteins | sample 1607011 | NCBI WGS metagenome assembly OKWD01 (sample SAMN04414077, study PRJEB24778) | human gut metagenome | material: faecal | host: Homo sapiens | reverse complement strand
GGAGTGATTATTTCGAGTCGGTCTTGCCAAACTGTAACGGGGGTGATGTGCTCGCAATATATTGTTTATAAGAAGGGGAAGCCTTGGTGGGGAAATATCTATTATAATCCGTCCGCTTTTTCCGGTATTATATTTCTATATAATGAATAGGATATATCTGTTATTTCATCCGGAAACGGAACTAGGGAATGAGGTCTTTCTAAAAATGAGATCGGAGGATTTTCTGGAGAAACTGGAAGATATCAGAAATGATTATGGCTCTGCCTTGCGGAAAATATTAAAATTTAATGAAAAGACAACCGGCTATATAGAAAAAAGGAAAAGCGAGATGAATTTGCCGGTAGATTACATAGCGGTACATATAAGGCGGGGAGATAAGATAGTTTCCCGTGAGATGAAGGAACTTGGTTTGTCTCTTTATATTGATGCTGTTAAAGGGAAGAAGCATATCAGCCGTAATGTGTTTATAGCTACGGATGATGGTTCTGTGACGGATAAGTTGAAATCCGTACTGGTTGCCGAAGGATTTAATGTTTACTGGAACACAGCTGTGACACAAACAGGATTTGACGAGTCTTTGTTTAATACAAAGGATAAAAAAAGTAGATATATAGATACGTTGAATATGCTGTTGGATATGGATATTCTGATCCATTCTTCATTTTTTATCGGTACTTATACTTCGAATGTCAGCCGGATTGTGCCTCTGTATGTCGGATTCGAAAAATCGCTCAGTCTGGATGACGAATGGAAACTTTAGATTGTAAAAAGCGGAAAATTATGTCACAAAGAAAATTTTCGATTATAACCATTAATTATAATAATAAAGAAGGGTTGAGGAAAACCATAGAAAGTGTGGTCGGCCAGTCTTTTAGGGATTTTGAGTATATTATTATTGACGGAGGGTCTACGGATGGAAGTATTGAAGTGATAAAAGAGTATGCCGGTAAAGTGGACTATTGGGTATCGGAGCCGGACAAGGGTATTTATCATGCCATGAATAAAGGAGTTTTACAGGCGCATGGAGAGTATTTGAACTTTATGAATTCCGGTGATGAATTTTATAACAATGGTGTGTTGCAGGAGGTGGCACCTTCATTGGACAGCGATATTGTTGTTGGAAAAATAGTGCATGGCACAGAGGTGTGGGGATTTCATAAGGAGGATATAACGCTGATGGATTTGATTCGGGGAACTGTATTGCATCAGGCTTCGTTCTTTCGTAAAGAACTTTTTGATGAAAACAGGTATGACGAGAATTATAAGATTGTATCCGATTGGAAATTTTATATTCAGACCTTGATATTCAACAATGCGACGTTCCGCAATATTCGTTCCATCGTTTGTAGGTTTGTACCCGGAGGGGTCAGTGAAACGGATGCCGGAACAAGAGATATGGAAAGAAAGCGGGTGTATAAGGAACTGTTTCCGGATAGAATGATGAAGGATTATATAAGACTGGAAAAGGTGGAATCTCCTTTATTGGAACTGATTCCCGAACTGAATAAAACTGCGGGCCTTCATCAGATGGCATACAAATTGGTCTGTGCCTTGTTGTGGGTGCATGGAAAGATAAAACGGGTGCGTGTTAAGTAAGCAGTAAATTGGTCTTTTCACTTGAGCCATGCCCGCAGGATAAGTCTGATGCCATATAGCGCATACTTTATTTTTAGAGAAAGTGGAAGATGTATATAATTGTTTTTTCTGATTCTTAGCATTCTGTCCCATAATTCATTGAAGGGGATTTCCCGTGAGTGTTGGGTATAGAACAAGAACGAACTTTTTATGTAATCGGCCGACAAAGCACGTAGAATATAGGTGGGGAATGTGGCCGAAAGTGAAGTCATCAGGTCGAATGCATCCATGAAAGTGCACAGTTTGGGGGTGTAGTTTTTTTGCGACAGGTTCATGGCGCTTGATTTTCTTGTGACATAGTGATAATAGGGGGAAGTGGTGTATGCGGCTGATTGGCAGTGGCTCAGGTATTGAAAATAAAGAGCCTGTCTTCATTATAATAAATATGTTCATTGAATTTTAGGTGATGTTTGTCAATGATTTCTTTATGATATAATTTATCCCATAAGTTTCCTTTGTATTTGTAATGCCTGTCGTTAAACAGGGAGTGAATGGCCTCCCACTGGGTTAATTTGCCGGATTTCACTTCGTTGATGTGGTAAATCGGACGACCATCTTCATTTTCAATGATATATCCGCAAGTAGCCAGACCGGCTTCGTTTGTCCGGATAAGTTGATAAAGAGTGGCTATCATATCCGTTTCTATCCAGTCGTCGCTATCCATGAAAGCTATATATTCTCCTTTTGCGGTTTCCAGTCCTTGGTTTCGTGCATGGCTGACTCCTTGGCTCAGAGTGTGTATTACCTGTATTCGTTGGTCCTTGCAGGCGTATTCGTCACATATTTTCCCGCTTCCGTCCGTACTTCCGTCATTAACCAGCAGTACTTCAATGTCTGTCAGTGTCTGGTTTAAGACGCTGTTGATACACAAAGGCAGGAATTTTTCTGTATTGTATATAGGGATGATGACAGAAACCAACGGCATAACTTATAATTCTGTGAGTTTATAAATAAGATCATTCTTTAGTCGGCGAAGCGTATAAAGCAGGTTGCTCGGATTCTGAAACGTTTCTTCCAAGGGCATGATGACGGGAACATACTTTATCTTTAACCGGTGCCTTATGCAATAGACATTGATCAATCTTTCTGATAAATAGCCGAACAGACGTGCCTGATCCGGATAGGCGGACAGTTTTACCCGTTTTTCTAATTCAAACAATACGCTGAATAGCCACTGGGAGTATTCGTCAAAATGTTTCCGTCCGGTGATGAACATATTATATCCGGAATAGGCATTGCAGTGATACATGAATGTATGAAAAGCTTCAGCATATTCGGGTGTGAGGTGTTGAATGACTTCTTTCAGCAAATTGAGGTCATTGACTAGATGGGAAATGGCGTATTGTGTAGCGACGTTATAGGGATAATGACGCTTGGGAGAGAGGATGATGTCATAATCATTTAATAAGGTTTCTAAATCAGGAAATCGGTAAGTTTCTTTTAGAAATGAATCTATGTTGATGAAACTCCTGTCTGGTGAAAAAGCCGGAAACGGGCGATGAAAATCAAAGAAGCGCCTGTAATGATTGAGCCCTATAATGTCACACTTTAGATTTTTCCAAGCCCAATAATGGGCGGTTAGTTCACAAAAGTGAGGATCCTGTCGGATATATTATCTCCTGTGTTATCTAGTACAGGGAAGAATCGGGCACTGGTTAGGGAGGCCCCCACCTGTATGGGACAGAAGTACTCATGCTGTGGTAGCCGGCTGTCCTTATGGGCACATACTAATATTTTTATATTTTTTCCCATGTTTGTGATTGAGGGTTATAGCGTTTGATAATGCGTGCGGGATTTCCTACCGTGACACAATAGTCGGGTATGTTTTGGGTAACCACACACCCGGCACCGATAAAACAATGTTTGCCGATGGTGATTCCGGGCAGTACAATCACGTTGGCTCCTATGATGGTATGTTCTCCGATGTGGATAGGAGAAGTGGTGATACCTTGTTCGATGATGCCTTGAGTGATATCCTGGTAATTGTGATCTAATCCTATCAGGACTACGTTTTGTGAAATATTGACCCCGTTGTCTATCCGGATGGGACCGATGACCGTATTGCCGAGTCCTATCCGGCAATAATCGCCGATTACGATGTCGCCTACGGCATTGTTCAAGCAGGAGAAATCTTCCACTACCGAATATTTTCCCATCTGGAACAGGTGGAACGGTGGAAGGTCTTTCCGTACACTGGAATAAATGACTGAGCCCGGCCTTTTTTTATGTAGAAAGGCTGCCATACGCGTATCCACCAATAGGGGCGTGTCTTTACCGGATGCATGATGAAACCGTGTATCCGTTTTTCCATTGCGGGTGTTGCTGTAAGTACTCTTTATATTCATAATTCTATCCATGCTGTGTATGGTTGAACTTCTGTGCCATTCCTTTCAAGTGAAACAAGTTGAGAAGCATAATGATTACAAAATAAGGTGTCTGCCTGAGGATTCTGCTCATGTATTTATATCTCATATTGGACGGAATGGCCAGGTATAACGCACCGTTCAGCAAGATAAGCAAAATCCACCACTTTATGGAAGAAGCCGGAGAGAAAATGCAGAGAACACATGAAAAGAATCCGATGAGCGCCAACAGAATGCTGCGGGGGGCGATAAAGGCTTGGAGGGTTTTCAGCAGATAATCTCCGTTTCCGTTCAGTAAGGCTGTGGGGAGGTTACGTCCCATTTTTAATGCAAGGAAAAGCTGGGTGGCTATCCAGCGGCGGCGCTGGTTACGCAAGGCATCCGGTTGCCGGACTTTTTCGTCCAATGTTTCTAGGGTGTCTATATATTCAATGTGAATGCCTTGACGGAGCAGGAGTTCTTCCAGTTCTTTGTCTTCGCCCGTACTATGGGTATGGATGATGTTCCGGACAAACCATCGGAAATCGAAAGCCATTCCGGAGCCGGTAAGGGCAGATGAAAATCCCAGCCGGATGTGTCCCTTGCGGAAGATGGAATTGTTCATCTCTTCGATGGCGGCATCCAATAGGGCTATGTCTGTATTCATATTTTTGGCTTTGCGGTGTGTCTGTATGGCTTTTATACCCTGTGAAACTGCCTTATTCAGTTCTTGAAGATAACAGGGTGAGATCAGATTATCGGCATCCAGTATGAGGACATAATCGTATGGCTGGTCTGTGATGGTCTCTGCTGCAATGCGCAGGGCTTTTGCCTTGGAACTTTCCTTTTCATGCAGTTCTATCAAGCCGATGCGTTCTTTGCGCAGTGAGGCATTGGTTTCGGAACGCATGTGGTCGGATATGACTATCAGGTCGTAAAGCTCTGCCGGATAAGTTTGGCGCAGAACGGAAGTGACGCAGGCGTGAATGACCGCATCCTCTTTATAGGCGGGAACAAGGATGATAAAACGTTGCCGGACAGTAGTCGCGGGATATTTCTTTTGTTTGAAGAAATGAGAGGCGGCAGAAAACAGGACTATATACCCCACACTGACGGAAAGGTAGATATATAGCGTATATTCCATGATATGTATAATTTCCGATAGCATGGGGCTTTTATTTTTTCTTTCTTAAAAGCATATTGAATATCATGCCTGCCGCCAGAAAGGGGATAGCTTTCATGGCTTTGTTGAATTTGCTGTCCACCAAGTAGTTTGGAGTGGCTATTGCCATAGTCAATCAAGAAAGTGAGTAATAATCCCCACCATTTTAGGCAGGCGCTCCAGTGGAAGTATACGGACAGGAAACTGAACAGGAGGAGGATACCTAGCAGGATGGTGCGAGGGAAAATGAACCATTGCAGAATACGGTCGGCATAATCAAATTTTCCACTTAAAATGGCGCCGGGCAGATTACCGATATTGGTGAACAGGGAATAATATTGGGTTTTAATCCAAGTGCTATGTTGGGTATAGAATTTTTTCTTTCCATCTATTCTTCTAGCAGTATACATGGGTATTATTTAAATATTCCACATATATCCGTTCGCGGAGCAGCAAGGATTCGATGACTTTTTCATCGTCATCGTCTTTTAAATGACGGATGTTTTCTTTGAACCAAGTGAAGTCTATTGCGGTTCCGGAGCCGTTCAGCGAAGCTGAAAGTCCCAAATTGACATGCCCCGCACGAAGAATGGAATTGTTTATCTCGTCGGTGATGGCATTCAATATGCTGACATTGCTGGGTCTTTCCTGATAGATGCGATGGGTTTGGATGGCATTGGAGCCGCTGGCATACGTATTGTTGACAACTTCAAGAAAGTTGGTGTCCACTACATTGTCCGCATTCATGATTAAAACGATATCGTATTGTCCTTCTTGTAATTGTGACATTGCAGCTTTGACAGATTTCATTTTTGAACTTTTCTTGAATCTGGCTTGCAACAGGGTGATGGGATATTGTGCCAGTTGTCTGTTTGTTTCCGGCTTCAGGTGGTCTGAAATGACGATAATGTCATAGCAGTCTATAGGATATTCTTGTTGCAGAAATGATTTGACGGTATAGGGTATGTAGTCATCGTCCTGATAGGCCGGTATCAGAATGGCGAAACGGTGTTTTACTCTTGATTCGGAATATTTGTCGGTGCGGTTGCCTGTTGCCGCTATGGCGTACACCAGCAGGTAAAAACAGTAAAGGCACATATCGCGAAAAGTAGTAGTTCTATGTATGCTAGAAATATCATGGCTGTTTGTCTTTGTTTCTAAGTTTGAAAAATGCTTTTGTTCCCTCCCAATGTGCTTTGGCTATGGTTTCTTTCCTTTTCCCAAGGCGGTCAGTATGTTTTTGGGACATACAATCATTGTCTGGTATAAGATGGAAACCGGAAGTTTCCAGTCAAAGAGATTGCGGTAGGCATATAGTAATCTGTTTCTGCTCAGGTAATAGTATTTCAACGGACTTTCTTTTCCGGTGGAGCTGCTGTCCTTGTGCCATATTTCGCAAGCGGGATCGTACCATAGTTCGTAGCCTTCCCTATTGATATAGGTGCACCAGTCCAGTTCCTCATAATATAGAAAATATTCTTCGGGCATCAGGCTAAGCTTGTCTATTATTGTTTTTTTCAGTAACATGGCGGCACCATGCAGATAAGGCGTTTTTTTGGGCGGGGTAGTGGCCTTTATTTATTTTCCCTTTGCCTATGGCTCTGTTTCTTAAGGTAATGGGCGAAAGTTGGGTGTATCCTGCAAATTGTATGGCGTGCGGTTCTGCATAATCCCCGGATTAACGGGGAGACACCTGCTATCTTGTCGGAGGACAGAAGGCGTTTATCAACAAGGGTATGGCATCTTGACCTACAAACATCATTGTTCAGCAAGAACAGGTATTTTCCTTTTGCAAGGTTTATACCCAGATTGTTACCTCCGGCGAATCCTAAGTTCCGCTCACTGCGTACGGCTTGGATAAAAGGATATGTTTTTTGTAGCAAGGCGGCTTCATTGGCAGTGGAACCATTGTCAATGACTATCATTTCATAACTGACAGAGAATACAGTGGCTGCCCACGAGTCAATGAATTCGCAGGTGTCGTGAAAACCGTTATAGTTCACGGTGATGACGGATAGGTCAGGCTGCCGGTAGTCCATGTATTTCTGAGTATTGTTTATCTAAATAAGGTCCTAAAAAAACAAAGGTGAAACAAGAATAAATCAAGATTCCGTTAGGAAACTGGAAATAAACCATATTGGCGTAAGAAGCTACCAGTATGCCTGCACAACCGCATAACATACCTGTCAGCGGTCCCCGGATTTCCGGATTTCGGATTTTGAATAAAAGGATGTAGGAGCCCGATAGAAATAGAATGGCATGCATACCCAAAAACACACACAGTCCCACTATTCCCATCTGTTTCCATACATCTACCAGACTGGAGTCTGAAGGACAGATGGAAACGAAATAATATTTGTTATGGGGAGGAACTACCCCGTCTATGGCTCCCATGCCTATGCCGAAGGGCATTTCATCCATGTAGGCATTCAGTGCTTTCTGGTTCTCGAAACGAGCCATCATCGATTGATCCTCTGTGTCAAAGACAGTACGCATACGACGGATCAACTTATTGTTCTCTCCGATCTTGGTATATTTCAGCATTCCTATCCCTCCGGCAAGCAGGATAAAGGAGATGATGCCTATTTTCCAACTTTTAGACAGGAACAGAAAGAGCCCCAGCCCTGCAATGGGTACAGCTATGGCCGATCGGGTTCCCGATATTAACAGACCATAAAATCCTGCCATACCCACTATTAAATAGAAGAGTCTGAGAAATAGGTTCTTTGTATAGAAAAAAGTAAGCGTGAAAACAGTGCAGGATAATCCCATACTGGCACCGAAAAGACCCGCGTCAGTGAAAAATGAGAAATAGCGGATGCCGGAATGGATAAAATGGGTACGTGCTCCGTAGGCCCACAACCAGCTTAGCTCGGTACTGTCAAAACCTTTGTTCTTTTGCCAATATCCTTTTGCGGCAGCCAGTAGGGTCATGATACCCCATAGTATTAAAAAATAATGGATAAAAGTGTAGCGATTGCAGTGTATGGATAGAATAATACAGGTCAGAATAGGGTATAAGGCCCAGGGTCTTAAAATACGAAGCCATGCTTCCATGTAAAATTCACCGGTTATACCATTACCTATGTTGATGATACAATATAGCAGCCAGACCAATGTGATGCAGGTATAGACGTTAGTATTTTCCTGAAATGATGATTGCTTTGCAACTGTTTCAGAAGAATAAGGGCCAACATGATGCCGTAGAGCAAATCAAAGATATTGGTAATGGCAATAGGGATGGAATGATATCTGTTAATTCCCATTATCAGGTAATTCAGCATAAAGGTGATGGCCAGCAGAATGACGGGTCTGTTTATGCATATGAAGATAAAAAGCGTGGCAAAAGGTATGAACCCTATTGCAACTCCTATGGAGGGCTTCATGTTGAGGGCTGTCCATAGGCATAAGCACAGTCCGATAATGAAGCTGGCCAGAATTTGACCTGTATGGGTTATATTTATTTCTTTTGCTATCATTATCTATTTTCCTTTGTATTCAATGGCGGTCAGTCCGAGTTGGAACAGCCTGTATTCCATATTCTTAAAGTTCGTGTAAGGAGGTAATTGTCCTGTAAAGTCTTCCACTGTATTTCTGTCTGCTTGTGTCAGATAGAAAAGGAGGGGTACTTCTTTTTGTTTAACTTGTAACAAATGCTCATACAGTGCCTGATCCGTATTTTTCCAAGTACGGTTGGCACGGACAACCAGCAGATTGATGGATGCTTCATTTAACAAAGCCGGAGGCAGAGGATTGCTTTTCAGGACCGGGTGTTCGATTAGAAGTATTTCATCCTTTTCCAGATCGGGACATAGTTCTTTCAAATTGTTTGCCTGTACATATTGGCTGTCTTCGCTTAGAAAATCTTCATCGTATGTAATGCGGCGGACGTTTAGACCGATGCTGCTCCAGTATTCCTCTATCAGGCGGGCGACATGGGTCTTTCCGTCTTTCTCTTCTGTACTTAACAGATTGATGACCCGCTGCTCCTGTATATTTAGATGAGGCAGTAAAGCGGTGCTGAGTTGCCTGACGGCCATCTTGTTTATGGCTTTATTATAACGTCTGTATCTTAACTTGCTTTCTCTAGGGTATGCGCCGATAACTGTTCCTCCGGTGATTCGTTCTGCACGTATTTTGTCTCTGAGGGTACGGTCCAGTATTTCGATAATCAGAAAATAGCCAATGATGAAAAGTAAAGTCCCCAGTATGGATGCAAGTATAATCATGCGTGCATTGGTGGGGGGAGGAGGTCAGTGGAACAGGGGCGGATTCATGATTTTTAATGAAGCCGAGGTCATTTCCAGGTTCTTTTGTCGCAAGATGGCTGCATTCAAGGCTCCCATGGTAGACATATAGTTGCTTTCCACAAAGCCGATATGCCTTTCTTTCCGGCCCAGGGTAGCGCCGATGGGGGAGAAATAAAGGAAATCTTTATTTAAATTCTCTCTCATTATATCTCGTGCTTCCATTTGGGCTTTAGTCTTTTCGGCAAGAACTACTTGGTCAAGCCATTGGCTGATGAGTGTCTCATAAGATACATTGTTTGTACTTGCGGCTTCGGCACTTAATTTCAGGGCAAGATTGTTGATGTTTTGTTCGGCACTACTTAACATGTTTTTTTGTTCTTCCAGCTTTTTCCGGTTCTTTTTCGTCCGGAGTGATTTCCATGGTTGAGATCTGGGTGTTCAATTGGGACATTTGATGAAGTTTGTCCATAAACTCATTGTTGGTACGGATCAATTTGGCTACATCACCTAATTTATATTCATAGAAATCGATCAACGCCTTACTGGTGGAATAATTGACAAGCAAATCATTGTCCATCATCCGGTAAGTAGCGTCCATGCTTGCCACCTGTTTGGTTTGTTCTCCGTAGTTGATGATGCGGTTTTCTATATTGTACTCGATTAAAGAATCCTCGGCGGCAGTCAGCATTTTGCCCAATCTGGCCAGTTCTTCTTGAAAGAACTTGATCACATTGTTTGTTTCTCCATAGCGTAGTTCATGGTATTGTTTGACAAACTCTTCATTCAGAATCTCAAGTGTGTTATAAGCTATTCCCGGATCGTTGGCACTATAAGCAATCTCGATCATATCACTGTTTCCCAACCTGGCTACTTTTATATGTTGTGAGAGTAGAGGTACGCTGAAATAAGGGTGGGTATAATTGAGTAGTTGGTAGATGAAATTATTGACGGACGGGCGTTCAAAAGCTACCAGATTATGATAGGTCTTCTCTTCGTTTTGCTTGTCTATCAATGCCTGTAACTCTCGTGGAATACCGGAAACCAGCTGCTGGTAGTGTATGGCTGAAATATACTGGTGTTTCTTTCGGCATCTCCATAGACCAGACAGCGGGCAAGCAGTTTCAGAGATACTATTTTTAGTGTGCGTTCCGTTGTAATGATATTCATTAAATTACTCATGTGCACGGTGGCGTTCCGGGTATCGGTGGCATCTACGTTGTATCCGGAGATGATTCCTGTAAAGATGGTGGTTTTCACATCATACGTTTTTTCCAGATTTCTGGTAAGAAACCATGCTATGATACCGGCTATACATGGAAATATAACCACTCCACCAACGGAATACGGTAGATAAACTTGACTATGTATTTAA
>OKWD01000221.1_pt1 | contig 10763 bp, 14 predicted proteins | sample 1607011 | NCBI WGS metagenome assembly OKWD01 (sample SAMN04414077, study PRJEB24778) | human gut metagenome | material: faecal | host: Homo sapiens | reverse complement strand
CCGGGTTCGGGTAAACGCGTGTAGCGGCTGCTGCAACGTTCTCGACACCGTCGTGTGCGATAGTGATTGTTCCTTCGGCAGGAGTAGTCACATTGTTGTTGTCGGTCGGGAGAGCCCATACCTGCAGGCACTTCTGGTTGAGAACGTAGAGGTTGCCTGCGTAGTCATACTGAATCTGGTTGGTGATTGTGCCACCAGTCTTGACTGTGTATTCATACTTCAACGAAGGAGTCTTGTCATTCCAAGTGACAGAGAATACAGCCAAATTGCTGTCGGCGTCGACAACTACCAAAGTCTTGCGGTCTTTTGAGATTGCAAGGGCACTACCGTTTGTGCCGTTGAGGTAGTCGGCGATTGAGCCGGAGTTGAACAACTGGTTGCCATCGTTGTCGATGTATACAAATGAAGGACAGTTGGAAGCGTTGTTGCCAGCGCCACGGCTTTGTGCAACCCACAGACCGCCTTCGTCAGGAACGATTTCAACATTGGTGTTGTCCATCATGTTGTGACCGAGCATTGCCGATGGAGCCTTGTCCCAAGTCAATGCTGTGCCGAGGTCGTAGCGCAATACGACATTGCCTGTGGCTCCGTCTGCATTGTAGTCCTCGTCGAATGTGTAAAGTTTGGTGTTCTCACCAGTGCCGTAGACTGCGGCTGCTGTTGTTGAACTGCCAAGCAGAACATCGCCGTTGAAGAGACGGCCGTCGTTGTCGCGTTTCGTTGAATTTGAACAAGCTTGGAAGGGCCTCTGTCGTGTTGGCGTTGAGGTTTGCCGGGTCAAGCAGACGGATGCCTGATGTCGGGTCGTTCCAGTCAGAAATGAATACCACACCATTCTCGTTGATGCCTAAGCGGTAAGGAGAAGCTGTGTGAGATGCAGTATAGCCGTCGGCACCGTATGCTTTCTCGCTTACGTTGAGCTTGTGGTCAAGGATGTAGACACCCTTGGCATACTTGTCGTTGGCTGTGCAGTTTGCAACGTAGATGTTGCCGAAGAACTGGCTTGTTGGAGTGTTGTCGATGACAAGACGCGAGCTTGGCAAATCCAGGAACAGAGGCTACCATGTTAGGACGTGCTGCGTTCTGGTTGGCGATTTCAACGCCCCATGCCAATTCGCCTTCAGGGAGTTGCTCGTTTGCGATAACCGCTGAATTGGCGCCTTCTTTGACATCACCTGCAGGAACTGTTGCGAGAACCTCCTTGGTGTCTTTGTTCATCAATACGATGTTGGCGGCAGGAGCCGGCGCCTGTAGCGTCGAATGTGAATGTGGTTTCTGTTTCGCCCACATTGGCTGCCAGATTGTAAGCATATTCATAGCTTACAGTAGGCTGCTCAACATTTTTTGGTTGTAAACTTTGAAACCTTGCCGTCGCGCACGAGGTAGAGGTTGAAGTAAGCGTCGGTGATCACATCGTCGGCGTTTCTCTCTGTGACAACTTCACCTGTAGCTGTAGTGTAGGCAGCCTCGCTGGTGTTACAGCTGCGCCTGTTGTTGTGAGGAGTTTCGCGTTGTCGAAGCCGTTTGTTACGTTTATGAGTTTCAAACCGGCAACCTTGCCTTCTGCAACAACTGGAGCGACCATAAGGTCGTTGCCTGCAAACTTGAAGAATGATGCGCCGTTTTCGCCCGGAGCCATCGCCTCCGCAGGAATAGTTCCCATCAAAGGAGCGTCGGTGTTGTTGCCGGCAGTCTGCCATTCAACAGGGTTTGTGTTTGAACCGTCGATTACATACTGGTTTTCTGACAGCGGAGAAACTACAAGCTGGTAGTCATCGCCGAGTTTGTTGCCAGTGTAATTGGAGTCGGCTGATACATTTTTGTTGATGAATGTGGTAGTAGCCAATGCTCCGCCAGAGATGCCGAATTCAATGAAACGCATGGATGTGCTCGAACCCTTAGTCTGTGCGGTAACGACAATCGATCCCTCTTCGCTTGTGCCAGAAGCAGCGATTGTGCGTCCGGTCAATGCGTTGTAGTAGTTGCCTGAGTTCTGGGAAGTGAACCAGAGCGCAGGAGCGCCTGTCGGAAGTTCGTTGTCGTTCTTTGTCCATTTGTAGATTGCCACAGAGCCGCGTACGTCGCCAGAGGCAACTTGATTGTTGTCAAACTGGTTTTCACCGTAGCTTGTAGCTACGAGAACGTTGTCGGCAGTGAATGCGATATCGGAAATCTTCAATTGACGGTTCTCTTCAAGAGTTGTGCCCTCTGTACTGATTTCAGCCACGCTGTTGTCTGCAAGGTTCACATCGTAGATAAACGGCTCGTTTGCAGCGTCGAGAGCGAGCACAAACAAGTGACCGTTGCGGATAATCTGACGACGCACAGTCTTGCCTTCCAATTGAGTGGCCAATGGGCTGGTTTCTTCGCCCACAGCGGCTACATTGTATTTGTCGGCAACGCCGTAAGCTTTGTTGTCGCCAATTTCGTCAGGATAGTTCTCGTAGACAACTGTCGGAGGAACATAGCTTTCAGACTCAAGATATGTGTTGATGTATGCAGTTCCGTTGGCTTCAACAGTTACAGGCTTCAGATATTCCTCTGTAGCGCCTTTGTATCCCTTGGCGGTATAAGTCAAAGTGTATTCGCCCGGTTCGAGGTTGTCGAAGATAAACGCACCGTTCCACTCGTTGTCGGTGGTGTAGGTTGCCACTTCAACGCCAGCTTTGAACAATTTAACAGTCACGCCGTTCAATGGCATATAGACATCGTTTGTGCGTGCGGCAGGCTTGTAGAGAGCTTGGCTGAATTTCTCGTGGAGGTCGCGTACGATACCGTAGATAGTGCCGGTCTTTTCTGCCTTCCATCCCATATAGTCAATAAGACCGCGGGCATAGAGGTGGCCTTCGTGACGGCAAACGTCATCGTTCATGGCGCGTTGGCGGGCAGGTTGGTAAGTGTGGAAGTAACCTTCAACAAGGAATCCGGGGACGCCGTGTTTCAACACTCCGAGATAACCCATATAGTTTGTTCCGTTGTTTGAAGTTTCCGATCCTGAACCGTAGAAGTCGAGGTCGCCGCGCACGTTGGCGTTGTCTTTTGAATAATATGACCACATCTGGTGCTCGTTGCTGAAGGCATACGGCCAAATGTGTTGAGCCATCGCCTTGCTGCCAGGAGCGGAGTAGGTCTCGTCGTCCTTGCCGCGGAAGATAAACAGCGGGTAGTTTGTCGGAGAGCCTTCTCCGGCAGCGTTTGAGTGGATTGAGATAAACACGTCGAAGTTGTTTGCCTCTACCTCCTCGCGGATTTCAGACAGCGGACGGTTGTATGCGCCGTTGTCGTCGCCTTTGTGTGCAGGGTACGGACCAACTTTGACGTGCGACATCACGATGTGCTGCGACATGTCGAGGCTGCGCCTATACGGTCTGGGTTAGAGTTCGTTTGGTTTTTGGTGCGGTCGAACGGTACGCCAGCCTCTACAAGCTTGTCGAGGAGTGCGAAACCTTTGTGAAGGTTTGTGTTCGACTCAAAGAAACCTGTTGTATCCACATTCTCAATGGTGTACGGCTGGCGGCCGATTGTCTGGCATGGACGGTCGTTGCCAGTCCAGCTGCCGTGGCCCGGGTTGATGTAGATACGGACTTGGTCGGCTGTCTTGCCGGCGTATGCTGTTCCGCAAGTGAGTGCCACGATTGCGGATGCCATCAATAGTCTGCTCTTCATGTCTATTTGGTTTTTACATTAATAATGTATGCCTCGCCGCTTGGCGTGGTAAACGAAATCTTCTCACCGTTGGCTGAAACGGTAGGGTACATAGCCATTGTCGAAGCGTCGCTGAGCACTTGCTTCTCTTTGCCGTCGGCAGAGTAGGCGATTACTTCTGATGAAGTTACAAATTCGCCGTTGTCTGTGTCGTGCATTCCGACAACGATGTTGTTGTCATACCATTTTGCGGCGCGGATGTAGCCGATGTGCTGCACGTCAGTGCCGTCGATGTTGCAAGTGAATGCACCTTGACCGGCAAGGTAGTAGAGCACCTTTGTTCCGTCGGGAGAAACCGAAGGCCACAAATAGCTTTGTCCCTCTGTTCCGTTAGGAGAGAGAGTTACGGTCTTGCCGTTGCTGGTGAGCATCAGCTGTCCGTATTCAATGAATGCCACCGGGGTTTTCTTGTCGGCTTTGGCGTTGCCCATAGCTTTTGTCTTTAGCTTGCGTCCTTTTACCACGTAGACTGCGTCGCCGTTTGCTGCCACGCCGTTGAGTTCGCGTGTGGCGTCGACGATGGTCTGCACTTCTCCAGTCTGAAGGTTAACCGACTTCAATGCCTGACGTTTCAGGTGGTCTTTGCCGATTTGGGTTTCACGATAGACGATGGTATTGCCGTTGTCGAGGATTTTGGCGTCGTATTCCGAGCCGGAAGCTGTGGTGACAGTGGTCAGTTGTCCTGTTGCCAAGTCCAATTTTTGAAGACCTTGCTTCTGCTGGTCAGCAACGAGGAGATAGTCGCCGTTGGGGCTAATTGTAGCCATGTCGACTTTCACGCCTTTCTGGAAGGTTAACTTTTTGAGTTGAACCGACTTCCATCAATTGCGCGAATCCTATGCTTGAACCGCAAAGGAGCATCACAGAAAGAAAAATTTTTCTCATAATGATGTTAGTTTGGTTAATTAATCAGGTTAGGTTTTAAAATTCTATTGCGAAATTAAAAATTTTATCTGTTGTAGCGATGAAAAATATGTGTTTTTTAATCTTAAAAGATGTATCTAAATTTAAAGCACCCACTATTGTGTGCGCGGGTATTGCCATTTCGGAAATAATCATTAAATTTGCGTTCATTTTAATAAGGTGAAAAATGGAAATAAAAATTACTGATAAAGATATGGAATTTCTGCGTATGGCTGCCGAGAAATCGGAGCGCAGCGTGGAAAATGGCGGCGGCCCGTTTGGCGCAGTCATAGTTAAGAATGGCGAGGTGCTGGCAGTGGAGTCAAATTCGGTGACAATCGACAACGATCCTACGGCGCATGCCGAGGTCAATGCCATCCGTTCGGCATGCCGCAAGGTGGGCTCGTTCAAATTGGATGGTTGCTACGTCTATAGCTCGTGCGAGCCGTGTCCGATGTGCCTCAGCGCACTTTATTGGGCGGGAGTGGCGCGCATATATTATGGCAACACCAAAGAAGACGCGGACGCCATCGATTTCAGCGACAAGTTTATCTATGAGGAACTCGAACGTCCGAAGTCGTTGCGCTCCATTCCCTGCATCCATGTGCCTGATTCTGGCGCAATCAAGGCATTCCGTATGTGGAGTGACAAGACCGACAAAATAGAGTATTGATGAAGGTTGTCATTGCATCTGACAAATTCAAGGGCTCTTTGTCGTCGGAGCAGGTGGCTGCGGCGATAGAGGAGGGCATACTCGCGGCAATGCCTGACTGTGAGATTGACAAACTCCATGTGGCTGATGGCGGCGACGGCACGGCTGCCTCCATTGTGGAGTCGACCGGAGGGGTGTGGATTAATGTGAAGAGCGAGGATCCGTTGGGACGTCCGGTGGATGCGCGTTTCGGCGCTGTGGAAAGTCGCACGGCTGTGATTGATGTGGCTACGGCGTCGGGCATAGCGTTGCTTCGCCCTGACGAGTATGATCCGCTGAACGCCACTACCAAAGGCACTGGCATACTTATCCGCGAAGCCATTGACAGAGGTTTCCGCAATTTCAACATAGGCGTTGGAGGCAGTGCTACTAACGATGCCGGCACAGGGCTTCTGTCGGCGTTGGGATATCGTTTTCTCGATGCCCGAGGCAACGAGCTGGAGCCTTGTGGGCGGTCATTGTCGCGCATTGCGGAGATTGACGACAGCCAGAGAATGCCGGAACTTAAGGAATGCTCGTTCACGGTGATGTGCGATGTGGATGCTGCGTTTTACGGACCGAAAGGTGCTGCATGGCTTTTCGGACCGCAGAAAGGTGCCACCAACAAAATCCTCGAGGCGCTTGACGACGGTATGCGTACATTCGCGGCCGTAGTGAAAAAAAATATGGCAAGTCGATGCAAAACCAGAGTTATGCGGGCGCAGCCGGCGGAATTGGCGGTGCGTTGTGGGCTATGCTCGACGCCAGTCTGACACCGGGCATCTACGCGATGCTGAAGGCTATAAATTTTGAAGCACGCATCGCCGATGCCGACATTGTGGTTACCGGAGAGGGGCGATGGATTCGCTCACGCTGTTGGGCAAAGCTCCCTACGGAGTGGTGTGGAGAGGCTGCGTGGAATGGCATTCCGACAATTGCATTCGTAGGAAGCGTGTCAGACAGCGACAGCCTCAATGAGTACGGATTCCTGTCGGTTTATCCAACGGTTTCCGGCCCTATGCCGCTCGAAGAGGCGATGAAACCCGATGTGGCATATGCCAATTTGAAGCGTACGGCCATGCAGGTGTTCCGCACGTTGCTTATAAGACAAAATAATTAACGATTATTGTGAAATAAAGTTTCGCCGATTGAACGGATGTTTGTAACTTTACGCAATAACTAAAAAAGAATAAATACTATGGAAAGAGTGATTCCAGCATCAGAACTTATAATCAACCCTGACGGGTCGGTTTTCCACCTTCACATAAAGCCGGAAATGCTTGTCGACAACATCATACTCGTCGGCGATCCGGGTCGTGTAGATTGGTGGCTTCTTTCTTCGATAAGAAAATTCATGAAGTGTCGAGTCGTGAATTCCACACGATAACAGGTGAATATCACGGCAAGCCGGTGATGTGCGTGTCGCACGGTATTGGCGCCGACAACATAGATATTGTGGTCAATGAGCTCGACGCATTGGCGAATGTTGATTTCGAGACTCGTACGGTCAAGAAGAATTTCCGTCAGCTCTCAATGGTGCGTATCGGCACGTCGGGCAGCATACAGGAGGATATTCCTGTGGGCTCGATGGTGATTGCGCGCAAGGCTCTCGGCATCGACGGCGCGTTCCACTTCTATAAGAATTCGGAAAAAGTGCGCGACATTGAACTTGAGGACGCCTTCATCAGTCAGTCTGGGTGGAAACCAATCTGGAATCATCCTTATATCGTTGACGCCGATGAGGAACTGGCAAACCGTATATGCTGCGAGGGGATGGTGATGGGCATCACAATCACCGCCAATGGCTTCTATGGCCCACAAGGACGCGAGCTGCGCCTTGAAATCGCCGATAAGAACTATGGCAAGATGCTCAGCGGATTTGAGTATAAAGGTCAGCGTCTGACTAACTTCGAGATGGAGAGCGCAATGCTTCAGGGCTTGGCTAAACTTATGGGACACAAGGCTGTGACGGTATGCTCGATTATCGCCGGACGCGTGTCGCACAACCTCAAACCCTAAACTACAAGGGCTCTATCGGCGAACTCATTCAAATTAGTTTTGAACAAACTCTAAAACAATAATATTATGGCAAACAAAAGACAACTGAAAAAGTATATGAAGAATATGGCGGCTAACCTTGCCGGAGAAACTGTATTCATTCTCAATTATTATGATGGAATCGACGAGGCTAAGGCGAATGACGTCATTGACAAGATTTTCAATCTGTTGACTGAAAAGATCAACGATGTGTCAGTTGATTTCGACAAAACATGCAAAGATTCTTTCGCCGGCGACCGCAAGGCGTATCGCAAGGCGCGCAATGCCTACTACAAGGCTGCCTATAAGAAGCTGTATACAGATTTCACTGAGGGCGTCAGCGCGGTGTTGAAAGACATGAACGCTCTTCTCAGCAAGGAGCAGCTTGAGGAAAACAAGCGCATGGCCAACGAATAAGAGCTGGCAAACGGCTATAGATAAGGCGGCGGCATCTGGTGGAAAATCGGATGCGCGCCGACTCTTTTGCAGAATGGAGAAAAATGCGTAACTTTGCAGCGCAAAAAAAGAATAATTTTTTAATCTTAATTTAGAAACGAATGGGTTTTAATTTGCTTAAAGGAAAACGAGGCATCATTTTCGGTGCGTTGAATTCCAGCAGTATTGCTTGGAAAACTGCCGAACGCGTTGTTGAGGAAGGCGCTGTGATAACGCTGAGCAACACGCCGGTGGCTGTGCGTATGGGCGAGGTTTCAGAACTGGGTGATAAGCTCAATGCGGAAATCATCCCTGCAGATGCCACTAACTGTGATGACTTGAAAACCGTGTTTGAGCGCTCGGTGGAGGTGTTGGGCGGAAAAATCGACTTTGTGCTCCACTCTATCGGTATGTCGCCAAACGTGCGTAAGAAAAGACTTTACGACGACCTCGATTACGGAATGCTCGACAAGACTCTCGACATCTCCGCAATCTCTTTCCACAAGATGCTGCAGGTTGCCAAGAAACTCAACGCCATTAATGAGTATGGCTCGGTTGTGGCTCTCTCATATATCGCTGCGCAACGCACTATGTTCGGTTATAACGATATGGCGGATGCAAAGGCTCTCCTTGAGTCGATTGCACGCAGCTTCGGTTATATCTACGGCCGTGAGCACCATGTGAGAATCAACACAATTTCTCAGTCGCCTACGCTCACCACTGCCGGCAGCGGTGTGAAAGGCATGGAGTCGTTGATGGACTTCGCCAACCGCATGTCGCCTCTCGGCAACGCTACGGCCGATGAGTGTGCAAACTACTGTGTGGTTATGTTCAGCGACCTTACCCGCAAGGTTACAATGCAGAATCTCTACCACGACGGCGGTTTCTCCAATATGGGTATGAGCCTCCGTGCTATGGACCAGTACGAGAAGGGATTCGACAAATACCGTAATCCAGACGGAACAATCCAATACGGTTAGTCGACAGCGGGCTTAGCAAAGCAACAATACAAGGCAATCCTTTTGTGGGGTTGCCTTTTTTTATTACTTTTACATAAAAATTGGATTCTATGATAGAATATGTAAAAGGAGAGTTGACGGAGATTACGCCGGCAAGTGCCGTGGTGGAATGCGGCGGGGTGGGATATATGCTCAACATCTCTTTAAACACTTATACACGCTTGCAGAATGAGCGGCAGGCAAAAGTTTATGTCTACGAGGCGATACGCGAGGACGCACATTTGCTCTATGGTTTTGCCGACCGGGAGGAGAGGGCATTGTTCCTGTTGCTGATAACGGTGTCGGGGGTTGGGCCGAACACGGCGAGAATGATCCTTTCGTCGTTTTCCACAGCCGACTTGCAAGGAGTCATAGCCTCGGGCAACGTGAATCTGCTCAAGGCGGTGAAAGGAATTGGTGCAAAAACGGCTCAACGTATAATTGTTGACCTCCGCGATAAAATAAATCAGGGTGCGGATACGTTAATTATTCAGTCGGAGGCGACGTCGGAAACTTATGAGGAGGCACAGGCGGCGCTCATTATGCTTGGATTTGCCAAACCTGCGGTGCAGAAGGCATTGGGCAAACTGCTCAAGGATAATCCTGCGGAAAAAGTTGAGGGCTTGATTAAGAAGGCTTTAAAGATTCTTTAGTCTGCGCTTGGCGGTTTCGTTTCCGGCAACGTTTTAAAACGCCGTTTTTTTACTGAATGAACCAACGAGGAAGAGTTAAATATTTGCTGATGCTTGTGGCCGGAATTGTGCTTTATTCCGTCTGCAACATCGGTTTTGCGCAATACAAGAAAAGCGAGGTCAGCGCCCCGCCTACGATTTTTACCGGCAAGAGCAATGTTCCCGATTCAACCGGGATGCACTATCCCGTGAAGGCCACAATCACTCCGGGCTACGACGAGCTTACGAGTCCCGACCGTCAGGCAATCGACCTTAAAGATCCGTCGAACATCAAGACGGAGGTGGAATACGATTATACGACAGATACTTACGTGGTGCGCACAAGGTGGGAGACCGTGAGGTGACAACTCCTTTCATCTTGTCGTCGGAGGCTTACAACAATATGGAAGTGCGCAATTCAATGATGGATTATTACCGCAAGCGCAACTCCGAACTGTTTGAGCAGAAGGACAAAACAAAATTCAACGTGTTTGATATGAAATTCGGACTCGGACCATTGGAAAAGGTTTTCGGTCCGGGCGGTGTGCAGCTCAAGACACAGGGATCGGTGCAGGTTAAGATGGGTGTGAAATCCAACAAGACCGACAACCCGGCGCTTCCAGCAAGTGCGCGGCGCAAGACTTATTTTGATTTCGACCAAAAAATACAGGCTACAATTGATGCTTCGGTGGGCGACAAGTTGAAATTCAATATGACTTACAACACTGACGCGACGTTTGATTTCGACTCCAAAAACCTGAAACTGAAGTATGATGGAAAGGAAGATGAAATCATCAAGTCGATTGAGGCGGGCAACGTGTCGATGACCACAGGATCGTCGCTTATCAAGGGTAGCACAGCACTGTTCGGTCTGAAAACAAAGATGCAGTTTGGAAAATTCTCAATCACGGCATTGGTGTCGCAGCAAAACTCAGAGTCGCAGACGGTAAGCACAAAGGGTGGTGCGCAGACCACAAAGTTTTCAATCAATGCCGACGACTACGACAAAACCGATATTTCTTCCTCGGACACTATTTCCGCGACACATACGACTACAATGCCTCGAAGCTGCCTTATGTGCTTTCGGGTGTCAATATCACACGTATTGAGGTGTGGGTAACCAACCAACGGGGCACGTACAACGAGGCGCGCCATCTGGTGGGGTTTATGGATATGGGTGAGAACAAACACTTGCAGAACAACCACTGGGTGCCGGTGGCATCGCCCGACAATCCAAGCAACAATTCCAACAACCTTGTGCAGGAAATCAAAACCGAATATCCCGACGCGCGTCAGATAAGCCAGGTGTCGACGGCGCTTGAG
>OKWD01000220.1_pt1 | contig 10764 bp, 15 predicted proteins | sample 1607011 | NCBI WGS metagenome assembly OKWD01 (sample SAMN04414077, study PRJEB24778) | human gut metagenome | material: faecal | host: Homo sapiens | reverse complement strand
GCCACGCTTGTTTTCATCTCCGAGAACATATACGGCTATCTTTTTCACAGCCACCGCAACTGCTGACGACATCAGATCACCTCACTAACTTCAAATTCAGTAAATGCACCCTGCGTTTTCATTTCTATGCCGTGCATATATTCAAGTGCACCACGCTCCGTTGCAAACAAAATGGGCTCGCCGTTATGACGAACCCAGTCCTCAAAATAATTTCTGCTGTTTTCGGCATACCTTGTTTTCCATATGCCGTATTTTTTCTTCTGCAATTTTATCGACCTCCTATTGTAGTCAAACTCAAATTTTACACCTGTTGCGAACAGTTTTATCTACCGCCAGCCGAACCAAACAGCGCCGCCTTGTAAGCAGGAGCAATGACCTGCAGCAGATACCTCTCGTTTCCGCACCGATACAGACAAGTACCTCTTTCGGGATACTTTATCAAGCCATATTCCGATTCTTCTAACTGCAAGGTATCAATAAAAGCAGTGGGCGAAATGTTACCCGGATTGAACAGAAAATGATGTGACGGAATGGAGAACAGCGGCTTGGTGAACTCCTTTATCTCAGGCAGCAGAAAGTCCTCGATATTCTGACTTGCCAGAATAAACGAGGACTCTTTCTTACGCACACGTTTCATACCGTTACGAATATATTCTATCGCCGTCATATTAGTGAGGAATAAATACAGCTCATCAACTGCCGCAACAGTATTTCCCCTGCCTAAAAGCTGATCAGACATATATGACAAGATGTTGAACAGCAGAGTATCTTTCAGCCGTTTGTTTGTATCCATAAGACCTTTTACTCCGAAACAGATAAACTCGCTGTCTTTGATGTTGGTGTGTCCATTGAAGTATTTGCTTTCCGCTCCTTTACACATACTGTGTAACCCCAGACAGATGTTCTGTAAAATTTTTTTCTGTGTAAAGCTGCTTTTTAGACTTATCAAAAGCGTAAAACTCCTTTTCCACAAGGTCATAGAGATCTGACATCATGGGATGATCCTCGCTTTTCAGCGTACTGAAATCCGTAAAATCATCTATGCCGAATCTTGCGTACAGCTTCATCAGCATAATTTCTATCGTATCTATCTCTGCGTCTGTGAAGTCCTTGTACGCTCTGAAAAAATCCTTGAGATAGCTGATGTGCTGACTAAGTCGGGTGACCTTGCGGAACGCTTCGGGCGAATCGGAATCCGCTCTGTCGCCGTCACCCCATGCTTTCGGTTCAAGAGGATTGATCATATACTCACCCGACATCATGTCAATGTAGGTGCCGCCGAGATTTGAACAAAGGTCATGGTACTCGGCTTCCGGGTCTAAACAGAGGATAGATTTGCCTGCCTCACGCTGATTGCACAGCAAAAGCTTCATCAAGTACGACTTACCCTGACCGCTGTTGCCGAGAATGAGAATATTGCTGTTTGTCTTGTCCTCGGTACGTCTGTCGAAGTCCACAAGCACATTGCTGCCGTACTTATCTCTGCCGATATAGAATCCGTTTTTGTCGGTCTTTCCTGAGTAATTCAGAGGATAAAGATCAGCCACAGAACTTGCAGGAAGAACACGTTCAAACTGACTTGCAAACACGTTATTGCCCGCAGGATGAACAGACAAGAACCCCTCTTTCTGACGCAAAAGCAAACGGTCAACGGATATTTTGGAACGTGTCAGTTCCATTTGAATATCAGCCTGCAGTTCTTTCAGCTTGTCCTCAGAGCTTGCTTTTAGCTCAATAAAAACAGCTGTGTGCAGTAAAGGTTCTTTGTTTCTGCGTAGTTCGCTTATCAGCTCCACCACATCATTTATGTTATCCTGAGCCTTTATGCTCTCGTTCACATCATTTACAGTCGTCATCATATGATTTTTCCTCATTGCCTGCTGCACGATCTTTCGCTGTTCTGCGGCGGTAACAAGTCTGTCATATATCCTCAGCGTAACGCCGTTTCTGTCCGCAAGGTGAGCAAGAATAGCAGTTTCTTCTGTGCTCGGCGGATACTCAGTCACAGCCCAGACGCATCTGAAACTGTTTCCGCAGATGTAGTGATCTGTGTAAAAGCGTATAATGCCTGGTGCAATGCGGTCAAAAAAGTCCTTTGTATCGATGATCTCAAGCTGTTCTTCTGACAGTTCTTTTTTCTTTTGCTTTCTACTTCTCATTAACAGTCACCTCCTGTTTTCCAGATCAAATTCATTCTCTCCCTCAATATCGGGGATATCATCTCCGGAAAGACTTGTTCCGAAGTACAAAGCCAGCATACGCTTGATATCAGATTTGCTCATCCGCCGAGCTGCAAATCCGTGTTCGGAAATCGCTTTATCCACTCGGTTGATGGTGTTAAAGATCTGCTCGTCCTTTTCACGTCTGAAACGCACAGCAAACAAAAACTGCCTTGCCGTGGACATCTCAATTTGTATCTCATCAAGAAAATCATAGTCCGCTTGCAGCAGTTTTCTGACCGCCTCGTTCTGCTCTTTTTCAAGCCTTTTCCTGAGATGATTTTTATTGCTGTCAAAACACTCGCAGGAGTCCAATGCCAGTATTTCTAGGTCAGGTATGGTACTCAATAACATCATAAGATGATGTATTTTTACGTCGATATTGGCTGCCGACAGAACAGAAATATTGGTAGGTTCTACGCTGAAAAACGCAAGCTCGGCTTTGTCGGTTTTTACGCCGAAACGAGTAAAGCGTTCAAGACCTATCAAGCCCTGAACGCCGTTTTTGTTCTTTGTCATTTAAATTTTCCTCCATAAATACAATTGCTGTGAAGTCAGAAAAAACCTCACAGCATTAAAAATATAGTCCATAATTGCAGTTTCGTCGACCCGAAGAGAGAGAAACGCAAAGCAGGCGGTCGCAGCAAAGGGCAGGACGTTCCAGAAGTTCACCAGAATCACAACCGACAGAATTATTCCGCCGCAGATTATGATAAAATCCCGAACGCTCCAGAACCACAGCTTTACGCTTGCTCTCAGGTTTCGGGATAGATGTAGGTTTCATTTGCTCCTCTTCAGCATTCCAATAGCCTTAGCACCCATAGAAACAGTATGACTAACACTCATCATATTGACTCTAACGCTGGTATCAAGCCCGTACATCTGAGCTATCCTCGGCACTTCGTTTGCCGACAGGCATATCCCCACCGCAAGCAATGGGTGCTGAGTGTAAGTCAGAAGACCGATATACAATATCGTTGTCTGCAAAAAAGCCGTCAGGCAGGTTGCTATGACCTGCTTGCACCAGCTGTAAAAGCCGTCGGTGTAGCCCCTCGGAACTCCGAACATATACAAGCTCCCCACAGCTATCTGGCATAACATTATGCCGCCACGCTTGATGTTTGCAAACACAACTTTCACCGTGCAGTAACCGAATAAGATCATAAAAAAGAGACTGAACAGCGAAATATCTGAGGCAAGAGCAAATATGACCGCAAGTCCGGTGTCTGCCATCGTGTCGCTTGTTCCGGATATGAAGTTTCCAAGCAGCTCAGTTGCAAACGTACCCTGCATATTGACGCAGAACGAATAAAGCCTTTGGGGAACGACTGTCACAAGACTTGCCGCCATAAAGCCTTTCAGTACATTATGCAGGTGTTCTTGATGTTCGCCTGCCCCGATTCATAAGCGACAGCCGTATCGAACACAGCTACAACAAGCCCGCAGACAAAAAGCATCCACGCAAAACTGCCAAACAGTCCAACGAACACCTGTACCCAGGACAAAGCGAAAATATCCGTTGCAGTCTCGTTAATAAATGTGAATAATTCCGCTATCAGACCATACACCTTATTGAATATCCATTCAAACATAATATCCCAAATAGCGTCGCTTATCGCATCGGCGGCAGCACCAACTGTGTTGTCCCAAAGCGATGAGATACCGTCGCTTATCCAGTCAATAGCGTCTGAGATCCAATCAAACATCCACACCACCTCCTGCCTTTGTTATCTCTCCCTTTATCTTGTACAGCGAGCTGCGGCGTCCGCCTTGGATATGATAGCGAGGTATCCGTTCTAACAATCCACGGTTTTCAAGTTCCGTAAATGCACGATACACCGTGCTTTTGTGTATTACTCAGATCTTCTGCTATCCTTGCGTACAGAGGGAAACATTCTCCGTTTTTGTCCGCACGGTTTGCCAGATAGCAGTACACAGCCACAGCCTTGTGGCTTAGCCCTAAGTCGTAGATCCTTCTTGGAAATATCAATATGCATCAGCTCCTTTTACGTTTTAACAGTTGTCTTTTTCTTTGCCGTCAGCTCCTCATATTCTAACGTGCTCTCTTTTTCCTTCTGCGGATATTTCACTTCAACGTCACGGATAAGTTCATCACGCTCTTTGTATGAAACGGCACGAGCGGTCTTATCGGGAAGTTTGTATTCTTCTTCAAATTTTATCCCCCATTTGAAGAACAGCTTCAGCTTGCTAATCATCGGGTGTGTTCCTGTTTTCATAACGATAAACTGTCCTTTCGGCATAGATTTCAGCTCGTCCACAGTCATAAGCGGTCTGCCTATCATCTGCAATGACTGGCTTTTATCCCTGCCGTTTGATATAGAACCGCTCAATACAGTCTGTTCGCCCAAAGCTTTTGAAAGCACCTCTGCACTCTGGCTGTTTGGTGCAAATCCGCCGAACACAGTAAGCTGAGTGTTGTCGGTTATTATCTCCATACCCTGTTTGCCATAGTTCTGCTCAAGCTGTGCCAAGGACTGTATTATCGCCACAATGGATATTTTTCTTGAACGCCTGCGGAGAACATAGATTCAGCACCCTCTATCTTAGGAAAAGTTCCAAACTCGTCGCAGTAGAACATAACTCTGTTTTTAAGCTTTCCGCCGTTTTCATCTGCAATGACTAATATCTCACGGTATAGCTGTTGGATCAAAAGTGAAACCATAAAATATTTGCTCGTATCTTCTTCGGGAAGAACGATAAAGATAGCAGACTTTTCATTGCAGAACTTCTCAGCGTCTATCGCCGTTCCAAAACACAGCATTTGTTCAAGTTCAGAATCTAGAAAACTGTTGAGCCTTGAAAGTGCAGTCGACATTACCGACAGCATAGACTGGTCAGACGCATTCAGAGCCGCTCCTGCAAGCCATTTTGCTTTGTGTTCGCTTGGAAGTTTGTCCATAAGCTTTGAAAAATACATTTTAGGTTTTACTTTCGGGTCTGGCTGATACTTAGCGAGCAAGTCCTGAATAAGCTTGAAAACGGAAACTATATGCCGTTCGTTTTTGTCGCCAAACTCCGCCAAAAGCAGGATAACAGAGGCAAGCAAGCCTTCCGCTGCATCGTAAAAGAACGCATTCTGACCGTAGCTTGCACTGTCACCTCCGCCGATATTGATAATTGTCTTTGCTGTTATCTTTGCATACTTTTCCGCTTTTGCTTTCGCTGAAAGATTGTTTTAATCGGACAGATAAATATCCATATACTTGTTTACAAGATGCAGGATATTGTTTTCGTCTGAACGAGTAGGATTTCTCAAGTCTAGCACAGAAACATTGTAACCGTAATATTTGCTTGCGATAGTTCCGTAATTTCGTGCTACGTCCCCTTTGGTGTCCGTACTGATGAACGACATTCCGCTTGCGCAAGCAAGTTCAATGTTCGGGTACAGGAAATATGCGGTTTTGCCCACGCCCGCAGCGCCTATCATAAGCGTGTGAACATCGCCGTCATCTACAATAGCCACAGTTTTTTTGCCGTGTGTCCGACAGCCTACCACCGTACCTTGAACAGTCGGCAGGTTCTGACCTTTTCTCCACATCTCCGGCTCGAATGGCAGAGGGATAAAAGTACGCTTTATCTCAGCTTTTGTCGCCCACCTCGCAGTTCCGTGCTGTCCGTTGCCGACTTTTTTTGCCTTTATTCCGTTAAGCGACTTGTTGTCAAGCAGATTTACTACCACTAAAAAGGCAATGAAAATTACAACAAGTACGCCTATCAAAATCATCTGTTTCTCATTCAAAATTTCATCTCCGATCTGTATAAAATATTCTTTCTTTTGTATTTAATACGACAGTTAGTTTGTTATCTTCAAGGTATTGCACCGTGAGGCAGAGGGTATCGCATTACCCGAATTCCATACATTGCTCCGGTTCTGAAACAATATATTCTGATTCGCTTTGCTCTTGTGTAAGTTCGGATAATGTATTTTCAACATTTAGCCGCAAGGCACTATCTGCAAGGCTATACAAAAGCTTTGCCGTCTGAACCGACTGCTCTCGGGTTCGAGCGGTCTGTTTCAGATCACGCAAAACCTCATGCACACAATCCTGCAAATTCCTTTGTTTTTGCGCCTTTTTGCCCTTGTCGGTGTAAGGCTTGTAACTACTCCCAAGCTTGCCTTGAAGCCTTTCAAACGCTTGATATTCGCTGTTTATTTGTTCGGTTTTGGGCATAAAAAATGCAGAGCCTGCCAAAGCATACTCAGCCAGATATTTGTATTGTCTGTTTTTTAACGTTGCATAGATCTGCGAGGTCAGCTTATCGGGACGGCATTTCAGATACCCAAGTTCACTCACTTCTTTCAGATATTCTTCCTTTCGCTTATGAGGAACAGCAGGCAAAAATTCCGCTCCGTTTTTTGCCTTTAAAATTTCGTTCCAATCTTTGAATTTAGGTGCAAGCCATTTAACGTTTGGATATCCGTTTTCTGTGAGTATATCCCGAAGTCTGTCAACAGCCTCGATTCCGCCCTCATCGTTATCAACGCAGAGAATGACTTCTGACAGGTTAGAATGGTTCTTTAACGCTGTTAAAACGGCATTTTCATACACACCGTTCATTGCAATGTAGCTGTTTTTCTGCCATTCCTGCGGATAGAGTGTAAGAAAACTCATCATATCAATGGGAGCCTCAAACACGAACAGCTTTTCCGACTTGCCAAAGTGGGAAAAGCTGTAACGGGTATCTGAACCCTCGCAGGTAATGCGGAAAGTTTTCCCGAAAGAATTGGTTGAACGCTTGCTTGCCTGACGTGGAACGCCGTTTTCATCAAGTCCTACAAACACTGCATTGTGGTGCTGTTTGTCCTCATAAAGTGTATGCTGTTTTGCAAAATGGCTGATAATATCTGGAGAAATAAACCGCTGTTTTATGAGGTATGCGAACACTCTGTGCATATTTGAATTGGCTTCGGGAAGCTTGAACTCTTTCGTTTTTTCTTCATGCACAACTGCTTTTGGAGGAGCGTGAGAGAGGGAAGTTACCGTCTGTCCCAACAGTTCCTGTACCGCAGTCTGAAAGTCCATACCATAAAACTCCTGCATAAACTTTATTGCTCCGCCGCCTGTCTGATTTTTATGGTCGAACCATTTTGAACCACGGATAGTTATACTGTCGTGCTTGCCTGAGCTGTCGTAATATATGAGCTTATGCTTCCGTATGCCGGCACAGCTTCAAGCTTTCACCACGCACACGCAGATATTCTGCCAAGTCTACGCTGTTAGCAAGCTGTTTTTGTTCGTCTGTGAATGGAATGTAGGGCATTAAAGTTCTCCTTTCTGGGTTGAAAATTTTGGTTTGATGTGGTATAATGAGAAGAAAGATCAAGAGCAATATCGCTTGATAAATCGAAATTTGATTGGATTGTTGTTATTATGGAAGAAAAATACCAAGTGGAGTTATCTGTGTTATTGGAGTCATTGGAATACTGTTCTGATGTTGAATCGGATGGATACTACATTGTTAGAGGAAGTAATAAAATAATAGCGTATGGTGAAGACCTATCAGAAGAATATCTTGGTGAGGATGCAGTTTGGAAATTTTTGCAGTCAAATGAGTGCATTAAATTACCAACCTTACATGAGATAGAAGATGCTTCGCCGAATTGGAACAGGGATATAACGTTTAAATACATTGATGAAATGATAAATGACACAAAACAAAAGAAACTCCTTACTAAAGCATATAAATCCATATTCGGTAATCGTATTCTTCATGCATTTCCGGGAAGCTCTAAATTCTGTGCAGAACTTGCCAAACTTGGGCGTATGGAATGAATGGAATCTGTTTATAAAAGAAAAATAATGAAGCCCATCAGCTTGAATTTGCAAAAAAATGGTGTAAAGACAATAATGTAAAAATAATCACTGAAGCTGATATATAAGGGCAAGATATTCTTGTAGTGGTAAAGAATTTGTAACCGTAAGGAAGAAAATCAACTTCAAACAATTTTTAAAAAATCATTTTCAAAATGGATTAGGAACTGGCGAAATTATTAGTTTATCTAATCCCCTACCAAAAGGACTGAGTAAGATCAGTCCTTTTTTCATCCACCAACGCATTCTCTAAACTGTCCCATAACCTGCGAAAAGCTCTGCCTCTCCATCATATCTGTACTGAGAAATGCACCCGATACAACGGTAAGCTTGTTTTCACTCAGCACAGCATAGGTTCTGTGTATCCGAACTGAGTCGCCATACCGTCGGATTTCTGAACAGAGCCGTACTGCTGATACTTGCCCTTTGAAACAACACTGCTTGTCATTCGGTAACTCGAAACAAAGTCATCTTCGGTGATACCGCTCATCTGTGCGGAGGTCTGTCCGAAGTAATAATCTCCGAAGTTTTCGAGGATATATTCCATATCGTGATCAAGATCACTCTGACTTAGATCAATACACAGAACATCGATCATTCCGCCGCCGTTTTTGCCTTTCAGCGATATATTCTGCACTCCGTTTGAACTGTCTGTCTGCGTTTCAAATGAACAGCCTTTCATTGCTTCTGTTACCAATGTGCTTGTATCTGCAAAGCATATATTTGAATCGAAAAATTCGGCAATAAAGGTGTCCGTCTTTATCTTTTCATCCTCTAAACTGCTTTCAGCCTCCGAAGAGGCAGCCGAGTCGTGTATGGACTCGGCTGTGGTAGTAGCTGTTGTTTTCGTAACAGCATTCTGGATCGGCGGACTGATCGTTCCGCAAGCTGTCATTGTCAGCATAAACGCTGCTAAAATTGCAGTCAATGCTTTTTGCTTTCATATTCATTTTTCCCCCTATCAGATTATACTCCAGATGTACAGCGGACAGGTCAGAGAAAAGATCAGACAGCCGAAAATTATAGCGATCGGCGTCCACTCCAACTGACCATGTTTGCGGTAATCCAAGTATGCCAGCGTTAATCTTAACAAACAGACAAACCGCATTAGTACGTCGATCGACGGGAATACAACGTTGTTACAACCGACACCACCTGCGATCTTGCAGTGGTCCAAGTGCTTGTAACCGCTCCCGCAACATCGCCCGATGCGTAAGCAGTTAGCGACATCATCGCAGCAAAGCACACCGAACTTGCTGCTGCGATCAATTTCTTTTTAGTATCTCATTTCACATCATCTTTCTCTTTCCTTATCGTTTCTCTTGCATATGACCATACCGAAAGCCACAACAACCGCTGCGGCTACGAGATAAAACTCAGCACTATTGTCTGCGGATACACCTGTATTAGGAGTATCTATTGTGACTGTAGGAGGAATTTCAAGCTCAGGCGTATGCTCATCGTACATAACGACCTCGGTTACACTTCCGTCAGTATTCACAGTAAACTTTATCTCGCTTGCAATCTCATAACCGTCTGGAGCGATCGTTTCACGGAGCGTGTACTCCTTGCCTGCGATCAGCTTTCCTTCGATGAAGTGAGCCTCGTCCGTGGATACCCATTCCTCAACAACATTTCCGTCCTCGTCAATGATTTGGAGCGTTGCACCAGGCAGTTCCTCACCTGTTGTAATGTCCCGCTTTGAAATACGAACCTTAGTGGTATCATCCACCATAACGATAAGCGGATAGCCGTTATCTGAAACGGCTGTTGAATCAACGTTTTCTACGGTAACATTGCCGTAAACATCAACGTTGAACTTAATGTCTGTCGCAATAATATAACCGTCGGGTGCGGCAATTTCTTTAAGCACATATTCACCTGCACCAAGCTTTGAAAACAATGTGATTTGTGCCGTCGGAAGTCCATTTATCAACTTTCTCACCGTCAGCATTTTCAAGCACCATTTCAGCACCCACAAGTTCGTTTCCGTACACATCACGTTTGGAGATCTCAACAGTAATAGGTTTGTTTTCCGTAGTTATCTCAATAACCTCTCCGTCCTCTGAAATGCTGACAGCATATTCCTTGTCGCTAAGAATATATCCACTCGGACTTTCTATCTCACGAACGATATACTGTCCGAAAGGAACATCTGTAAACTCAAAACAGCCATTCTCATCTGAGGCGGCAGTCATTATTGCAGTATCTCTGCTGAACTTCACGCAGTCGGCAGTAAACAGCCCGAACACAGCATTTTCAAGAGGTTCATTGCTCTCATTTACCTTGATTCCCTCGATTTTACCACGTTTCAGTTCATTTACGAACTGCCCGCAGTCGATTGAAACAGTAGTTACTTCCTGTCCCATATACTCGAAGTTTACAAGGTACTTTTTACCGTTCAAAACATAATGCTCATCGGTTGCAATTTCCTGAACATAATACTTGCCGAACGGAATTTTTTCTGCAATTACAGCCGTCATATCCTCGTTCAGCGAAACCTCCGCAATCAGACCGTCGGCAGGAATTACCGACCGTCAGCGGCAGTAATATCCTCTGCGGCAAACAATCCGAAACGAACATTTTTATAACTTTCTTCCGCTGAAATTCCGAACTTTTCATCATTTTCCATAACCTTAGAAAGAGAAATTTCAATGCCCTGATAGTCATTTTCAAAAGCTGTGCCAACGGTATCACGAACTGCGATTTCC
>OKWD01000219.1_pt1 | contig 10821 bp, 12 predicted proteins | sample 1607011 | NCBI WGS metagenome assembly OKWD01 (sample SAMN04414077, study PRJEB24778) | human gut metagenome | material: faecal | host: Homo sapiens | reverse complement strand
GCTGAGTTAATTGGAAATAAATTGCAAACAAGCTATCGTGAATGGAAACAAATAAACAAAAAAGATGCAGAAACTCTATAAGAAATGGGGATCTGCACTTAAGAAAATTGGCAATGGATCCGTTTTATCCTAGCTTAAAGTCACATGAGATTGAACCATTATCAAAAAGATATGGAATGAAGGTGTGGCAATCCTATTTGGAAAATAAGAAAAGCGGAGCTAGAAGGATGTTTTGGGTATATGGTCCGGATAAGAATGATATAACGATTATCGGATTAGAACCACATCCAGAAGATGCCAAGAACGGGGCATACGACAGAATTACACTGTCTGACCTCGGTTAGAACTAAATATAGAACATGGCAGATAAGGCCGATCAGAGAAAATCTGACCGGTCTTTTATTTTGCCCAAATTACAAATAATGAAATTTAGGAATCTGGGGTGCAATCAATCTTATGGAAGGATACGGCAACGATAATCCCGGTGCAAATGCTCATGTACGGTAGAGTAACACACAATAATTTGATAGACAACCGCCCATTATTCCGTTACTATTCTTCAATATGGATTGAGAAAACCTCTCTGATACAGTATAATAAAGTGTCAGGGAGGTATCTCTATGAAGGAAAAAATACTAATCATTGAAGATGATTTTACGATACAAACACAGCTTAAAACTCTTTTGTCTGGGAATGGATATGAAGTATTTGCAGTTACGGATTTTTCCCAAACAATAGAGCAGTTAAAAGAAGCTGCGCCACATCTGGTTATTCTGGATATAAAACTTCCGGGGAATAACGGTTTTGAAATATGTTCTCAAATTCGCACCTTTTCAGATATTCCGATTGTATTTGTAACAAGCAGCAATACAGATATGGACGAACTAAACAGCATTATGCTGGGTGGAGATGCGTTTATCACAAAGCCTTATAATCCCGCTATTCTTCTTGCTAAAATTGCTGCATTGTTAAAGAAAGCCTACCGTTCCCCTCAAACAGAAATTTATATGTGGAAAGAAGCTACCCTGCATTTGGAGAGTAGCATGATAGAGTACAAAGGACAGAAAGCAGAATTGACAAAGAATGAATTGAAAATCCTCTACTACCTTTTTAAGAACGCCGGAAAAATCTGTTCCAGAAATGATATTGTGGATTTTCTTTGGGACAATCAGCTTTATGTTGATGATAACGCCCTAAGTGTCAATATGACCCGTATTCGTGACAAACTGGCGACAATCGGCCTTGTAGATTTCATTAAAACAAAGCATAGGCAGGGATATACATTATGAGTGGAAAACAATATCTAAAAAATCAACTCTCCGTCATTTTAATCAATCTGCTGGGTATGCTTGCCCTTGCCTTGTTCCTGATTGCAAGCGATAATCCAATCCAAACAGTCCTGTTTATTCTTGCGGTCTGGTCGATTGTCCTTGTTTTATCTTTGCTGACTTTTTATTTCTCACGAAAAAAGTATCTGAATAAATTGCTCAATATGACGAAGCAATTAGAAGAACGATATTTATTGCCGGAAATCATGCAAGTGCCGGAAAGGGCTGATGAACAGGTTTTTTACCAGATTATGAAAATGGCTGAAAAATCTATGTTGGAACGGATTGGCGAAGTACAGAGGGAACGCAGGGAATATAAAGAATACATTGAACAATGGATACACGAAGTAAAAACACCAATTACAGCCATGAAGCTGCTGTGTGAGAATAACCGTTCTCCCTTTTCCAGAGAGGTATTGGCAGAGTTAGAGAATATCAATCAATATACAGAACAGGCGCTTTACTATGCCAGAAGTGAACACACTGAAAAAGACTATTCTGTTCGTGAAGTCAATTTATGCGATGTTGTGCATAGTGCAATCGCAGATAATAAGTATCTTTTGCGTCAAAGCAATATGTCAATTCAGATAGACGATATAGAAACAAAAGTTTACACCGATGAAAAATGGGTGCGGTTCATCTTAAATCAGATTATCGGTAATGCAATCAAATACCATGTAGAGCAGCCTATTTTGCACTTTGGGGCGACAAAAACGAATGACAAGATTGTGCTATCTATCAGAGATAATGGGATAGGTATTCCTAAAAGTGATTTACCCCGTATTTTTGAAAAAGGATTTACAGGTCAGAATGGGCGAACCGGGAAAAATTCTACTGGAATTGGCTTATATCTTTGCAAGCGTCTATGTGATAAACTGGGAATAGGACTTACTGCTTATTCCGAAAACAGAGGAACAACGATTTCACTTATCTTTCAAATAAATGACTTTATTATCGGAGTGCAGGGCTGATAGGTTCTGCACTTCTTACATTTTTGTAAGAACTGTGTAAGAAAACTTGATACAAAAAATGATATACTCCATTTACAATATGGGTATGGAACAGTTAAGGAGGTTTATCCGATGAATACAATTTTGAAGCTGGAGCATATCCAAAAATATTATGGCAATGAGGGGAATATTACCAAAGCCATTAAAGATATTAGTTTTTCTGTGGAAGCCGGAGAATTTCTCGGAATTATGGGTGCGTCCGGTTCTGGAAAGACAACGCTGCTAAACTGTATTTCTACGATTGATACCGTAAGTGCAGGGCATATTTTTTTAGAGGGAACAGATATAACGGAAATCAACCCAAAATCCCTTGCCCGCTTTCGCAGAGAGAATTTAGGTTTTGTATTTCAAGACTTCAATTTGCTGGATACATTGACAATTTCAGAAAACATTGCACTGGCATTAGCAATCAATAAAGTCCCTGCCGGGAGTGTAGAACCCCGCATTTTGGATATAGCCGGAAAGCTGAATATCAGCGATATTCTAAACAAATATCCTTATCAGGTATCGGGTGGTCAAAAACAGCGTTGTGCCTGTGCAAGAGCAATTATCAACAATCCGAAACTCTTATTGGCAGATGAGCCAACAGGAGCATTAGACAGCCATTCCTCACAAATGCTGCTGTCTACCATTCAAAGTATCAATGAACAGCTTAGGGCGACAATTCTTATGGTAACCCATGACGCTTTTACCGCCAGCTATGCCAGCCGTATTCTTTTTTGAAAGACGGAGAAATCTTTATGGAACTGCGCAAGGGCAACGACAGCAGAAGTGATTTTTTTGATAAAATTCTGAATGTCCTTACCATGATCGGAGGGGGACAGAGCCATGTATGCTAAACTTGTTTTCAGAAATGCAAAACGGTCTGTAAAAGACTATCTGGTCTACATTGTCACAATGACAATCTGTGTTACCTTGTTTTATGCGTTCTTGTCTATTTCCAGTAGTTATTATAGCCCGGATATAGGCAGCGAGTATGATTTTACGCTGTTAAGTGACGGAATGAAAATTGCAATCTGCATGATAACATTGCTGTTGTTATTTTTGATACGGTTCGTCAATCATTATATGCTAAGACGGAAGCAAAAAGAGTTTGCTGTCCAGTCCATTATGGGAATGGAACAAAAAACCATTGGCAGGATTTTCTTTGCAGAAACACTGATTATGGGTATGTTTTCCATTTTGATTGGTATTTTTTGCGGTGTATTTTGCTCTCAATTCATTACCGCAATGCTCCTTACTGCTTATGGAAAGCCTTATGAAATCTCATGGACATTGTTCCCGGATACCGTTTTGTTGACAGTGGTATTTTTTGTGGCAAGTTTTTTTGTGGTAGGAATTTTCAATACCCGTACCATTCAGAAAACAAAATTATTGATATGCTTTCGCAGAGAAAGAGAACGAACCAGAGCTAAAAAAGAGCCGCTTCATTTCTGTTGTAGTAGTCCTCTTTGAAGTATTTACCATATGGGGATTGATTACAGGAATACAAAAGGTCTGGTTTTATTATGACACCCGCTTTGCGTTTCCGGTGCAGCTTATGTTCTGGGGAAATATTCTTTTTCCGCTGCTTACTTTGCTGTGGTCGATATTTTTGCATAATTAGAAAGAAAAAAAAGAGAATGTTTCATTGCTGGTTTGCTGATATGTTCTGTATTGAATGCTTTTACAGCAGCCAGCGTTGCAGCATTAACAAATAAATATTATCTGTCTTTAGGTGGTGGAACGCTCAATCAATATCTGCTTTTTGTTGTGATTGACTTACTTTTCTTCATTTGTGCCTTCATTTATCTTACCAGTGGTTTGATTGTAGCATGGAAAGTAAAATCGCCGGAACATAGATACAAGGGAGAAAACCTGTTCTTTTTCGGGCAAATTATATCAAAACTAAATACAACCAGCAAAACAATGACGCTGATTTGTATAACCCTTGTCCTTGCAATCTTCATGTTTATTGCCGCCTCTATTTTGACGGGCTGGGCTTCAGGTTATTTGGATATGCGCTCTATGTATGATGTGCAGGTATATTCAAGATATAATGACGTATATGAAGAAGAAAATCTGCCGCAAGACAGTTATGAAATTATTACTGAGTTTCTGACAGAACACAAAATAGATACAGTTTATGATTGCACGTTCAATCTATATCTGTCAGAGAACGATGATTTTCACAACAGACAGAAATATGATTTTCCGATTGTAGCAATTTCTTTGAGTGATTATAACACTATACGGGTAATGCTGGGTTACGAACAGATTTCTTTGGAGGAAGATGAATTTACAACACAATGGAAAGCAATCGCCACCGAGGAAGAACGGGATAGCTTTTTGAAAGAACACACCAGCATTATGACAGACGCAGGAGAATTGACTCTTTCCGGGCAGTCCTATTATGAGGATCCGATTGGAGAAACAGCGTACAATTCCTATACAAATGTATTGTATGTACTTCCAGACAATATTTGTGAAAAGCTGTTGCCAGTAATAAAAAACCGATATATTACAACAACGGAAAATATCTCCTATGAAAATGCAAGGAAACTGGAAAAACTTTTTACAGAGAAATATCCCGAGCAGGCAGAAACAGGGGCTATTTATGGCGTGCGTTTTAGCACACTGCAAATCAATAGTTCCATAGCAAATACTTTATTTTACAGACTGCAATGATTTATGGTGCTGTCGTACTGATGGTTATATGTCTTACGGTACTTTCCCTGCAACAGCTTTTAGACGCAGGACAATATAAGTATCGTTTCTCTGTACTCCGAAAATTGGGGGTGGAAGAAAAGCATATCGGAAAACTTATCTTGCAACAATTAAGTGTTTGGTTTGGGCTTCCAATTATCACAGCAATCATTGTAGCTGCTGTTGTAATAGCTTACTTTATCCAAACCATATCAGCAGAAATTTCAGCCTATATTGGGTTTAGTACATTGATGTTACAAATAGGGGCAACAATGGGGATTTTGGCAATTTTATTGATTTGTTACTTCATAAGTACATGGATTATTTTTAGGCGTTCTGTTAATCCATAGTGAGTGCAACTTATAGCAAACCCAGCCGAGCCAGTCAACGGCAAGTAAATGGCTACGCCCACCGTTGACAGCCCCGACTGTCCTTGCTGGTGGGTAATCAAGGGGCGACAGCAAAAAGTGCTGCCGCCCTTTCCCATAATCGAAGAAAGGGGGATTTTCCATGACCGAACAGGAAGCCTATCAAGAACATATCCGCTATACCCATGATACCTATTGCCGGATTGTTATTCGTCATGCGTCCTTTGACGCTGCCCGTACGTTGGCGGCAAGGTGGAAGCGGGAAATCTCCCTTGAATATCTGACCGAAGAAAAGTTTGTCCCACTAAGCACCACAGACGAGTATTTTCAAGTGCAGGACTATGGCGAAACTTATCCATTCTCCGTCCGGGGGCAGACGATATTTTTAGATAGTTGTTCCCTTGCGGTGGCTCTTGCCCGACTGCCGGAACAGACGCAGGAGGAAATGTTTTTGTATTACTTCCAACTCCCGACAATGAAGAGCTTAGACAGTAGCGCTTCCAAGAAAGCTGACGGCAAGGCAGAAGGTGCTCAGACCGCCGGTGATAACAACGGATTCTTCACTCCGAACAGCAAGATCGATTTCTCCAACGTGAAGATTGAGCCCCTGTTCGAGGAAGCCGTAGACTTCGAGACTTTCAGCAAGTCCGATTTCAGAGCTGTTAAGGTAAAAGAGTGCGTGGCAGTACCCAAGTCCAAGAAGCTGTTACAGTTCACTCTGGATGACGGCACCGGCACCGACCGCACCATCCTCTCCGGTATCCACGCTTACTATGAGCCGGAAGAACTGGTTGGAAAGACACTGATCGCCATCACCAACCTGCTCATGGTGGACAACCATATTCCGGCAGGCGCGAAGCTGTACTAAGAGAAAAATAATGAATGCGCCAGAAGGCAGATAAGTCTTCTGGCGCATTTTTTAATAAATTGCTCTGTATACAAAAATCAACCACCGGTAGAATGACATTATTCTCCGAATCTGGTATACTTTCAGTAAAAACAGGAGGTATCCGGGATGGAAAAGGCAAAAGTAACAATGAGAAACTGGGAGCCCTATGTATATGACGGAGAGTACAATCTGTCGGGGACTGCGGATGTACATCCACGGCTGGGAAGAAATGTCTATGTAGCCACGACGTCCACGTTGGTCAAGGCTTCTCTGGAAGAGGATGTTCTGATCTATGAGACCAGAAATACGGTCTATCACTGCCCGCTGAAATATATGATGGTATCGCCGTATGGGAATGTAGTACAGGAATACCGGGAGGAACTGGCCCGTCTTGATACCTCGGAAAATGCACTGGACCGGATCATTGCCGCGGCGGCAAAAATGTCACTGGGAGAGCCGGAGGATACGGCGGATGAAATGGTGAGAAAGATCCGTGCTCTGCAGGAGACAGGACAGCAGGAGATTGCGCAGATGGAAGAACAGGAGAAGCAGCGCCTGATCGAAATTGCCGGGAAATATGAGGACTGTGTCTACATTGAAGTGTCCAGCGTTCACAGCGGAAGCAAATTGGTATATCATCTCGGGGATGCTGTGGGAATTGTGAATCCGGGAGTTCACATCGGAATGTTTCAGGACAGCGTATTATACATGAAATATGCCACCGAAGAAGATCCCTGCGCATTGGATTTCCGGTATTTTCCGAAGGGATTCGGCAATGTCATGGAGACCTACAGCTGGTCCGATAATATTAAGCAGGTCGTGATCAAAAATCAAAAGGGATACAGCCTGATCTTCAACCATGAAGAAATCGCTCCCGGGGAGACGAAGGTATTTACCCCGGTCACCCATAAGCAGGGACTGTTCAGTCCGGACTGCTATAATGGGAAGTCTTTGTTTACAATGGGGGAGGAAGACGGGGAGAAGGAAGACTGAGAGCGCAGAGTATGGTAAAAATTCCAAAGAAAAGGAAAATGCAAACAATTTTCAAGAAATACAGGTATGCTGCCCGGCCTGCAATGCATTTGCGGATAAAATAGAATATCAGAAATCAGACGCAGGTAATCGGATTTATTGCTCAGGATGTGGAGTAAGCTGGGGCAAAAGGTAAGGCACTTTTTCTGTAAAAGAGAAGAAATATTTATCGGATGTAACAGTAATGAACTATTGGTTCATCTGGCTTGTCCATAATTATGGCAAAAATAGCAGCGTCATAAGAGGTAATGATGTCCGCCATGCGGTTTTACAGTAATTTGATGCTTCAGATCGGAGAGAGAACCAACTTCATTATAGCTTTGTGCAGCAATCTTCAAATTTTCGATAGCTGCCCATTGCTGGAGCCCGGGACTGTTTTGAAATTTTTCATCCGAGCTATCAATGAGTCTGCGGGCAGAGTAGTCTTTTTTCGGAATAACAGATTTTCGCTCACACTTCATTTTGATGCGTTCCCGGATACGTTCCTTTGTGTATTCCTTACCAAGCGATTTCATACTGCCACGGACAAAACGTTCTTTATCCAGAGGACGGAAAGAGATGTATTTGGCAGCACTTTCTTCAAAAGATTCCCCTTTAATTTCATATCCTTTGGCTCTCATTAAAAGTAAGAAATCTTCGTATGTGGAAGCTGACTTGATGCAAAATTGATGTCTCTTCTAAGCTGGGTTTTCCAAGTAGAGCCATTCTGATCAGACTGCCATTCTTTGTATTTTTTACCACGTTCACCACCCGGAATAATGATGGAAAGGTATGCGCTTTGAGAAGACGACAACGAGGAAGATCAAGAGGTTCTAGGATATTGCTGTGATGTACAGGGCATAATATAGAAAAGATAATATGAGAAAAGACAGCGGGCAGAGAGGATTTCTGCCCGCTGTTTTGCTGAGCGGCGGAAAAATACTTTGTGGCAGGCTATAAAGCATGGCAGAAGAACTTTGAGCGTCATGTGAATAAAGGGGAGAAAGCAATCCGTATTCTTGCACCCGCACCCTATAAAATCAAAGAGGAGCGTGACAAGATTGATCCAGTCACGCAAGAAATCATGCTTGACCGTGACGGCAATCCACAGAAAGAGGAAGTCGAGATTACGATTCCGGCATTTCGTGCGGTGTCGGTATTTGATGTGTCACAGACGGATGAAAAGCCGATCCCGGAATTGGAAGCGAAGGAGCTACTGTCAGATGTGGAAGGATACCAGGATATGATCCATGCGGTGGAAGATGTTTCTCCGGTTCCGATTGAGATGGAAGAAATCGCGGGCGAATCGAAAGGATATTTTGACCGGGAAGCAAGGCGTATTGTGGTGCAAGAGAATATGAGCGAGAGCCAGACATTAAAGACCATATACCGGGTTATAACAAAAAAAGTGCTACATACACCAACCATGCGGATTCCGCAACCGATTTTAGATCCACGAATTATATATACAGCAACTCGCAGTACAACTTGTAGAAGCGATAAAAAACAGATTTCTACAATCACATTGCCTGCGTTTGGACATCTAGCGGGCAATGTGAAATCGGAAATTGTAGCAAAGTACATGAGAATGGCTTACGATGATATAAAAAAGACGCTTGAATGCCAGTCTTATGCAAATAAATGGGGGGATATATACAAAAACAAAAAAAATAGATGATGTTATGTTTAGAGATTATTTTGATAGAAAAAAGTGAATGAAAAAACCTGCCTTGGAAAGTGTGTGTAAATATCTTTGTATAGAGTACACTTTTTATTGGCTCAATATATGGAATTGCACCTTATGGCTTTTTTGGTGGCTATAAGGTTGCTTTTGCAAGTGAATTTTGATTTATAAGTTGTTATTTTGGGGATGTTAATGGTATCTAAAAAACAAGTTGAAAAAATGTCACGAAAATTATATAATAATCGTGACAAAAAGGAGCTGTATTTTATGACAAATAGTATCTATACTGAAATAAAGAAGCGAATAAAGTTGGCTGAGTCTGGAACGGTTTTTTTGACATCAGATTTTACAGATTTGGCTACAACGACAACGGTAAGGAAGTATCTTGGAAGGCAGGTTGAAGAGAAAAATATACGAAGAATTATGGACGGCGTGTATGAGAAGCTGTATATAGCAATTTGCTGAATGAATATATTCCAGCAAATCCTGAAAAGGTAGCGTATGCTATTGCCAGAAGTTTTCGCTGGACCATTGCGCCATGTGGAGACGTAGCATTAAATAAATTAGGACTATCAACGCAGGTTCCGGTTGTCTGGTCCTATATCAGTGACGGACCATATAGAAAGTTTTCCTGGGATAATATCACGCTATCTTTTAGGCATCGAGCAAATCGTGAAATTTCATTTATGTCTGAGACAACCACTTTGGTTGTTGAGGCATTAAAGACATTGGGGAAGGACCGTGTTGATGATGGTATTATTTTGAGTTTGAGAAATAGATTGCCTAAAGAAGAGAAGAAAAAGATGTTAGAGGAAGCAACAGGTGTAAGCGAATGGATATATACAGTAATCAGAAAGCTGTGTGCTGAATAATGAAAGAAGTTGCTAAATTACAGATAAAAGACAGAACTGAATTATTTCAAGCCACTGCAATTTCTATGGGAATGCAGCCTAATGTAATAGAGAAAGACTTTTGGGTATGTTTTATGTTGGATCATTTATTCCATGATTGCAGGTACAAAAACGCTTTTGTATTTAAAGGTGGAACAAGCCTTTCTAAATCATACCATGTTATTGAGCGGTTTTCCGAGGATATAGATTTGATTTTGGACTGGCGAAAAATAATTAATGACGAGGTGAATCCTTGGGAAGAAAGATCAAAAACCAAGCAGGATTTGTTCAATAAGCAGATTAATTCGGAAGCAGCAAAATTTTATAAAGAGGAATTGATACCACAGTTGAATATAGAAATGAAAGAAAAACTGGGGGATGGAGAATGGATTTCGGTTGATACAGAAGATGAGATGGTGGTTAATTTTTATTATCCGCAGATATTTGAGGCAGAGTATTTACGTTCTTGTGTAAGATTGGAAATTGGACCATTGGCAGAATGGTTGCCATCTCATGAGACAAGCATAACTCCGTTTGCGGCCGAAAAATATCCGGATATTTTTTCACAAACAGATACTTCAGTTTTGACCATTGATGTTGAGAGAACTTTCTGGGAAAAACTCACCATATTACATAAAATTGCAAATTTCCCGGAGGGAAAGTCGTTACCTGCCAGATATGCAAGACATTTATATGATGTGTATAATATGGGTAATTCATGGGTGAAGGAAAGTGCATTTAAGCGAAAAGAGCTGTTAGAAAAAGATGTGGCATTTAAGCAGAAATTCTATTATGCAAAAGGAGCACATTATGAAACTGCAACCTTGAGCAGTATTGAACTTTTGCCAAAAGAAGCGGTACTCAATGCGTTGAAAGAGGACTATCAGGCAATGAGTAATATGATATATGGGAATATACCGGAGTTTGAAGATATACTTGCATTTCTTAAGAAACTA
>OKWD01000218.1_pt1 | contig 10864 bp, 10 predicted proteins | sample 1607011 | NCBI WGS metagenome assembly OKWD01 (sample SAMN04414077, study PRJEB24778) | human gut metagenome | material: faecal | host: Homo sapiens | reverse complement strand
CTTGTCATTCTTTTTTTCTTTTTAAATTACTATTTTATTTATTGCTTAAAGCCTTATTTTTTCTTGGGAGTCAGCATTATTATCATACGCTTTCCTTCCAATACAGGCATCTGCTCTACCTTGCCATACTCTTCCAAATCATTGGCAAAGCGAAGCAACAACACCTCTCCTTGTTCCTTGAACAAAATCGAGCGGCCACGGAAGAACACATACGCCTTCACTTTTGCGCCTTCCTGCAAGAAGCCCATCGCATGCTTCAACTTGAAATTGTAATCGTGGGCATCGGTTTGTGGTCCGAATCTGATTTCCTTAACGACCACCTTAGTTGATTTCGACTTCTGCTCCTTCAACCGTTTCTTTTGCTGATACAAAAATTTCTGATAGTCAAGCACCCTGCACACTGGCGGCTCTGCATTCGGAGAAATCTCAATAAGATCCAGTCCCTGATTCTCCGCAATCTGCAATGCCTGATGTAGTGTATACACTCCTTGCTCTACGTTGTCACCGACCAAACGAACTTCCTTTGCGCGGATTTGTCCATTGATTGGATATCCCTCTTTCTTGGAATTCTTCGGGTCGTTCCTGCGTTGTGGAGCAAATTTCGGTGCCCCTCCTATTGGTGTTTTTGCCTATTCAGTTGTATTAATATTTTGTAAGTTCTTCCATTTCATTGGAGAAAATTCTCGGCAAAGGTAGAGATTTTTACCGAACCTTTATCGCCCTCGCCCTGTTTTCTTACAGAAATTTCACCATTATTAACTTCTTTTTCGCCAACAACCAGCATATACGGGATATGTTTCAACTCATTGTCGCGAATTTTCTTTCCAATCTTCTCGTTTCGATTGTCGACAGTGGCGCGAATATCGCTCTTTGCCAATTCCAAACGGACTTTGTCGGCATAGTCGTTGAATTTCTCGCTAATCGGGAGGATTACCGCCTGCTCCGGAGCCAGCCACAACGGCAAGTTGCCAGCTGTGTGCTCAAGCAAAACAGCCACGAAACGCTCCATCGAGCCAAATGGCGCACGGTGAATCATCACCGGACGGTGTTTCTGATTGTCAGAGCCAGTGTATTCCAGTTCAAAACGCTCTGGCAAATTGTAATCCACCTGAATCGTGCCAAGCTGCCATCTGCGGCCAATCGCATCCTTTACCATAAAGTCGAGCTTAGGACCATAGAACGCCGCTTCGCCATATTCAATTCTCGCAGGCAAGCCTTTTTCATGGCAAGCTCGATAATAGCCTGTTCGGCTTTTTCCCAGTTGTCTTCCGATCCGATATACTTCTCACGATTCACCTTGTCGCGCAATGAAATCTGAGCCTCGAAACTTTCAAACTTCATAGCCTTGAACACGATAGAGATGATGTCCATCACTCTGAGGAACTCATCCTTCACCTGGGTCTGGGCGGCAGAAAATATGGGCATCGTCCTGCGTGAAGCTTCTCACGCGAGTCAAGCGTGGAGCTCGCCACTCTGCTCATAACGGCAAACCGTACCGAACTCTGCGATTCTCAACGGAAGCTCGCGATATGAGTGCGGCGAATTCTTGTAAACCTCACAGTGGTGAGGGCAGTTCATAGGCTTCAAGAAATATTCCTCGCCTTCCTCTGGAGTGTGGATGGGTTGGAATGAGTCTTTGCCATATTTTGCATAGTGTCCGGAGGTCACATAAAGCATCTTGTTTCCAATCGGCGGAGTGATGACTTCTTTGTAGTCATAGCCACGCTGTATCTTGCGCAAGAAGTCCTGCAGACGCAAACGGAGGTCTGTTCCTTTCGGTAGCCACATTGGCAAACCTTTGCCCACCTTTTCCGAGAACATGAACAGCTCCATATCCTTGCCGATTTTACGGTGGTCGCGTTTCTTAGCTTCTTCAAGCATCACAAGATACTCGTCAAGCATAGATTTTTTCGGGAAAGAAATGCCATACACACGAACCAACTGGTTGCGCTTCTCATCGCCTCGCCAATATGCGCCAGCCAAAGAAAGCACCTTTACAGCCTTTATAGCACCCGTGTTCGGGATATGCGGGCCACGGCACAAATCCGTAAACGCACCCTGCGTATAAGTAGTAATCGAGCCGTCTTCAAGCTCGCTGATAAGCTCGCATTTGTATGTTTCGCCTCTGTCGCCGAACATTTTCAACGCGTCGGCCTTTGAGATATCTTTACGCACCACCGCTTCTTTTCTTGAAGCAAGTTCCTGCATTTTCTTTTCAATTTTGGCAAAGTCGGCGCTTGTGATTGTGTTTTCTCCTGGATCTATATCATAATAGAATCCGTTCTCAATCGCCGGACCGATACCGAATTTAACGCCTGGATACAACTCCTGCAGAGCCTCGGCAAGCAAGTGTGCCGATGTATGCCAAAACGCATGTTTTCCCTCTGGGTCATCCCACTTGAAAAGTTTGATTTCCGCGTCGTTTACAATTGGACGTGTCAAATCCCATTCTTCACCATTGACCGTTGCAGCGAGCACGTCTTTTGCGAGTCGCTGACTGATTCCTTCCGCAATCTGAAGCGGCGTTACGCCAGCCTCGAATTGCTTGCTGCTTCCATCTGGAAATTTAATATTCATAATTTTTCTGTTTTTTAATCATTGCATAAATACAACTAACGCATGATTCGGCTGCAAAATTACTCATTTTATCAGTATGGCAAATATATTTGGTCTTTTTTTTAAGCCCCGCCTTATCATTTTGAGTTACGCCTCATCCGTTTAATCAAATTATACGACGACATTATTCCGAGTTCTCCCGCGCGACTCAAGTCAGCCATACCCTTGTCGAAATTGCCCATACGGAAAAAAGCTATTCCCCGATTGTAATAAGCCTCTCCGAAATCCTGCTTTATCTCAATCGCCTTTGTATAGCAACTTATCGCCGAAGTGTAGTCGTCACGCATATAAAACAGATTGCCCTTGTTGAAGTATGCATATATCAGATGCGGCGACAGCTCAACCGCCTTGTCGTAGTCTGCCACGATCTCTGCATATCTTGCATTTTCAGCCATTATGTCATCCCTATTGCTTTTTTCCGACGACACCCTTCTGCTCCGCTCTTGCGCCTCGCGGGCACACGCCTTGACAAAATATGCCAATGCGAAACGCGGACTCAATTTAACCGCCTCCGACAAATCCTGTATCGCGGAATCATAATTCTTCACCATCATATAGCTTATCGCTCTGCCGAAATAGTCCACAGCGCGCTTGTCGCCGTTGTTGAGCAACGCCGTATAGTGGCGTATCAGTTCAAACTGTTTTCAATCTCCTGCTCAATTAATTTATGTTCGGCATTTGTCATAAACAGCCGGTCTCTTAGATACAGGCTGGAGTTAAGCTCGTCCAACTCTTTCTGATAGAAGGCATCCGTCCTAAGTTCCGTAGTTCTGTCATAATAGCTCAGCACATACGAATCCTCCACCCTCACAGGTATGTCGTAATTCTGTATCTTGCCTCGGTATTTATTGTCGTATTCAGGTTTCACATCATGCTTCTCATCAACAGTCTCAAGCGAAGTGAGCCGCTTCATGACATCTTCTGGATTTTCCTCCGCATAGTCGTCTTTCCGCTTATCGTCGGTGTCCGCCACAATATGCCGGCGCTCCTCATGCCGGCGCTGCATCTCCCGCGATTTGTTGTAATCACGCTCACCGCCTTTCATATCGCCCATCATGCGCTTGCATTCACCCCTTGCAAAATACAGCGCCGACAGATACGGATACTTTCCTATCACCTTATCGTAGTCAGCGATGGCTTTTCTATATTGGCGCAGCTGCTGATAAAGCACCGCCCTGTTGTAGACCGCCTTGTCATTGTCGGGTTCCATACTGATAACGGCCGTGAAATCTTCTATAGCCTTATTCACATCTTGCACCTCCATCCTCAGAAGACCTCGGTTGAACCTTGCCGTCACATTTTCAGGATCCAATCCTATCGCATAGTCGAAATCAGCCATCGCCCCGAAATAATCCTCCAAATTATATTTAAGATACGCCCTGTTTATAAACAGCCCCGCCTCCTTCGGCGAAAGTTTGACCGCCGCATCCAAATCTTTCACCGGCAGCTTCGCAATCCTTACTTTTTCCATAATGTATATCCGCCCTCATAAGGTATGCTTCAATCGTGTTGGCATTCAGCTCCAAACATTTGTCAAGGTCGGGCAGTGCCGCCAACGAATCTTTTTCGGCCAGACACAACTGCGCACGTCCGAGATAGCCTTTGTCGTATTTCGGGAACTTCTGCAACAACTCGTCATATGCCGCATGCGAGTCGCCAAACTCCCCGGCGTTCTGCAACGCTATTGCCTTATTAAGCATAAACACCTTATTCTCAGGCAAGAACTCCAACCCTTTATCATAATCCTTCACCGCATCGAGATATTTTCCCGTCTGCAACCTCGACAAAGCCCTGACCTCATAGGCGTCCACAACAAACGGATTGCGGTTGATAGCCATCGTGCAATCCGCCTCCGCGCCACTATAGTCTTCAAGATAGAATTTGGCAAGTCCTCTAAAAAAATACGGATCGGCAAGATAAGGCTTAACCTTTATCACTTGGTTGAAGTATTGTATTGAAAGAAGATAGTCCTCAAAATAAAGCGCATTTCTACCAATTGTCAGCAACCGCTCCGTGTTCAATTGGCAAACGCCAGTCAAAGAGGTCACCGACAATATTAAAATCAATAAAAAACTTCGTATATACCTATAATTGTTCATAATAATATCCAGATTGACTGCAAATGTAATCCAAAATCGCCAATAAATGCGTATCTTTGCAAGAGAAGATAGCAGGCTGTTTGTGTTTTTTATTATTTCATTCGACAATTTATAGACCCTTATATGGAGAAACTACAACACATTGTGATAATCGGAGGCGGTTTTGCCGGACTCAATTTGGCAAAGGAACTTGACAAGAATAAATTCAGAGTCACCATTTTGGACAAAAACAATTTTTCATAGTTTTCCACCGCTTTTCTATCAAATAGCATCTTCCGGACTTGAGCCGAGCAGCATATCCTTCCCGTTCCGTAGGGAAATGAGACGTCTCAAAAATACCAATTACCACTTCGGCGAGGTTTTGGAAATCGACAGCAAGAACTCAACCGTCCGCACGCAATTTGAGACAATCAAATATGACCAATTGGTAATCGCTTCCGGAACGACCAACAACTTCTTCAACCAGCCGGAACTGAAGGAAAAAGTGCACACGCTCAAATCCACCGCTGAGGCTATACGCCTGCGCAACGAAATTCTCGACCGACTTGAACGCGCTTGCATCACCACCGACCGTGAACGCAGACGCCAACTGTTAAGTTTTGTCGTTGTGGGCGGCGGACCTTCTGGCGTTGAGGTTGCCGGCGCGCTCGGCGAGATGAAACGATATATCCTAAACAAAGAGTATCCCGAAATCGACATTGACGATGTCAGAGTGATTCTGATTGAGGGCACTGACCGCTTTCTCCGCACAATGAGCGAAAGAGCGTCACACGATGCAAAAGTCTACTTGGGGCATCTCATGATTGAGACCAGGCTAAACTGTATGATGAAGTCGTATGAAAACAATGTACTTCACCTGTCGACCGGCGAGGAAATCTATTGCGAGACGCTGATTTGGACAGCAGGTATCACAGGCAATAAAATCAATGGCATCTGCGATGATTCAATCACCCGCGGAAACCGCTACATTGTTGGCTCAAACTGCAAAATAAAGGGATACGACAACATCTATGCCCTTGGCGACATCGCCTATCTGGAAGACGAGACGCATCCCAACGGATACCCACAAGTGGCACAGGTTGCAATACAACAAGCAAAACATCTTGCCAAGCGGCTCAACACCGGAGCCGATACGGCGTTTAAATATGTCGACAAAGGCTCTATGGCTACAATTGGACGAAATCGCGCCGTGTGTGATTTGAAGTTTGCATATCTCTACGGACGTCCTGCATGGGCGACATGGATGTTCATCCATCTCATATCGATACTCGGCATGAGAAACAAGGTCAACGTATTGATAAATTGGGTTTGGGCATATTTGTTCTACACCACATCATTGCGTTTGCTTATACGCCCTGTTAAATATCCCATCAGAAAACATTGGATTGATGAATAAATTTATGAATATCAAATACAGCTTATCCGCCATCCTCCTTTCCTCATCTATGCTTTTTGGGGCGGAGGCATTCTGCGAGACTCCAGAATCCGGAGTCAGACAATCCAATAGGGTTGCCTACAGCACATCTGCCAACACTCAAGTTTCCGGCAGCCGCATCTATGGCGAATGGATAATTCTCTCCGCCAACGGAAGAGATATGAATCTGCGCGACTCCGCACCTTACATTGACATAAACGCCTCCGACGGCAGAATCTATGGTGATGTGGGAGGAAATGTTGTCAATGCGTGCTTCGAGATTCCGGAGAGAGGCCACATCTCGGTGTCCGAGATAGAAATGACTCATCTACCAAGTGCATATATCCGCGAAGAGGACGATATAAAAACCGGATTGGGCGATGCCTGCTCATACACTATAACTAAAAAGAAGAACGACATTTATTATCTCGACCTTCTCGACAAGCGCGGAAATATTGTTGTCCATGCCAAACGCCACAATGCCGACGTCATGACAGGAATGTGGAGAATAGACAAAATCAACGGCAATGAAATCGAAGACAGCAATCTTGAAATTGTTGTCGATGTTCCGGAATTGAAAATTCATGGCAAAACCGGTTGCAACATTTTCAACGGCGACATCGGATTGGACCGCAACAAAGACTGGTTCATACAGTTCCAAAACATCATTGTCTCCAGAATGAAGTGTGAAGACAGCAAGATGGCTGTTGAACGCGACTTTATGGTTGCATTGGAAGAGACGGAAATCATAAAGCGTGAAAACGGAGGGAAGACAATACGTCTCCTTGACAGAAACAAAAAAAGAGGTTTTACTCCTCAAAACGCATTCAACAATAAAACGCAACAATGGACTTCAAAATTGAATCTGCATACAAACCGACAGGCGACCAGCCGCAGGCCATTGAGGAATTGTGCGACGGGCTTAAGAACGGAGCCGACTACCAAACCCTTCTGGGCGTCACTGGTTCCGGCAAGACCTTCACGATGGCAAACGTAATCGAACGAGTCAATCGTCCGACTTTGATTTTGTCGCACAACAAAACGCTTGCCGCCCAGTTGCATGCTGAATTCAAATCGTTTTTCCCCAAAAACGCTGTCCATTATTTCGTTTCCTACTACGACTACTACCAACCCGAGGCATACATTCCATCGTCCGACAAATATATCGAGAAGGACTTGATGATAAACGACGAGATAGACCGTTTGCGTCTTGCCGCAACGACAGCTCTATTGTCGGGTAGACGCGATGTGGTTATCGTTTCATCCGTGTCGTGTCTGTACGGCATTGGCAATCCGGAGGACTTCGACAAGAACGTAGTAGAAATAAAAGTGGGACAAAAAATAGCCCGCAACGTCTTTCTACGCAACCTTGTCGACTCGCTCTACTCCCGGACAGAGATGGAGCTGGGTCGCGGGCAGTTTCGTGTTAAAGGAGACACTGTCGACCTGCATCTGGCATATGAGGAAATCATAATACGCATCATCTTCTGGGGCGATGAAATCGAATCCATATCATCGCTCAATCCTGAAACGATGGAAACGGAACTACAGCTTGAAGGATATAAGATTTTCCCGGCAAACATCTTCGTTTCCACAAAAGAACGCACAGCATCAGCCATACACCAAATCGAGTTGGATTTGGGTAAACAAGTCGACATGTTCCGCAACGAAGGCCGTGAGGTCGAGGCCAAACGGCTTTACGAACGTGTGACCTACGACTTGGAGATGATGCGGGAAGTGGGCTATTGCTCCGGCATAGAAAACTATTCCAGATATTTCGACGGGCGTCTGCCAGGCGTGCGTCCATTCTGCCTGCTTGACTATTTTCCAAAAGATTTCTTGACAATAATCGACGAAAGCCACGTCACGATTCCACAGATTCGCGCCATGTACGGAGGCGACATTTCAAGGAAGATGAACCTTGTCGAATACGGCTTCAGGCTCCTGCGGCAATCGACAACCGTCCGCTGAAATTCGAGGAATTCGAGGAAGCCACGCATCAGACTATATATGTCAGCGCCACTCCGGCAGAATATGAATTGAACAAATCTGAGGGCGTGATTATAGAACAATTAATCCGCCCGACCGGATTGCTCGACCCAAAAATTCTTGTTCGTCCGTCAAAGGGTCAGATTGACGATCTTCTCGAGGAGATTCATCTGCGCATTGAACGCAACGAGCGCGTGCTGGTGACAACTTTGACAAAACGCATGGCGGAAGAGCTGTCCAGCTACCTCACCAAACTCGACATCAACTGCGCATATATCCATTCAGACGTTGACACTATGGACCGCATTCAGATTCTCGACAATTTGCGGGCTGGAGAAATTGATGTGCTTATAGGCGTAAACCTGCTCCGTGAGGGACTGGACCTTCCGGAAGTGTCGCTGGTTGCAATAATCGACGCCGACAAAGAAGGCTTCCTTCGCTCACACCGTTCGCTGACACAGACCGTAGGACGCGCCGCACGAAACCTTAACGGTACAGTTATAATGTATGCCGACAAAATTACAGAATCCATGCAGCAGACAATCGATGAGACGGAACGCCGCAGGGCAATACAGCTTCAATACAACGAAGAGCATGGAATCACCCTCAGGCAATTGTCAAAGAGCGCATCCGCGTTGTCGGAGTCGACAAGAAGGAGGAGTCGGAAAACAAGCAAAAGAAGTCTACTCCTAAAAAGGCGACATCAAGCATTTACGACATTGACTCCTTACATCATATCGCCGCCGACCCTGTCGTTGCATATATGATCGAAAGACAATCTCGAAAAAGCAATCGAGAAAACGAAAGCCGATATGGTTGCCGCCGCAAAGAATATGGACTTCATCACCGCCGCTCAATTACGGGATGAGATGATTCGACTGGAGGACAAACTAAACGAGATGAAATGACAGAACAATCACCACATAAACAAAACAAACCCCTTTGGCTGCCTACAACCAAAAAGGAAATTGAACGGCTGGGATGGGACCACATCGACGTGATTCTATTCTCCGGCGACGCATATATCGACCATCCGTCAATGGGCTGCGCTGTCTTGGGACGCATCCTCGAGCACGAAGGCTACAATGTGGCAATCGTGCCTCAACCGAACTGGCAAGACGACCTGCGCGACTTTAAAAAGCTTGGATCCCCACGACTGTTTTTCGGTGTTTCCGCCGGCGCAATGGACTCCATGGTGAACCACTATACCGCTGCGCGCAGACGACGCAGCGACGACGCCTATACCCCCAACGGACGCCATGGCGCACGCCCCGACTATCCGACAATCGTCTACACTCAGATTCTGAAGCGTCTGTTTCCCGACACCCCTGTTGTTGTAGGTGGCATTGAGGCTTCGCTACGCCGCGTGTCGCACTACGATTATTGGGCAGACCGGCTGCGTCCTTCAATTCTTACGGAATGCGGCCAATACCAAGAAGAGGAGCAAACAGGATATTGGTATTATTAATAGTTGTTTCATGATATTGATACACTCTGCTGCTTCCCATCATACTTCACCGTCACCCCCTTAGCCTTCGCGTCAAAAGGTTGCGGCTTATCCTTACTTACCTTTACAACGTTGAATGTACGTTCTTTCAGCATACCGGGAAATTCTCCTGCACGGTCACCAATAGTCAGAGTGCCTTCCGCATCATTGTAAGTAAACGGGATGGTGGCATACTGTCCTTTTTCGTAGTTATAATTCACACCTTCATCCTCGTACAAAGTGAACTCACCATCTTTACCCGCATATACATATAGTGTGATTTCTTCCGCAGACTTCTCATCACTATACTGCATTTCCGGTCCGTAAGGCACAATAGCCCCTTCACGTACATAGAGCGGCATGCGTTCATAGGGAGCGTCCACTTTCAACTGTTGCCCACCGGCCATGTACTTACCGGTATAGAAATCATACCAACCGCAAGTTGCCGGGAAATAGACCTCCCGAGTGCGTGCACCATACTCATACACCGGAGCCGCCATCAACGCCGGACCGAACATAAACTGATCACTGATATTATTCACCTTTGTATCTGCCGTAAAGTCCATTACCAGCGGACGCATAATCGTATAATCATCAAAATAAGTCATCCCGGCCAATGAATAAATATAAGGCATCATCGTATAGCGCAACTTCGTATAATACACTATAGAACTATAAGCCGGATGTCCTTCGGGAGCTATATTCCACACCTCACGGAAGGGATACTGTCCATGTGCACGGAACAACGGGCAGAATGCGCCAAACTGATACCAACGTGTATTCAATTCACGCCATTCCTTATAGTCCGCATTCTCTTTTCCGGTCTTATTGAATTCCTTTTGTCCGTCTTCATAGCGTTTTTCTACGCAGAATCCGCCAATGTCCATCGTCCAGTAAGGAATACCGCTGACTGCAAAATTCAGTCCGGCAGAAATCTGCGCCTTCATATCTTCCCAACGGGTAGCGATATCGCCACTCCATGTTGCGGTAGAATAACGTTGCAATCCGGCAAATCCCGAACGAGTCAGCAAGAATACACGTTTGTCATTGTCTACGGCACGTTGTCCGTCATAAATAGCCTCAGCATTCATCAACGCATACGCATTGAAATATTGGTCGGACGGACCGAGAGCAGTCGGACCACACAAAGCTTTCCGGTAAGCCAAATCCGTACAGTCGCGTACATTCGGTTCACTGGCATCCATCCACCAGGCATCAATTCCGAGGGGATAAAGATGATCTTCCATCTGTTTCCAGAAC
>OKWD01000217.1_pt1 | contig 10869 bp, 9 predicted proteins | sample 1607011 | NCBI WGS metagenome assembly OKWD01 (sample SAMN04414077, study PRJEB24778) | human gut metagenome | material: faecal | host: Homo sapiens | reverse complement strand
TGTTTGACAAGGAAATGGCGAAGCGCGGTTACATCACGGTGGACAAAGGCTCGGTTACGGTGAACGGTGTGAGTCTGACCGTTTGTAACCCTACGGAGGATACTTTCCAGGTTGCCATTATTCCTTATACTTACGAACATACCAATTTCCATACTTTTAAAGTGGGAAGCATTGTGAATATAGAGTTTGATATCATCGGCAAATATTTAAGCCGCATGATGCAGTTCTCCTGATTCTTTTACCGCAGGTGCACAGATGATTGTTGAAGATGAAAGAAACTTCTTTGTGGAAATCCGGAATTATCCGCATCGGCTTTTGAGCAAAAAAGAATCTGTGCAATCTGTGGTAAAATCGAATATCAGAATTATAAATCTTTCAGCAATATCTTGCTGGTGCTTTTATAATATTCTTCACGGGCATTTGCCAGCGCCTCCCAAGAACTGCTGTATCGCTTTTTGTCTATTTTGAAGGCTTCCGTTCCGGCTATGTCCAGTCTGTTCAGCAGCATAGCCACGTTCATCCGGTTGATATCTACTGACGGCAAATAGCCTATGCTTTCATCGTCACCGTCCATAGCAGTTTCATAAATCATGTGCATGTCCTGTAGTTCATACAGGATTTTCTTGGTGAGCCTTATCGGGATTTTATGTTCGTCGCTGAGTGTCTCGGCGGTATAAGGAGCCTCTTCCGTCTCAAAGCGCTTGCATATCAGAGACATGATGAGGATACACAGAAAGTCGTGATAACGGCGGCTGATATTTGCCGTTTCTTTGCTGAAACTGTAGTTGCGAAGATTCTGTGCCACATAGCAAAGTTCTGCGCCATACAGGCAGATTCCCCATGAATCTGCGCCCATAACAAGAACATAGGAATGGCGGCGAAGCTACCATAGATTGCATTGTACCTTGATACCCATATCTGACTGCCGATATACAAGTATTGAAAAGCCTGAAAGGCTGTGCCTGCGATGATACCCGGAATGATGGCATACTTCAGTTTCACTTTAGTAATTGGGCATAAAGACGAACAGTCCCGTAAACATGGCCCAAGTCAAGGATGAAAGGAATCAGGCGTACCAGAAATTTCATCAGGGGTGCCAGTAATACGAAGTCCTCCATGTTTTTCACCATGGTGGACATAAAGATGGTAAGACCGCTGGAAAGTACGATAAGTAGGGGCAGTAAGAGCAGGATGGAGAAATAATCCGTCATTTTGCGATACAGTGTACGGGGCTTCTTCACTTGCCATATATAATTGAAGGTACGTTCTATGTTATAGGTCAGGCTCAGAATGGTCCAGAACAACATCACCAGACCCACTCCGATAAAAATTCCGCTTTTGGCGTGCACCAGATAGGAGTCAATCAGGCCAAGAATGGTTTCGGCAGCCGCACTCTGTCCTTCAAGACCGCTACGGAACTGGGTTTCCAGCAGGTTGGAGAAGCCGAAACCGCGTGCGATGGCGAATAAAATGGCCAGAATGGGAATGATAGAAAGCAGGGTGCTGTATGTCAGTGCGGATGCTTTATTCAAAATACGTCCCTGAGTGAATTCACGAACAGAAAGAGTAGCGATTTTTATTGCATTATAGAGTATTCCTCGGGATTTGCTAACCTCGTCTTCTGTCACCCGCCATATATCATCTTTGAGAAACGATTGCAGACCTTTCAGTTTTTCCTTGTTCATGGTACTCATAAGCTCTTCATTAGGATATATGAAAAAAAAGCAGCCGGCCTGTAAGCCGGGTTCTGTTCCTCGCCTTGCGGCGAAGTGCCTGCCATTTATCTACGCCTGTTGTCACCAACAGGCTCTAGCGGTCTACCCTCCGACGTGGGGCGAGCAACCCTCATAATGTCGGTTTACATGACCTTACAACTCCTAAGCGTACAGCCCGTCATGTCACCATGCGGCTGGTGGGCTCTTTACCCCACCTTCTCACCCTTACCCCGTTTCCCGTAGGAATTGTGGCGGTTGTTTTCTTCTACGTTACTCCACCTTCGCAGATGGCTTTCTGTTAGGAAGTAGGATGCTCTGCGTTGCCCGGACTTTCCTCTTTCGCCTTGCGGCGTCAGCGGCAGACCGGCCGGCTGCTTTTTAAGTCTACAAAGATAGTGATTTTAGGTTAAACGTAGGATAATAAAGCGGAAAAAAGTAAGAAAATAAATGGAAAAACGAAGAAAGAGCGGAACAGCCCATTACTTTTTCTTGGTATATATAATAATGAGAAGAGAATCGGTGATGCTCGGTTCGGCACTCCTGCTTATCGTATAGAAACAACGGTAAAAACAGAAATATAAAAGTAAATGAACAGTGCCGGAAAGAGAAGTGGGTGCAGTTTTCGCTTTCCCTCTCCGGACACGGATTTTAGCGGTAGAATTCCAGTTCGTTTCTTAATGAACGCACTTCCTGTTGCAGAAGTTCTATACGTTCCAGCATGTGGTGAATGGCGTCGATTCCTGCAATATTGATGGACAAGTCATAATATAAATGCGTGTAACGCTCCAGCTCCGCTAGTTGGGATGCGGGGAGGTAGCGTTCCTCGTCAATCACCCGGACTTCGATCAGTCCGTCTTCTTCCAGTTCCGTAATGAACGACGGGTCCACGTGGCAACGGTCGCAAAAATCGTTGATAATAATTAAATCGCTCTGCATAATCCTTCTCTTTTTTTAATTGCTACTATCTTTTAATTGGCGGAACAGCTCTTTCTGATGTTCGGTCAGGTTGCTAGGAATGGTGACATTATAAGTTACTATCAGATCGCCAAATTTGCCTTCTTCCTTGTAAACAGGAAAGCCTTTGCCTTTCAAACGGACTTTGGTTCCGTTCTGGGTTTCAGGTTTTACTTTCAGTTTTACCTTGCCGTTCAGTGTGTCCACGGTTTCTTCACCACCCAGTACGGCGGTGTAGAGGCTAAGCGGAGCATGGATATATAAATCATTTCCCAGACGTTTGAATACAGGATCGTCTGGAATGACAAAGGTGATGTACAGATCGCCTGCAGGACCACCGTTTACCCCCGGTGCACCATGACCACGCAATTTGATAGTCTGTCCGTTGGCTATACCTGCCGGAACAGTGATACGTATGTTCTTTCCGTTTACATTAAGCACTTGTTTGTGTGTTTCGGCGGCTTCACGCAATGAAAGTTGTAATTCAGCATTATAGTCCTGTCCACGGAATCCGGCGCTTCGTCCGCCGTTTGCACCGCCACGATGCCCGAACAGTTCTTCAAAGAAATCAGAGAAACCACCTGCGCTGCCACCGAAATGTGCACCGGTGAATTCTTCTCCTCCATTGCCGGAATACCAGTAACTGCCGTTACCGTCCGTACCGAATCCGCTTCCGGCTCCGCCAAACCCTCCGAATCCACCGGCACCTCCATATTGTTGCTTTTGTTTTTCAAATTCGTCGGCATGTTTCCAGTGTTCCCCGTATTCGTCGTATTTCTTACGTTTTTCCGGGTCACTCAGTACTTCGTTGGCTTCATTTATCTCCTGAAACTTATCTTTGGCTCCAGGATCATTCGGATTCAAGTCAGGATGGTATTTGCGGGCCAGCTTACGGAAAGCCTTCTTGATATCATCTTGGGTGGCGCTTTTGTCCACTCCCAATACTTTGTAATAGTCTATGTAAGCCATATTATATATTTGTTAAATTTCATCTGCTTTAAGAGAAACAAAATACATGCCAATTGGTTGTGTTCTGTTTTTATTTTATTATCTTTGCAGCGAATTTTTTAGAAATTATTCTAAAGGAAATGGAGGGGGATTGGCAATCATATTCAGGTTTTTTTATGCTATTAGTCCTGCTGCTTCCTGTGGTTGCTCTGTGTCCTGTGAAGGCGGAAACAACTCTGGAAGGGCCTATCCTTATTGTCACTTCTTATAACCCCGAAACTCGTAGTATTTCTGACAACCTGTCTGCTTTTATGGATGAATACAGACAGCGTGGCGGCAAGTATACTCCGATCATAGAGAGTATGAACTGCAAGAATTTGTCCGAGGCCTATCTGTGGAAATCGCGTATGGCCTCCATCCTTGGTAAGTATAAGGGGAAAAACCGTCCGTCACTGGTTATATTGTTGGGGCAGGAGGCATGGTCGGCTTATATCTCACAAGACACGGAGATAGCTAAAAAAGACTCCGTCTATCTGTGGCATGGTCAGTGTCAACGGACTGGTATTGCCCGATGATAGTATCGACACGCGGGTATGGGAACCTGAAAGTAAGAATATTTATACGGATTTCAGTGATTATAATATTGTTGCCGGTTATGTATATGAATATGATGTCGATAAAAACATAAAGCTGATGCGTCGTTTTTATCCTGATATGCGCCGTGTGGCATTTATATCGGATAATACCTATGGCGGGTTGTCTATGCAAGCTTGGTTAAAAAGGAGATGAAGAAGTACCCCGATTTAGAAACAATTTGGCTGGACGGCCGTACAGAAACCTTTATGGAAGTGAGTGAAAGGATGCGCAGGTTGCCTCAAAATACGTGTGTGTTATTGGGAACATGGCGTGTAGACTGTACGGAGAGTTATGTTATTGGTAATACGACTTATATGCTGCGCGATGCGAATCCCACCCTGCCTGTGTTTACTATTGCATCTGTGGGGCTGGGACATTGGGCATTGGGAGGATATACTCCCGAGTACCATGCGGTAGGAAAGAATATAGGCGCGGTTACTTATGATTTTTTGGATAAAGGGGATAGAGAAGGGGTGGACTTGTTGACTATTCCCGGAAACTATACTTTTGATATAAAGCGTTTGCATGAATTCAAATTGGATTCATTGAATCTTCCTCAGGGAGCGGTGTTGGTGAACAAGACTCCTTCGTTTTATGAGCAGTATAAATATTGGGTCATAGGGGTTGTTTCGGCGTTCATGTTCCTGATAGCCTGTTTCTTGATAGCCATATATTATATTATCCGTATCAACCACTTGAAACATAATCTGGAAGTATCCGGCGAGGAACTGCTGGTAGCCAAGGAGAAAGCGGAGGAATCCAACAGGCTGAAGACGGCTTTTCTGGCCAATATGAGTCACGAAATACGCACTCCCTTGAATGCCATTGTGGGATTTTCCAGCGTGTTGGTCAGTGATGATTCCTCTCCTGCCGAGAAAGAGCAGTATTGTGATATCATTCAGAAGAATTCCGATTTGTTGTTGCACCTCATAAATGATATTCTGGACATCTCGCGCATGGAATCCGGAAGGATAAAATTCGTATGGGAAGAATGTGATGTGGTAGAGTTGTGTCAGACGGCTTTGTCTACAGTGGAGTATGGACGCAAGACCAGTGCTTTGTTTCTGTTTGAAACTCCTGTGCCTTCGCTGGTTGTCAAGACGGATGCCCAGCGTCTGAAGCAGGTGTTGATTAATTTGCTGTCCAATGCCGCAAAATTTACTCCGTCCGGTTCTATCAAACTGACGGTTGCCATAGACAAACAGCATCAGCAGTTGGAATTGTCAGTGTCGGATACCGGTTGCGGTATTCCGCCCGATAAGAGTGAAAAGGTATTTGAACGTTTCGAGAAATTGAATGAATATTCCCAAGGTACGGGGCTGGGATTGGCCATTAGCAGGCTGATAATCGAGAATCTGGGAGGTAAGATATGGGTGGACAAGGATTATACCGAAGGCGCCCGATTTGTATTCACGCATCCTTTGACTAAAAAAGAATAAAGAATAGAGAAATGAAATATAGAATATGTATCAGTGCCCTGCTGTTGTGGGCAGGTATGCAGTTGTCTGCATCCAATAATCAGGAAGAAGTGGTTATCAAGATTATAGAAACCAGTGATGTGCACGGGAATTTCTTTCCGTATAACTTTATCGAACGGAAAGAATGGAGTGGAAGTCTTGCCCGTGTTCATTCCTTTGTGAAAGAACAGCGTGAGAAATATGGGGATAATTGCCTGTTGATGGATAATGGGGATATCCTGCAAGGTCAGCTCTACAGCTTACTATTATAATTTTATGGATACCGTGTCTACCCATGTGGCGGCGGATATGATGAATTATATGGGATGTGTGGTAGGCAAGTATGGGTAATCATGACGTAGGAGACCGGGCATGCGGTGTACGACCGTTGGATAAAACAGTGCGATTTTCCGGTACTGGGGGCTAATATAATAGACAATGCCACTGGAAAACCTTATCTGAAACCCTACGAGGTGTTGGAGCGCGACGGAGTGAGGATAGCGGTTCTGGGTATGATTACTCCGGCCATTCCTTCATGGTTGCCGGAGAAATTATGGAGTGGTCTGCATTTTGAGGAAATGGAGCCCTGCGCACGCAAATGGGTGAAGATTATAAAGGAAAAAGAGAATCCTGATGTCATTGTGGGATTGTTTCATGCCGGAAAGTCGGGCAACGTGTTGGGACAGGTGGTGGAAGATGCCTCTATGGATGTAGCCAAACGGGTTCCGGGCTTTGATGTGGTGCTGATGGGGCACGACCATACTAGGGAATGTGTAAAGGTGCAGAATGTGGCAGGAGACAGTGTGCTGGTCATTGACCCGGCAAACAATGCCAATGTAGTTTCGGATGTGACCCTGACCGTAACAAAGAAAGACGGGAAAGTAGTGGAGAAGTCGGTGGAAGGTAGATTGGCGGATATGAACAAGTATCCTGTCAGCCGGGAGTTTATGGATAAGTTTGCCCCTCAATACAAGGCTGTAAATGACTTTGTATCCCGTAAAATCGGTACAATTTCACGTACCATCACAGCGAAGGATGCTTATTTCGGTTCTTCTCCTTTCATAGACCTGATTCATCAGTTGCAATTGGAAATTTCGGGTGCTGAAGTGTCTTTCTGTGCTCCGTTGTCCTTCCGGGCAGAGATTAAAGAAGGAGACATCTATGTGAGTGATATGTTCAATTTGTACAAGTACGAGAACATGCTGTATGTGATGGAACTTTCGGGCAAGGAAATTAAAGGTTTCCTGGAAATGGCATACGCCATCTGGACTAATCAGATGAAGAGTTCCGAGGACCACCTGATGCTTTTCAAGGAGCCGGTGGAGAAGGGGAAGCGTGCTAATTTCAAGAATTTCAGCTTTAACTTTGACTCTGCCGCAGGCATTAATTATACGGTGGACGTGACCAAGCCGGCAGGAGAGAAAATCACGATTCAGAGCATGTCGGACGGGACTCCTTTCAGTATGGATAAGGTTTATAAAGTGGCTTTGAATTCTTACCGTGGGAACGGTGGCGGAGATTTACTGACTCTTGGAGCTGGAATTTCCAAGGAAGATTTGGCAAAACGTATTATTTTTGCAACCGATAAGGATTTGCGTTATTATCTGATGCAATATATTGAGCAGGAAAAAGTGCTGCATCCTCATGCTATGCACCAGTGGAAGTTTATTCCGGAGGAATGGACTGTGCCTGCCGCGAAAAAAGACTATCAATTGTTGTTTGGCGAGGAAAAGAAATAAATAGTTGAGCAAGAGAAGGTACATAGTAGCCCCGTTATTACTGCTGGCGCTGTTTTTAACGTATCAGGTAAGCATCACTTTGTTTACCCACGTTCATATTGTGAACGGGGTGATGATTGTGCACTCTCATCCTTCGTCCGAAAACACCATACGCATACCACAGGACAGGTAATCTTAATTGCTCATCTGAGCACTATCCAGACTCTGGAGCCCGGGGGGCAGACAGAGATGACTGTATTCCGTCCTGTGTTGTATGTTTTGGAATACAAGACAAATACTTTCCGCGCGAAAGCGCTTTGTGCGCAATGTATCCATTTGCGCGCTCCTCCTTTTTATTGCTGAAACATAAGGTATATCTGTTGACGGGATACATTCGGATAATCCGTTCAACAGATGCGGATGTGCTTTTGCCGTAGAGCTGCACACATTCTTTAATTGAATAAACCGAAACATTTTAGTAATAGAAAAATAGATGAAACAATATATTCTGTTACTCGTGCTCATGGTGATGGGTGCGGGTATCCATGCGTATGCAGAAGATGTAAATCCTGTGAAGGAAGGAAATGTGATTTCAGGTCATGTAGTGGAAAAAGGCACGGAGAACAGCCTTCCGTATGCTACCATATTGATTGTGGAAACCGGGCAAGGTACGGTGAGTAACGAGGACGGGGAGTTCCGTTTCAAGAAGGTTCCGGCAGGAAAGTACACATTGAGGGTTCAGCTACTGGGCTATGAGACACAGGAAAAGAAAGTGACCGTCAGTAACGACTTCACGGTAGATGTTCATTTTTTGATGAGTGATGAAAGTATTATGACGGACGAGGTGGTTGTATCGGCCAATCGCAATGAGACAAGTCGCAAGGTGGCTCCGGTGGTAGTCAATGTGATGAATGCCAAGCTGTTCGAATCGGTGAATTCTACCGATTTGGCTAAATCCTTGAATTACCAGTCGGGGTTGCGTGTGGAGAACAACTGCCAGAACTGCGGCTTCCCTCAAGTGCGTATCAATGGGCTGGAAGGACCTTATTCTCAGATTCTTATCAATAGCCGTCCGGTAGTCAGTGCTCTGTCCGGTGTGTATGGCTTGGAGCAGATTCCGGTGAATATGATAGAGCGTGTAGAGGTTGTCCGCGGAGGAGGGTCGGCCTTGTTTGGTGCTAATGCAGTGGGCGGAACCATCAATATCATCACGAAAGATCCCATCAACAATTCATTTCAGGTTTCTTCAACAATGTCCAATATGAACGGCAAGGTGTGGGAACAGTATATGGGAGCCAACGCCTCTTTGGTGTCAAAAGACAATACGTATGGCATCGCTTTGTATCAGTCTTATCGGAACCGTAATCCGTATGATGCGGACGGGGACGGTTTCTCGGAGTTGGGAAAGCTGAATATGAATACGTTCGGGCTGCGCACCTATTACCGTCCTACGCAGTTCAGCCGTATCAGTCTGGAATATCATACCACGAATGAGTTCCGCCGCGGAGGGAATAAATTTGATTTGCAGCCGCACGAAACGGATATCACCGAACAGACCAAGCACGTTATCAATAGTGGCGGATTAAGTTATGATTTGTTTTGGAAAGAATACAAGCATAAGCTTTCTTTCTATTCTTCCATCCAGCATACCGACCGTAACAGTTATTATGGTGCGCAACAGGATGCGAATGCATACGGAAAGACGAAAGATCTGACTTGGGTGGCAGGCGGCATGTATGTGGGTAATTTTGAGAAAGTTTTATTCTCTCCTGCTACTTTTACCGCCGGGCTGGAGTATCAGAACAACTCCCTGCACGATGTTATGACCGGTTATCACCGTGATATGAAACAGGATGTGCGCATTGCCAGCGCTTTTGTGCAGAACGAATGGAAAATGAATCAGTTTGTATTCCTGGCCGGCTTCCGTCTGGATGACCATAACCTGATTGACAATCCCATCTTCAGCCCCCGTCTGAACCTGCTCTATAAGCCCAGTGACAAACTACAGGCGCGCATCACTTGGTCCACCGGTTTCCGTGCGCCGCAGGCTTATGATGAAGACTTGCACGTTACGGCAGTAGGAGGTGAGGGCGTGCTTATCAAGTTGGCGGAAGGGCTGAAGCCTGAGCATTCTAACAGCATCAGCGGCTCCATTGACTGGACGGCGAATATCGGTCATTTCCAGACCAATTTGTTATTGGAAGGATTCTATACCGGATTGGATGACGTGTTTGTACTGGAGGATATGGGCCATGACCAGAATGGTAACAAGGTGAAGGAGCGTCGTAACGGTAACGGGGCACGTGTGTATGGCGTGAATCTGGACGGAAAGATTGCACATGGACGTGATGCGGCTTTACAGGTGGGCTTCACGGTGCAGCGCAGCGAATATACTGAGCTGGAGGCATGGAGTGAGAATCCTGAGGTAGCGCCGGTGAAGCGGATGCCCCGTACTCCTGACTATTACGGTTATTTCACATTGACATCTGCTCCGTTCAAGAATTTCGACTGCTCCTTGTCCGGTGTGTACACAGGCCGGATGCATGTGCCGCATTTCGCACCGACAGAGTTGCCCGAGGAATATATAGGACAATATATCGCTAAAGATGAAATGGTGCATACTCCTGATTTCTTTGATTTGAATGTGAAACTGAATTATACGTTTGTATTGAATGACCATATCAAGTTGCAATTGAACGGTGGAGTGCAGAATATCTTTAATGCTTTCCAAAAGGATTTGGACAAAGGTGGTTATCGTGACTCGGGTTATTTCTATGGGCCTACACAGCCTAGAACGTATTTTGTGGGGATCAAGATTACGAATTGAATAATCTGCTGATTGGTCAATGTGCTAATATGTCAATGGGTTACGCTTTGTTCCACATGGCACATTAGCACATTGTCACATTGACAAATTAGCAGATTGATTTATTATCAACTACTGACAAGTGACTATACTTTTCTGTAATCCGGAATCCCGGATCGGGATAATTATATAAGGGGAAGCGGTGTTCTGTTTCTCCTTCCATATATTTCCACAGACTGGCATATTCTTCTTTCTTCTCGCCCATTTCCTGCAATTGCAGCATATATTGCCAGATAGACTTGTTTTCCTTGATGTATATTTTTTTCATCTGATGAATAATCGGACTATGCTGGCGGGTTGGGTCATGGTCAAATTCCAGTATCCGTTTTCCCTCTTTTGTCATACCGATAGTTACGAAAGTCATGCTCTTGCCTATACCCGGCAGGTTCAGTACGTTGCGGTCTGTTGCTACGAAAGGAATCTGATGGAAGGTGCAGAAACGCTGTACGGCTGCCGCACGGTCTTTACTGTTTCTCAACAGGTTCAAAAACTCCTTTTCTTGCTCTGCGGAAAGTTTTCCCCATCTTTTTTCCTCTTCTTTCTCCTGTAAGGAACGGCTGTTCGGTGTGAATACC
>OKWD01000216.1_pt1 | contig 10955 bp, 10 predicted proteins | sample 1607011 | NCBI WGS metagenome assembly OKWD01 (sample SAMN04414077, study PRJEB24778) | human gut metagenome | material: faecal | host: Homo sapiens | reverse complement strand
CAGAATTTCCATCTGTCACTGCATTGCTGGCAAAGCAGATGATGTAACCGGTTTCGAAGTTCAGGCAGGTTCATTGACCGGTGGTATCCAGGCTACAGGTAACTATCCCGGCAAAGCCCGCAACATCGACGAACTACGTGCAGACATTCTGAAAGCAGCTTCATATATACCAGGTACTCACCGTTTGAATCTGCACGAAATTTATGGCGACTTCCAAGGAAAAGTCGTAGATCGTGACGAAGTAGAACCCGAACACTTCAAAAGCTGGATTGAATGGGGTAAGGAAAACAACATGAAACTGGATTTCAACTCTACTTCATTCTCTCATCCTAAAAGCGGTGACTTGTCTTTATCAAATCCCGATGAAGGTATCCGCAACTTCTGGATTGAGCACACCAAACGTTGTCGTGCCGTAGCCGAAGAGATGGGTAAAGCCCAGGGCGATCCTTGTATCATGAACCTGTGGGTACACGATGGCAGCAAAGACATCACTGTAAACCGCATGAAATACCGTGCTTTGTTGAAAGACTCTCTGGATCAGATTTTCGCAACAGAATATAAGAACATGAAAGACTGTATCGAATCAAAAGTATTCGGTATCGGACTGGAAAGCTATACAGTAGGTTCTAATGATTTCTATATTGGCTACGGTGCCAAGAACAACAAAATGATTACCTTGGATACCGGCCATTTCCACCCGACAGAAAGTGTTGCCGACAAAGTTTCTTCCTTGTTGTTGTATGTCCCCGAACTGATGCTGCACGTAAGCCGCCCCGTACGTTGGGACTCAGACCATGTAACCATCATGGACGACCCGACTATGGATTTATTCAGCGAAATCGTTCGTTGCAACGCCTTGGATCGTGTACACTATGGACTTGACTACTTCGATGCTTCCATCAACCGCATTGGTGCATACGTTATAGGCAGCCGCGCGGCTCAAAATGTATGGTACGCGCTTTATTGGAACCGATTGCCAAACTGCGCGAATATGAAGCAAACGGACAAGGCTTCCAACGTCTGGCTCTGCTCGAAGAAGAAAAAGCTTTGCCTTGGAATGCTGTATGGGATATGTTCTGCTTGAAGAACAATGTACCCGTAGGCGAAGAGTTCATTGCAGAAGTAGAGAAATACGAAGCAGAAGTCACTTCGAAACGCTAATCAATATCCAACTACAAGATTGTCTTCCGTAGGGGCGGCCTCAAGTGCTGCCCCTACCGGGAACATAGTTGTAGCCTAAAAGAATATAAACAATGGAAATCATTATCGGATTAATCATCATCGCCTAGGAAGTTTCTGCCAATCCAGTTCATACGTACCTATAAAAAAAGTGAAAGAATGAGTTGGGAAAGTTTCTGGCTGCTACAAGGTGTATTTGCCTGGCTGGTATTCCCGTTATTGGGTGCGTTGCTAGGTATCCCTCAAGGAAGCAGTTTATTTGACCTTTGGGGAACAGGAGGTGCTCCGATGAGCATCTTTTATGGTATATTATGGGGAGTAGGCGGTCTCACCTTCGGTCTTTCCATGCGTTAGTCTGGGAGTGGCCTTAGGACAAAGGTATCGCACTGGGCACCTGTGCCGGATTCGGCACACTTTTCCCGCCATTTTTGCCGGAACCAACATGTTTGAAGGAAACGGACTTATTCTTTTACTGGGAGTATGTATCACTTTGTCGGGTATTGCCATTATAGGATATGCCGGCAGTCTTCGCGCCAAAAACATGAGCGAAGAAGAAAACGCGCGGCAGTAAAAGATTTCGCTCTGACCAAAGGACTGTTGGTAGCCCTACTGGCAGGTGTGATGAGTGCCTGTTTCGCTTTAGGACTCGATGCCGGAACGCCCATCAAGGAAGCTGCATTGGCAGGAGGCGTAGAAGGGCTTTATGCAGGACTTCCCGTAATCTTCCTGGTAACATTAGGCGGTTTCCTGACTAATGCGGTTTACTGTCTGCAACAAAATATAGCCAACAAAACCATGAGTGATTATGCCAAAAGCAATGTATGGGGAAATAACTTGATATTCTGTGCTTTGGCAGGAGTACTGTGGTATATGCAATTCTTCGGTTTGGAAATGGGTAAAAGTTTCCTGACCGGAAGTCCTGTACTGCTAGCTTTCTCATGGTGTATATTGATGGCTTTGAATGTTACTTTCAGTAACGTATGGGGTATTTTATTAAAAGAATGGAAAGGCGTATCTACCCGGACTATCACTGTTCTGATAACCGGACTGGTAGTTCTTATCTTTTCTCTCGTATTTCCTAATTTATTTTAAAAGAATTACTATATTTGTAGCATACTGTTATTCAGAATGAAAAAGATGAATAACAATATCCTATGAACAATCAAATAAAAAAGATATGAAATCAATCTTAGACAATCGCCCTGAATTGGCCAAAGAGGTGAATAAAGTAGCCGAAGTAGCCGGATATTTGTGGCAAAAAGGATGGGCCGAACGTAACGGAGGTAATATCACCGTCAATATCACCGAATATGTAGACGATGAAATCCGTCAGATGCCCGCTATCAGCGAAGTAAAACAAATCGGTGTAACACTGCCTCACTTGAAAGGCTGTTATTTTTATTGCAAAGGAACCAATATGCGTATGCGGGATTTGGCGCGTTGGCCTATGGACAACGGTTCTGTCATCCGTATTTTGGATGACTGTGCCAGCTATGTCATCATTGCCGACAAACCGGTTCAACCTACTTCGGAAGTTCCCTCCCACCTGAGCGTACACAATTACCTCATCAGCATAGGTTCTCCTTACAAAGCATCCGTGCATACACACCCCATCGAACTGATTGCCCTGTCTCACAACAAAAAGTTCATGGAAAAAGATGTGGCAACCAACCTGTTATGGAGTATGATTCCTGAAACAAAAGCATTCTGTCCGCGTGGCCTGGGCATGATTCCTTATCAATTGCCTAGTTCTGTAGAATTAGCCGATGCAACCATCAAGGAACTAGCCGATTATGATGTCGTTATGTGGGAAAAACACGGCATTTTTGCCGTTGACCGTGACGTAATGGCCGCATTCGACCAAATCGATGTTTTAAATAAATCCGCATTGATTTACATCGCTGCCAAGAATATGGGATTTGAGCCGGACGGTATGAGTCAGGAACAGATGAAAGAAATGAGTGTGGCTTTTAATCTACCCAAATAATATTTTATAGTCTTCCCCTAATGGGGAGATTTTAAAGATGATTTGACTCCGCATGGGGACAAATCATCTTTTTTATTATCGGGACTCAAAAGATAAATCGCGTACTTAACTCATTGACAGTTTGATTATCTTATGTTTTTTTCAGAACAATGAGTATTCTTTTTGGCTATCTTTGGCAAAGACAGATTCACTAAACCTACAGAGAGATATGAAAGCAAATAAATTATTCCTTTTGGCAAGTCTCCTTCTATCAGGCAGTATGATACCTATAACGGCTCAGAACAAGAAAGAGAAGAAACAACAAAGAGAACAAGCAGTACGCGAGGCTGTTGACGCAAAGGCATACAAAATCAATGTGGACCGGGTAATGCCTATGAAAGGAGGCAGCAAACACCTGACTTCCGATTATTCTTTAGAAATAAGAAACGATTCGGTATATTCCTATCTGCCTTATTTCGGAGTGGCGTATAACGTTCCTTACGGAGGTGGAAAAGGATTAAATTTTAGTGCTCCTTTATCAGAATATACTTCAACATATAGCAAAAAGGGAAATGCTAAAATCACACTAGAAGTACGGAACGAGGAAGACAATTACCTTTACAATATCACCATTTATCCCAATGGCAGCAGTAACATACAGGTCACCCCCACAAACAGACAATCTATTTCTTTCTCCGGAGAAATGGATCTAAAGAAGAAAGAATGAACCATAAATAAAAAAGGGGAGGTGTCAAAACTAAAACAACCTATCGAACTATATGATCAGGTCATTTTAGTTTTGCTCCCCTCATTAAATTACAGCTATTATTTACTTATTTCTCTAACCGGCTAAAGAAATTCTCAATGGCTTCCTTATTGACAAAAACTCCTTTTACTCCGGTCACTTCCACCGTATCCATCAACAAAGCCAAGCCCTGATAACCGTTTTCATCCTTTGCCAGTACTTCCTTCTGATAAATTTCAGCTGATTGGCAGGCTTTACCATCTTCAGGTAATTTCTCGAACCGGCCAAGGTAATAATTGCCTTCAAAGAAATTATGTGTAGATTCTGTCAACTGGAATCTGCTGGATTCGGGAGCATAAAAAATATTCCTACTAATAAATGTACTATCCGGATATCCGCCCCATGAATCCAAAGTAATCATAGTACGGTCGATATCAGCCGCAGGTTTACGGTTCACATGAATAATGTTACGGGTAATGCGACTATCCTTTACAGGACCTGCCAGATGAACAGCCGGTGAGAACATCCCGGCACGAGTCGGTTCAGGCCGCACTCCGTCACCTATACTCACATTGTAACGGACTATAGTGCCCAAGTTACCTACATTAAAAGATGCGTCGGCCGTGCCGTCATTGCAAACCAATACCAAGCCACCATAGTTATCATGACTATAATTGTACTGAATGACCGTTCCCCGGCAATTCCAATCCGAATCAAATCCCTGTGCATCCCACGGAGCTTTATGACCACTTACTTCATTAAACTGCACCAAAGTATTATCACAACTCCACGGCCAAATACCTGCTGCCGCCTCTGTGTCAGGAAGCATATCAGGACAGTCACGCATTACATTGTATTCTATCAAGGTACTGTCACAACCGATAGGTACAATACCATCCCCTGGTACTTCCTCTATCAAATTTCCCCGTATCACGGTATGCTTGCTGGGATGCCAGTTCTGCCGGTCGCTATAAGCAGCCCAAATCATAGCATTACGGGTACATCTCAAAATATGGCAGTTCTCTATGGTTAACCTATTGAATGTTGAAATTTTTCTTTTCACCGCCATTCACTATATAAAATACCGCACCCTCCGCCTTTTTCTTTTACCAACGAACCATTGACATCCCGTACAGTCACATTATTGACAACAATGTTCTGCGATACGCCATAATCCATACACTCTATCTTCAAGCCCGAACGATAAGGCAGAGGCCTGCCTGCCTGTATTCACCGATTTCCCAAATTCTGCATCGTTATAATAGTCCGAATTACAGATACGGGCTGCATACAAGGAAGTATCATATCCCACAATGCAAGGTTTCCGTTCATCATCACCATAAGCATCTATATAAATACGATCTTCGGGTATACCCTGTCCGGTGATTTCAAGTTCGCCATTAAAAACCTCACCGCGCTTCAACAAAACTTTATTGCCCGGCAGTAATTTCACACCACGTAGTTTTTCCAGACTTTTCCATGCTTCATCCGGGGCTAACCCACTATTATTATCATCACCGCCGGTAGCATCCAGATAATAGCACACTGGACTATCAGAACATGCTGCCAACAGGAAGGAAAATAAAAGAAGGATCATTGTTTTTCTCATTTCTCTTCCGCTTTTAAAAAGTTATCAATTTTATTCCAGAAGTTGTCAGAACAACCAGGCTTCACCACAGATTACGCAAATTCACACAGTTTTTTGATTTAAAGGTTATTTGCCTCCTACTTCTTTGTGACAGTCCGTGTACCCTGTGATGAAAACCTGCACTCCACATTACTTCCACAAGTCGTGCTGAACCAGTTTCTTGTTAGTATCCAGTTCGGCAGTCGGCAAAGGCCATACATAATCCCTCTCACCGTTGAACTTACGTGCTTCATAAGCCAAGCCATACATAGTGCGTTCATTCTCTATATTGGCTACCGCCTTATCCAATTCCTTCCAACGATAAAGGTCAAACAAACGCAAACCTTCAAAAGCCAGTTCCACACGACGCTCATGCTTAATGACTTCCAACAATTCATCTTTAGAAAGAGAAGTACCTTCCACTTCCTCTACGGTGGGCATGTTCACATCCGCACGTTGCCGCACTTCATTAACCAAAGCAGTTACATCACTATAAACATAGCCTCCTTTCTGTACCATCGCCTCCGCTAAAGATAATAAAAACTTCGGCATAACGCACCACATAAAAGTCTTGTCCATTATCCCAAGAGTTAGAAGTATCCGTAGGATCAAAATACTTATAAACATATACGGTAGACAGAGAAGCGACAGCTCCGCCATATACATTGGCATACGGATTTGAAGCCGAAGTATCTATACCTCCTTTACCGTTCCAAAGCATACCGGGAACAAACAAAGTGCTATATAAACGCGGATCACGATTCTCAAAATGAGCAGGATTAGGCTTGCTGACATCCAAGCCACCCCCACCGTTCAGTTCGGCTATCTTCGTATCGGTAGTCGGTTTACCGTCTTTGCAATAATAAGCATCCGCCAAATCTATAGTACCATTCATTGCTTCCAGCGGAGTATTCCAATGCGCATTAAAAGCAGCACCTTCACTCATACCCGGTCCTTCATAACGGACTGCAAAAATGATTTCAGGAGAAGTTTCTCCACTTTGAGTAAACAGTTTGGCATAACTCGGATCAAGCGAGTATCCCAAACCTTGCACCTGCTTATAAGCAGCAATCGCGTCATCCCATTTTTCATTATACAAAGCCACACGCCCCAGTAGGGAAAGAGCAGCTCCTTTGGTGATGTGTCCCCGTGAAGACGCGTTTTGCGGAAGTACTTCAGCCGCGTCCTGCAAATCAGTCATAATATGAGCCACAATAGCTGCACGGTCCGTCTTTTCACATTCAGCCTCGTCAATGGTCAAAGGGGCGGTCAGGAAAGGAACATCCTGATACGTCATAGTCAAGTTTATATACATCAATGCACGTATGGTCTTTGCCTCAGCCTGATAAATCGCCTTTTGGGAAGCATCCATATCCACTCTATCAATATTAGCAATCAGCACATTACAACGACTGATCACTTCATAGCAATCTTTCCAATAACTGCCAATAATAGAAGAACTTGGGGTATGAATCCCCATAGCCATATCATAACCTTCCATCCAGCCACTCCAATTAAAATGCCCGCCATTATCTGATATACAATCCATATATAAAGGGCCCAATGAATATTGGTCGGAATCATAAAGCTGATTGCTCTGCAAAGCATCATAACAAGATGCCAACGCCATCAAAGCATCATCCGGCGTCTGCCAAAATGTATTGGATGAAGATTCTGTCAATGAGTCCCTCTGCAAAAAGCTGTCAGAGCAAGAAGTCAGCAAAGCTCCTGACAACAGAGCCAGCCCTATAAAGTTATTAATTGATTTCATAGTTGTTGCTTTTAAAATTTAACGTTAACACCAAATGAATAAGTTCTTGTATTGGGATGTACATCATTACGGGAATCTGTACTCAGTTTTTCAGGATCATAATCGTCCAAGGAAGTGAAAGTAAGCAAATTAGTTCCTGCCAAATAGAGTCTGATACTCTGAACGCCCAACTTGGTCAAAAACTCTCTTTGCCTGAAAGTATATCCGATTTCCAAATTCTTCAGACGCAAATAATCACCTTTTGTCAACCAAAATGAAGAATAGTTATTATTAATAGTTCCTCCCAAACGAGGCATGCTTCCATTCGGATTACTTTCAGACCATCTGTCCAACCAACGGCTAGTCTTGTTTCCACCGTTGGAAATAGTAGTTTCATCCCAATTATAACGATATACACCTGCAATGCCTTGCCAGAATGTATTGACATCAAAATCTTTATAAGAGAATCCCAGATTGAAAGAATACTGCATTTTAGGGAACGGATTTCCGATAATAGTACGGTCAGCATCATTTATATTACCATTATTGTCTATATCTTCATACATGATATCACCTAATTGCGGTTCCTGGTTGTTTTGCATAATCTTCTGTCCGTTCGCATTTACACGGTCCAAATCTGCCTGGGTACGATAGATACCGATGGCTTTCAGCCCATAATAAGAGCCGATGGCTTCACCTTCACGATTGATCGTATTATCCTTAATGTCTTCTACCCCTTTCATATCAGTAATCTCATTTTTCACACCTGAAAGCGAGAAACCTGCCTGCCATGCCCAGTCACCTTTCTGATCGAAATAATTAGCAGCCAGTTCCCAACCCCGGTTACGAACCTTTCCCGCATTCTGATAAGGAGCATCCAAAGATCCCAGGAAAATACCCGCATAGCGAGTTTCATCAAAATATCCGAGGTATTTTCTCATACCAGTCAAAGTGACATTGATCTTTCCACCCCAAAAAGCAGCATCAAAACCAAAGTCTGTAATAGTAGTTGTTTCCCATTTAATGTTCTCATTAGGTATCTTGGCAGTCTTCATACCAATCTGTTTGCTATCACCGAAATAGTAACTGCCACTAGCCGCCAATGTAGCCGCATAAGCATAGTTACCAATTTCCTGATTACCCAATTTACCCCAGCTACCACGCAATTTCAATGAGTGGAGGAACTTCACATTCTCCATAAATTTCTCATTTGTCATGATCCATGCACCCGAAAATGAAGGGAAGGTAGCATAACGATGTGCCTTGGGCATACGTGACGAACCATCGTGACGGACATTCATCTCTAACAGATAACGGCCTCCGTAATTATAATTCAAGCGTCCGAAGAATGACTGCAAGGAACTCTCTTCCGCTGATCCGGTCACATGGTCATTCATAGTACCTCCATCCATTTCATAAATATTATCGGTAGCGAATCCCTGCTTGGACGCCTCATTCTTGTCCCAACGGGTAGCCTGGATAGAATGGCCTGCCAACAGATTGAACGAATGTTTCCTACAGAAAAATCATAGGTCAGAATATTTTCATTAATATAAGTCGTTTCCAGATAATGATAATCTGTCAGTTTATTGGTACCGACTGTGGTCAGCGCATTTCCTTCAGCATCGTATCTTATATTATTCTTCGGATTGAAAGTAGTCACATCGTTCATATAATATTTATAAGCCAGACTTGAACGGAACTTCAATCCTTTTATGATATCAATTTCACCAAAGAATTTACCATCAAAACGATAATGCTTGTTATCTTTATAGCCCATATTCAAAGCTTCAATCGGATTTTTGAATACGGATTGGGAAATATTGGGATTTCCATCCAGGAATCCATAATGTCCGTTAGAATAACGCACAGGAACAGTAGGACGGGTAAACCAAGTAAGGTAGCGCATCAAACCTTCACCGGTAACACTGGTAGTAGGCTCATCAATGTTCTGACGGCTTCCCGAAAGATTCAGACCTAATTTTACAATACCCAATTGTGCATCCAGATTGGAACGGAAATTAAAACGTTGATTGGCCGTTTCACGCAAGATACCATCCTGCTGGAAATACTGAGTGGAAATCATGTAATGTACCGCTTTACTACCACCGTTCACAGACAAATGGTGTTGGTGCATGGCTGCTGTACGAAACATTTCCTTAGCCCAATCGGTATTGGCAAAATGATCGGGGTCTGATCCGTTTTGCAACTTTTGTAACATTTCATCCGTGTATGCTTTGGAAGGCCAGCATTCGTTATACATCTTCGCCCATTCATAAGAATTCACATAATCGGGCAGCACGGTAGCTTCTTGCAAAGCGATACTACCGGAATATGTAATGGTAGGTTTCTGCTCACCGCCCCGTTTGGTAGTCACCAGAATAACCCCGTTGGCAGCACGTACACCATATATAGAGGCAGAAGCCGCATCCTTCAATACTGATATGTTTTCAATATCATTCGGAGAAACACTGTTGAGGCTTCCTTCCACACCGTCAATCAACACCATAGGATTACTGTCACCAAAAGTGTTTATACCGCGGATACGGATTTCCACATCTCCCTCAGCACCGGGTTGCGCAGAGAAAGAGCTCACGGTAACACCACTCATTCGTCCTTGCAGCAAACTGGAAGTATTGGATACCGGAATGTCTTTAATATCATTGACCTTTACAGAAGATACCGCTCCCGTCAGATTGGCTTTTTTCTGCGTACCATAGGCTACAACCACAACTTCATCGATCAACTCCGAGCTTTCTTTCAATACAATATTGATTTGCTGGTTTGCCCGGACTATTTTCACGACTTGCGTTTCATAACCTATATAAGAAATCACGAGATTTTGTCCTACTGATGCCTGAATAGAGAAATGTCCGTCTACATCTGTAATCAGACCATTCGTAGTACCTTCTACTACTACAGAGGCTCCAATTATCGCTTCACCGGCAGCATCCTTCACAGAACCTTTTACAGTTACAGCCTGTTGTGTAATGGCTGATGTTGAAGAACCGAGATCTTTTTCCGTTGATGCATAGGAGAAAGTTACTCCACCAAGGAATAGCAATCCGAAGATGATTCGTCTTTGCAAAACATGTTGTTTATTCATAATATTTTTAATTAAAAGTTACTGATGCAAAAGTCCCTGTTTCTTTATAAACAGGATAACAGAAAAGCACAAAAGAATAACAAATTCCTGTATCCGCTATCAAAAACAGGAATTTGTTATCAATCGGCACGATTCTTATATTTTTAAGCGCCTTCAAAAAGAAGGGGATCGCTTATTTTTTCCTACTTTTGAATATTGAATTTTAATCAGTACGCTATGACTAGAATAAGATTTATTTTATACTCTTTCTTATCGCTTCTCCTTTGTGGATGCAGCCCTTCAAATATAACTAATGCTGATAAGGTCCGATTGATTTTAGATACGGACTTGGGACCTGACTACGATGACGTGGGTGCCATGGCAGTGATGCATGCCTTAGCTGATAGTGGATATGTAGATATACTGGCTACTGTATCTTCTAATAAGTCCGAATTAACAATTCCTTGCATTGAAATCATTAATACATACTTCAAACGACCTGATATTCCTCTTGGCGTTGCCAAAGGAGAAAGTGCAGTCACATTGGAATGCCCGCACAACAAGAAATGGACTGAAGTCTTGCCTCAGAAATATCCCCACCGG
>OKWD01000215.1_pt1 | contig 10966 bp, 19 predicted proteins | sample 1607011 | NCBI WGS metagenome assembly OKWD01 (sample SAMN04414077, study PRJEB24778) | human gut metagenome | material: faecal | host: Homo sapiens | reverse complement strand
GATGGAGGCAGGGCAAGCAGCTTCCTGAGTGAAAAACAGAAACAGGCACTGGCAGAGTATTATATCCCATATGACTACTGGTACACACCGCTTGTGGAAAGGGACCACCACGTGGATTTTACACAGATGCCGGAGGAGGTGGCAGACATCCGCAGGATGGTGGAATGAACTGCTGGTGCGAGGGGAGCTTTCCATATGAATGAACAAAAATAGGAGGAAAAAATTTGAACAGCATCATAAGCTGGGTTGGCGGCAAGAAGGCACTGCGCGATCTGATCTATTTGCGCATGCCGAAAAACTATGACCGCTACATAGAAGTATTTGGCGGTGGCGGCTGGGTTTTATTCGGGAAACCGCCGGATAAATGCATGGAGGTTTACAATGATTTTAATTCAAATCTTGCAAACCTCTTTTATTGTGTCAAGGAAAGACCAATGGCACTGCTTCGGGAATTGTCCTTCCTGCCGCTCAACTCCAGAGATGAATTTACAACGCTGCGGAAATTTCTGACCATGGAAGAATTTAAGAGTGAACATCTTGCAGAAGAATTAGAGATTGCAACGCACTTCTTAAAAGAACCGGAGGCGGCAGAAATCCGTGACATCCTCATGGAGCGTGCCGCAGTAGGGGATGTGAAGAGGGCGGCGGCATTCTATAAGATTATCCGTTACAGCTATGGAAGCGGATGCACCTCTTATGGCTGCCAGCCTTTTGACATACGCAAAACCTTTACCATCATCTGGGAGGCAAACCGCAGGCTGAAGGATACCGTGATCGAGAATAAGGATTTTGAGGCACTCATCCGTCAATATGACAGACCGAATGCCTTTTTTTATTGCGATCCGCCGTATTTTGAAACCGAAGGACACTATGAGGTGGTGTTCCGCAAGGAAGATCATGTGAGGCTCAGGGATACCTTAAAAGGCATACAGGGAAAATTCATGGTTTCCTATAACGACTGTGCCTATATCCGTGAGCTGTATCAGGACTTCCAGATTGAAGCGGTGACAAGAATCAACAACCTTGCACAGAGGTATGACAACGGAAGTGAGTTCCCGGAAGTGCTGATTGCCAACTATGACATGGAGGAAAGGAAAAAAGCATGCCGATGCAGATGAATCTGTTTGAACTGTACGGGGAACAGAAAACGGTCCGGTGGAAGGGAAAGGAGACAGAGGAAGAGCCACAGGACACATAAAAAAGGAAAGAAGGAGGAAAACATGCTTCAGTTAGTAGAAATGGAAGGAAAGATGACGGAAAACGGATGTATTGAGATTCCCGCAGTGGTGTTAGAGCAGGCTGGTATCTGTACAGGTGACACCGTGAAACTTGTGTATATGGCAGAGGACGGGGAACTTAAGAACACGGCAAAGGAGTTCCTGCTTGCAAGGGCAGGACAGGATGTGGCAGAGGAACTGGCAAAGGAGGAAAACATTGCGTTCCAGATACCGGAAGAATTATTAAGGGATGCCGGAATCCCGATGGACGCAGACCTTGATATTGTGTGTCAGGAAGGACGCATTATCATTCTGCCGTCAGAACTTGTGCAGGGGACGAAAGTGCCGGAGGAACTGCTTGCCATCTGCAGGGAGCTTGGCATCACGGAGGATAAGGTAAACATCATCTTGCGGACCACAGAGGAGGGAACGGATGAAAAACCGGTGTATAAGCTGTTAGACGAAAAAGGACGCATCCTGATCCCGAAAGAATTCCGCCAGATGGCAGAGCTTGAGAGCGGGGATATCGTAAAGCTGTCCGTGAGCAGTGGAAAGATCATGGTATCCAAAGTAGATATCGTGGAGATGGGGAGTCAGGACCCGCAGGCAGTGGAAGCGTATGTAAATGCGGCGGTAAAACATATGAGTCCGGCAAAACAGGTGCACTTGCGGCAAGGATTCTGAAATTCGCACAGCAGGAGGGAGGTACGGATTGTTAAGAAATAAGTACAGGGCATTTGAAATCAGGGACGATCAGGTCAGCCAGACGCTGGTGGACGGGAATCTCTGCTCCATTGCAGAATTTATCCGGCACTGCAGTGAGGGAAGCATCATCACCCTGCACACCATGGAGGGCGAACCGTTTTTGATCGGACTCTCCAAGATGTTTGTATTCTGCGGAGACAAGGCATTCTTAGACAGGCAGTTGATCCCTTACCTGCGCAGCATGGGTGGGGAAAGCGTATGAAAAGAATTTATGTTCAGAACGGGATCGTATTTTTTATGGGAATCCGGCTGGCTATCTGGGAGATGGGAAAGCAGTTCATCGACTGCATGTTCCAGAAAGAGGAGGCTTGGGTTTCGTTGTGGAAAGAACTGGGGTTTTTGGAACACGTATTCGTGAGGGTGTGTATGACCAGCTGTCGGAGGGAGGTGGTGTCAAAGAGACAGCGGAGACCAGCATCGGGGAAGGGAGGAGGCTTAGAAATCTATCAACTGGGACAGGACAGTCCGATCATGATGCGGTTTATCAGTCTGGCAGAGAGAAAAAAAGAGAGGGTATGACAGACCGCGCAGGGAGGAATATGTCAGAGTCTATGAGGGGGAGATAGAAAACTATAGTCTGGAGGAAGTCTGGGAAAAATACGGACGAAGAGTACCGGAAGGGTTTCAGGGACATGCATTGTCCATTTCGGATGTGATCGAGTTTGCGGATGGGGAAAACAGCCGCTTTTTCTACATCGAACCATCCGGGTATGAGGAAATCAGATTTTAACAAGGAGGATCATTATGCCAAAGGCAAAAACTGCCCAGAGCCGGGCAGAAACCACAGAACAGCACGCGCCATCCGGAGCAGGGAACAAAGAAAACACCCCGCTCCAGTTTGATGTGCGCATCCAGTCCATCCGTCCGGGGGACAGCATCAAGGGAACGGCATCCGTAAACATCAACGGGGCATTTGCAATCCGGGGTGTCAAGATCATTGAGGGAAGCAATGGACTGTTTGTTTCCATGCCAAGCTATAAGGCTGGGAATGAGTACAAGGACATCTGTTTTCCTATCACGCAGGAATGCAGAAAACAGCTCCATGAAGCAGTCATCGGAGCTTATGAGCAGGCAATTTCGCAGGGGCAGGATACGGTAGCAAAGCATCATGGGATGCAGGCACCGGAAGGACAGCCGATGGAGATGGCAGGAATGTAACAGGATAAAACCAGAGAACATAGAGCAGACCGCACAGAAACGGTCCGGCAGATCATGAGAAAAATTGGAGGAAAAAAATATGAGAAATATGATGAAAAAAGCAGCACAGAATGTAAAGGCAGTTGCCGTGAGAGCAGGGATGTTAATGAAGGATACCAAGGGCGAGAACTATGTGGATACGGCGGTCAAAATCCTGATCGCAGTCGTTCTCGGCGCACTGCTCCTGGCAGGTCTTTATGCACTCTTCGGGGATGTGGTGATGCCTACCCTTACCCAGAGGATTCAGGACATGTTCAACTATGCAGGATAAGGAACACCGGTCCAAGACAGGGAAACAGGAAAAATAACAGAATGATATGGAGGAAAACAGATGCCTAGAAGAGCAAACACACAGACACAGCAGGAAGCAGTACAGGAAAATGCCGCAGTGCAGGCAAATACAGGGGCAGACATGCAGATGGAGGCTGCCATCACAAAAACACAGCCGGAAAAGGGTGTCCTTGCCCTTGCCGATGTAAAAATCGGGGATTTCATGACGATCCGAAATGTCAGAATCAAGGAAGATGACTACGGGCTGACGGTTGCCATGCCGAAAACAAAGGCAGGAGCAAATGAACAGTACAAGGATACGGTGTTCTTTGCCGACAGGGGAATCAAGGAAAGATTTGACCAGACGGTACAGAAAGCGTATGAAACTTTTATGCACCAGCAGACGGATCTGGATGAGGAACCGGAGGAGGCAGAGGAGCTGGAACAGGAAGAAAGTGGCATGAACATGGGAATGTAGCATGATCAGGCTGGCTTTCTTTTTTCTGCCCTGTCTTTGGCGGCGGTCATGGATATGAGGACAAGGACCATCCCGGACTGGCTGGTCGTTCTGGTGGCACTTACCAGCATGCTGCCACCGGGACAGCCCAATCTTTTGGGAGTTCTTGCAGGACTGCCGCTGCTCCTCGCAGGGATTACCATAGGAGGAATCGGCGGAGGGGATGTGAAACTCATGGGGCATGCGGCCTGGTTCTTGGAGCGAGCCAAGCGCTTACGGGACTGTTTCTTGCATTGTGCCTGCTGGTGCTGTGGCATGCGGCAGGGAACATGGGCAGAAAAAGAACAGAAAGAAACAAAAGAGGAGAAGGAACAGGCATACCCGCTTGTTCCGTTTCTTTTTGCAGGAATGCTGATTGGTATCTGGATAGGAGGTTAAAGAATTGAAAAAGAAATTATTACTGGCAGGGATTGTGGCACTGCTTGCAGGAACTGTCATGGCAGCAAGAAAGAAAAAATATACGGAGACATCGAGATAGGAGGAGAAGAGAATCATGAAACTGTTAAAAAACCGTACTGTTCTTGGGGTACTCGTGCATTGCAGTGTCCCTGCTCATCTGTTTTGCAGTGACACCGCTTGTCAATGCCGGACTGTCCCAAAAGACCACAATCGTGCGTTTTGTAAAGGACGTTAAGGCAGGCGAAGAGATCAAAAAAGGAATGCTGCAGGAAGTCGAGGTGGGAGGTTACAACCTGCCCGAAAATGTGTTAAGGAGCATCACGGAGGCGGAAGGAAAATATCTGACCGCGGATGTTTATGCAGGGGATTATATCGTAGCAGAAAAAGTAGCAGACGAGCCGGCTGCAGAAAATAAATACCTTTACAACTTAAACGGGGAGAAACAGGCAATCTCCATCACCATCAGTTCTTTTGCGGAAGGACTCTCCGGCAAATTAAAGAGCGGGGATATTGTGTCGGTCATCGCACCGGATTACCTGGGCAGTGGGGAGACAGTGATCCCGGCAGAATTAAAATATGTGGAGGTCATCGCAGTGACGGCAAAGTCCGGCTATGATGCTAATACACAGGAGCAGGAAGAGGAGAAGGAGCTTCCGTCCACCGTCACGGTGTTAGTCAGACCGGAGCAGAGCAGACTGCTGGCAAGGCTGGAAGCAGAGGGAGAAATCCATCTGTCACTGGTATACAGGGGAGACAGCCAGAAAGCTGCACAGTTCATTGAAGCACAGGATCTGGTGCTGGAGGAGCTTCTGGAAGAAACCACAGAGGAAGAAGAGGTATCTGTTGTAAAAAATGAGGTGCCGAGGACAGGAGGGGAAGCGGATGCAGTGACGGCAGAAGAAACCTCGGCAGACGAGAAAAATGATACGGATATGGAGGAATAGTGTTTGAATTTCATGAAAAATTCTTTGTTCCAGAGAAATTTGGAGCAGGAAAGGGAAGAAGAGATGCCGGAAGAGGGAGGCGTGCTTGCCGTGTGGGGCAGCCCTTCCTCCGGCAAGACGGTGGTGTCTGTGAAACTGGCAGAGCATCTGGCAAAGAAAAAGAGAAATGTCATTTTAATCCTTGCGGATATGGTCACTCCGCCGCTGCCTTACTTATGCGCACCGTCAGACATTGAACAGGAAAGGTCGTTGGGGAGCATTCTTGCCGCATCCCATGTGACGGAAAACCTCATCAAGAAGAACTGCATGTTCTACCGGAAGAATGATTATCTTTCCATGGTCGGGATGTTAAAGGGGAGAATGTGTTCACCTATCCGCCCTATGAAAAAGAGCAGGCGGCAGAACTGCTCCAGCTTGCAGCACAGATCGCACCGTATGTCATCGTGGACTGCACCAGCAATATCGCATCGGATATCCTGTCGGCGGTCGCATTGATGGAGGCAGATACGGTGTTAAGGCTGGCAGGGTGTGACTTAAAATCCATCAGTTACTTATCCTCCCAGCTTCCACTGCTATCAGACCACAAATGGGATGCCGACAAGCAGTTGAAGGCCGTGTCCAATATCAGACAGCAGGAGGCAAGCAGCCACATGGAACAGATCCTTGGCAGTGTGTCGTTCCAGATTCCGCTACAGCAGTTGAGGATGGAAGCACAGTTTTTAGAAGGGGAACTGCTTGGGGAACTCGGCCTGAAGGAGAGCCGGGCATTCCGCAGGGAGATAGAGAAAATCAGCAGGGAGGTATTCGGGGTATGAAAAATAACCAGAATCTGTTCTTTTCCCCGGAGGAAAAGGGAAGGGCATTTTCGGATGTCTTAAAAGAGGTGCAGGAGTATATCTCCAGCAAATATTCCACGCTCATGGTGGAAGGTGGGAGCGAGGAAGTAAAACAGCAGGTCAAGCGGTACATTACAAAGTACATCTGTGACTACCGTATCACGGTAAAGGGAAAAACACAAGGAAACAGTTGATTGATGACCTTTACACTGGAAAGTGACAGGAGTTTTCCTTTTCCTCACCAAGTACATTTTTTTGGAACAGGGATAGAGGAAATCGATATCAATTCCTGGCGGGATATCGAGATACAGTACAATGACGGCAGGTGTGAAAGCTGGAGGAACACTTCGAGTCCCCGGAGCATGGCGGTCAATGTCATAAGGCGCATGCTCCATGGTGTCGGGCATGGTGTTGGACAATGCCTCCCCTGCGGTGTTAGGACATCTGAGCAAGAATATCCGAATCGCCGTGTTAAAGACGCCGCTCGTGGATGAAGATGTGGGGATTGCAGCATCCATCCGTATTGTCAATCCGCAGAGCCTGAAAAAGGAAAACTTTGTGGATGGCGGCACCGCAACGGGGGAAATGCTGGACTTTCTGGCAGAGTGTCTGCGTTATGGCATCAGCATCTGTGTCGCAGGAGCCACCAGTTCCGGTAAGACCACACTTGCAGGCTGGCTGCTTACCACCATACCGGATGGAAAGCGTATCTTTACCATCGAAAACGGCAGCCGTGAGCTGGCACTCGTAAGGGAAAAGGATGGAAAAGTGACCAACAGTGTCATCCATACGCTGACCAGATACAGCGAAAATGAAAAGCAGAACATTGATCAGGACATGCTCCTTGATATGGCACTGCGTTTTAACCCGGAGATCATCTGTGTCGGGGAGATGCGTAGTTCAGAGGCGTACACGGCACAGGAATCGGCAAGAACCGGACACACGGTGCTTACCACGATCCACAGCAACAGTTGTGAATCCACTTACAGCCGAATGAGGACACTGTGCAAGAGAAAATATGACATGGATGACGAGGTGTTGATGGACCTTGTAACGGAGGCATTCCCTATCGTGGTGTTCACCAAGCAGCTTGAGAACCGCAAGAGGAAACTCATGGAAATCATGGAGTGTGAGATCACGGCAGACGGAAAGCGGAAGTTCAACCCGCTGTACCGCTATGAGATCACCGAAAACCGGATGGAAGGGGACCGCTTTATCATTAACGGCACGCATAAGAAGGTGTGCGGAATTTCCGAGAGCCTCAAAAAGAGATTTTTGGAAAACGGCATGCCAAAAGATGTGCTGGAAAGAATTGAAAAGGAGGGGAGAAAGCATGCTGACATTACAGGTCATTGCCTGCATCGGGATCATTACAGGGGCATTCCTGCTGTTCCACATCCGGCTAAATGACTTTACGGGGAACATTTTCCACAGGCTTTTGGACGCACCGAAAGGAATCCGTGAGGAGATACTGGAGGAAACCAAGCGCAGGAAAAAATCCTATTTCCGAAGGGAAATCGAGGAAGTACAGGCAATTTTGAAAACAACGGACAGGGAGGAGCTGTTCCCGCTTTTATGCACGGCATCCCTCCTGATGCTTGCCGCAGGAGCAGCCATTGCCGTCATGATCGGAAATGTTTTTTTAATTCCGGTGCTGGCGTGCGGATTTTTATTTCTGCCGTTCTGGTACATCAGGCTGACCGCATCCCATTTCAAAAAGGATGTGTCATCGGAACTGGAAACCGCACTGTCCATTATTACAACGGCATACCTGCGAAGTGAGGACATCCTTACTTCGGTGGAGGAAAACCTCGAATATTTAAATCCGCCGGTCAAGACCGTGTTTGCAGATTTTGTGTCAAGAATCCGCCTCATAGATCCAGACCTTGAAGCAGCCTTGGAGGAGCTTAAGGGAAAGATTGAAAATGATGTGTTCATGGAGTGGGTGGATGCCTTAAAGTCCTGCCTGTATGACAGGTCACTAAAGACAACGCTGACACCGATCGTGGCGAAACTGTCGGACATGCGCATCGTGAATGCAGAGCTGGAATATCTGGTATTTGAACCCAGAAAGGAATTTATCACAATGGTGGTGTTGGCAGTGGGGAATATCCCGCTGTTATATTTCCTGAACCAGTCCTGGTACGATACGCTCATGCATACCATCCCCGGACAGATTATGCTGGCAGTTACCGGCGCAATTATTTTTGTTTCCACGGCATGCGTCATAAAACTGACAAAGCCGATTGAATACCGGACATAAGGGGGAGGGATAAATTGAAAATCGTACTGATAGTTGTATTCATCCTGACGGCATGCGGACTGTTCCTTCTGCTGTCGGGCATCTTAAAGCTGCCGACACTGCGGACCGGCAGGGCGATGATGCAGTCAGGGAAGAAAGAAAAGAAACTGCAGGAAAACACTGGAATGCGTTCTACATGGACGGAGCGGCATACTTAGGAAAATACATCGGGATGAATGCCTACAAAAAAGCAGGATGCAGAATGTCCTAAATGCGGCAGGACTTAAGATGACACCGGAAACCTATATGGCGTATGCCTATCTGAAGGCAGGGAGCATTTTTCTCCTGATCCTTCCGGCACTGCATGTATTTCCGCTGCTTGCCATCATGCTCGTGCTTTTAGGAGTCATGGTCTACTATAAGGAGACAAGAAAAGCAGAAGAGCTGGTAAGGGAAAAAAGAGAGCAGATCGAGGGAGAGCTGTACCGTTTTGTTTCCACCATCACACAGGAGCTGAAAAACAGCAGGGATGTACTTTCCATGCTGGAGCATTATAAGGAAAATGCCGGGGAGATGTTCCAGAAGGAACTGGACATTGTGTGTGCCGACATGCGTTCCAGCAGCTATGAGGCAGCACTCACCCGTTTCGAGGCAAGGCTCAATTCCCCGCAGCTCTCCGATGTGGTCCGTGGACTGATTGGTGTGTTAAGAGGCGATGACGGTGCAGTGTATTTCCAGATGCTCACACACGACTTCAAGCAGGCAGAACTGCAGAGGTTAAAGGCAAAGGCAGCAAAAATCCCGCCGAAAATCCGTGTCTTTTCTTTTGCCATGCTCTTATGTTTCCTTGCAACCTATTTTGCCATCATCGGCTATGAGATCATAAAGTCCATGGGAACACTGTTCTGATAAAAGCGCAGGAAGGAGAAAGATTGAAAAATAAAATTTTTTCAATCGCGAGATTTGTGTCTGCGCGCACTTGACACAAACTCGTTATGCGCAAAAAGCGTGCGCAGAAATGAGGCAAAAAATGAAGCGGATCTATAAAATTATGAGGGACAAAAAAGGGGGAGGGATATATCGATGCGGTAGTCGTTGTATTCTGTGTGATGTTTGTCATTGCCCTTGGCGTCAGGATATTCCCGGTTTTATCACGAAGATACAGCTTGACAATTTTGCAGACGAGCTGGTGAGGGAGGCAGAGATCAGCGGCAGGGTTGGAAGTGAGACAACCGCAAGGCAGAGAACCTTGGAGGAAAAACAGGGATACATCCAGCCGTAAGTTGGTCAAGAATCGGAAAAATCCAGTTGAATGAAGAGGTAACGGTAACACTGACGTTACAGAAAGACCTCGGACTTTTTGGAAAGTTAAGGTCGTTCCCGGTAACCATAAGGGCGAGGGCATCGGGAAAAAGTGAGGTGTATTGGAAATGAGAAAATACTATCAGAGTTTCAAAAGACTTCTGACAGGGCAGGAGGGAAGCATGGCTCCGGCTGCTGTGGCTGCAGCGATAGCCATGCTTTTTATCATCCTTGGTGTTTCAGAATACATGCGCCTTGTCATCACGGCAGCCGGAATCAAAGATGCCATGGAATCTGCGGTGGTTTCCGTGGTAAATGACAATTACAATGAAGTTTATCATGGTGTCAGGGAAGGATATGCCGCAGGATATGAGCCGGACGATGCAGGATTTACGGCATCCGTGGATCATGGGGATATTTATGGCAGGATGTGTTTTCTGCTTGGTCTGGAAGAGGATGGGAACAGTTATGTCCGCTATAACAACGGCGGTGAGCTGGAGTATAAAATTAAAAATCTTTCCGTGGACATCCACAACACGGTACTGGCATCGCCGGGAGGAACTTATTATGCGGATGCAGAGGTCACGATGGAAGTGCCTGTGCGTTTCGCAGGAAAAATCTTGTCGAATATGTCGGTCAGACTGAAGGTGAGGGCAGCCTACCGGGAGAAATTTTAGTAACATGTTACAGATATCGTAAGACTTATTACATTTCCATAGACTTTCCAGACGTTCTATGGTAGCGTGTGAACTACGAAAATCAATCAATCAAAAAAGCATAAGGAGGGAATGCCATGAAAGATAAGACAAAAAAGTGGCTGGCAATCGCAGGACTTCTCGCAGTATGTGCAGTGCTTGTGTTTGGAATCAGCAGAGTGCTCTACCATGAGCCGGACAGGGAGACACAGGCCGTGGAGAGAGAATCAGAGGAGACAGAACTTTTTGTGGAGACAGAAACACCGGAACCTGTGCAGGCAGAAAGCACAGAAGCAGAGACGGAAGAGCCGCTTGTGATCGAGACGGAGACAGGGACTTCCGTAAATGACAGGGAGCAGGAAATTCAGGAAACCCCGGAGAAAACGGAAGCGGAAAAGCCGAGTGAGCCGCCTGCACTGTCTGAGGGAACCGCCACGGACCAGCCGGATACACCGCCGTCCTACGAGGAGGAAAAACAGGAGGAACCGGCTCCGGCAGAGAACCAGACGCCAAAGACAGGTGATACCAAAGACGGCATGGTATATGTGGAAGGCTTCGGATGGATTACCGATGAAGGGGAAG
>OKWD01000214.1_pt1 | contig 11029 bp, 11 predicted proteins | sample 1607011 | NCBI WGS metagenome assembly OKWD01 (sample SAMN04414077, study PRJEB24778) | human gut metagenome | material: faecal | host: Homo sapiens | reverse complement strand
AGTTTGCGGAGTAGCGATGTAACCCGGGCCGATACCGTTACACTGAATGTTGTATTCACCATATTCAGAGCAGATATTGCGAGTCAGCATCTTCAGTCCACCCTTAGCGGCAGCGTAAGCAGATACAGTTTCACGACCCAGTTCGGACATCATTGAGCAGATGTTGATGATTTTACCAGCACGTTTTTCCATCATAGCAGGAAGAACAGCCTTAGCAACGATGAACGGAGCATTCAAGTCGATGTCGATTACACGACGGAAATCAGCAGCATCCATCTCGTGCATAGGAACACGACGGATAATACCTGCATTATTTACAAGGATATCAATTGTACCTACTTCTTTGGCAATTGTAGCAACCATAGCCTGAACAGCCGGTTCGTCTGTCACGTCGCATACGTAACCGTGAGCTTTGATACCTTTTGCAGCATAAGCAGCCATACCTTTGTCTACCAACTCTTGATTGATGTCGTTAAACAAACTTTAGCACCTTGTTCTGCAAATGCAGAAGCAATAGCAAATCCGATACCATAAGAAGCACCTGTAACGAGAGCTACTTTACCTTCCAAAGAAAAATTCAAAAACTGATTCATAATTCTTTTTGTTATTAAATTAGGAAAACTATTGTAGTTGTTATTTCAAATCTGTAATCAACGAGAAGTCCTGATCGCCGTAGTCGAGGTTCTCGCCGCCCATTCCCCAGATGAACATGTAGTTGCTGGTGCCGGCTGCTGCGTGGACGGACCATTCGGGGCTCATGACGGCCTGCTCGTTATGCAGCCAGAGCACGCGGGTCTCGTTGGGTTCGCCCATCAGGTGGCAGATCTCGTTGCCTTCGGGTACCTGGAAATAGTAGTAGGCCTCCACACGGCGGTCGTGGGTGTGGGCCGGCATGGTGTTCCATACAGAACCCGGAGCCAGTTCAGTAAGTCCCATCTGTAATTGGTTTGTACCACCGTTTTTCACTCTTTCCAATACATCTTTTACAATTAACTGGTTTACAATACGGTCGTTGCTATCTTCCATTTTTCCATAATGATCTGAGATAGCTAAAGCATACTGTTTAGGATTTGCTTTTTGAAGCTTGGCGTCGGTAGTGATCAATTGAGTAACGTATGGCTTGTAAGCCGGTGCCGAATTGATATAGAATTTAGCCGGTTTGGCAGCGTCATTACTTTTAAAAGTAACTTCTTTATTCCCGCAACCTACATAGAGGGCTTCCTTGTATTTCATAGGATATTCTTTACCGTCTACAGTAACTACGCCATCACCGCCTACATTGATGACTCCTAGTTCACGCCGTTCAAGGAAGTAAGTGATTCCGGACCCAGTTCACGGAAAGTTTCCAGCTTCAAAATTTTGTTTACCGGCATAGCTCCTCCGTAAATAAGACGGTCGTAAAGGGTGTATGTAACATTGATTTCATCCGGCGCCATCACCTTTTCCATCATAAATGAACTACGCAGACGTTCTGTATCATAGTGTTTCACATCTTGCGGATGGCAAGCGGTCTGTACTTTGTAATTTACTTGAGCTGAAGCTGCCAAGGCAGAAACACTCAGCATCATTGCAATCGCTAATTTTTCATAATCATTATCTTTAAATTTTAATTTTTCATTGTTTTCTGGTATTTAATGATGGAACGACGGTTCAGCACCATTAAGAATAGTGTTATCAGTACTAAAATTCCGGAACCAATCCATTTGAATGAATAAGTCAAATGGAAAATAGCCCATGAGAAAGGACTTGAAGCAAAATCCAACGCACCACCTTCAAAACCAGACGGGATGTTTACGGCAGCATCTTGTGTCTTGGCGTATACATCATGTGCTGCTTTGGTGAAATAAGGAGCCAGATCTGTTACAAAATACAGACCGATGGCCAGCACAACAAAACCAATGATGAAAGTCTTTACTACATTTCCTTTTGTGATAGGTAATATCAATGGGAATACATAGAACATGCCAGCTAATGAAGCCAATGGTAAGAATTCATTGCCCGGAAGCACCACTGCCAATAAGATAGTAACAGGGATTAATAGTAATGATACAACCAACGTGGCCGGATGTCCGATCACCAAGGCAGGACTCATACCGATATTTAAGCCTACAGCACCCTTAAACTTCTTGGCGATCAGTTCGCGGGTAGCGTCCGAAATGGGTTTCAACCCTTCGATGAACAGGCTGGTAATACGGGGAATCAACTCCATTACCGCTCCCATCTTGATACCTAAACCTAGAATATAAGGAATCTTGTCTACTATTTCTTGTCCGTTCTTGCAAGATAATGCACCGATGCCACATCCTACCAGGATACCCAAGAAGAGAGGTTCGCCTAATAAACCGAATTTCTTTTTCATACCTTCCGCATCAATGTTCAGCTTTTCAAATCCGGGAATTTTGTCCAATACCTTATTTATAATGAGAGCGAATGGTACGAAACCTGCACAGAAGGGCTGCGGAATAGAAATACCTTCCATTTTATCATAGAAACCTTGAAATTTGTCTGCTGTGTAATCTGCTAAGATTAATGTGATGATATAACAGATAACAGCTGCGAAGAATCCCCACAAAATACTATCTGTTGCAAAATAAACTACGGCTCCGATAAAAGCAAAATGCCAATAGTTCCATAAATCAATGTTAACCGTACGGGTGGTTTTAGTCAATAACATTAAGATGTTAACGGCCAGACATACCGGAATAATGAATGCCCCTACGGAAGTGTTATAAGCTACGGCTGCAGCAGCAGGCCATCCCATATCGAATACTTTCAGTTGCAGGCCATATATTTCGACCACTTTGCTTAAGGCCGGACCCAGACTGCTGGTCAGAAGTGCGGTAACCACTGATAGACCAACGAAACCAACACCTACCAACAAACCGCTTTTTAATGCTTTGCTGAATTTGATTCCGATACAAACGCCTAAGATTGTAAAAATTATAGGCATCATCACCGCTGCTCCTAAACCGATGATATAACTAAAAACTTGTTCCATTCTCTTGTGAATTAATAGTAAATGACTGTGTTTTCTACAATAGTATAAATTAAAAACTGCCCCAAAAATAAAACCTTTTCTCAACTTATCAAACCTGAAAGACATAATAATTAGTAAAAAGACAATTTTTGAACGATTTTTATCGTTATCGTGCACAAAAATAACCGTTTTCGTCACACGAATACCAAATAATACACTTAGTAGGTTGAAAAGTGCACACTGCTTTTCGAGGAAAATACTACTTTTGTTTCATAAAATAAATAGGTCTAATACTAAAAATAAGTGTCTTCATGAAAAAGAATTCTATTTGTAAAATTATTGTGTCCGGTTTGCTTGCGGCTGTTCCTTTGATTGGCATGGCTCAGCAGGTTTGTGGTAATAAGCCTTGGTCTGTACGTATGGCGGAATCAGAAATGGTGCGTTGTCCCGAATCTTGGCAATTGGATTTTCAGACCCGTTTGAAGTGGGATTACTGTCATGGCCTGGAACTTCAAGCTATGCTGGATGTATATGATGCATACGGTGATAAGAAGTTTTTTGATTATGCTGTGGCTTATGCTGATACAATGATTCATCAGGATGGCTCTATCGAAACTTATAAACTGGAGGAATATAATATTGACCGTCTGAATTCCGGAAAGATGCTTTTCCGTATTTACGAGCAGACTAAGGACGAGAAATACAAGAAAGCATTGGATTTGTTGCGCAGTCAGTTGGATACGCATCCTCGTAATGCCGATGGCGGTTTTTGGCACAAGAAGATTTATGAGAATCAGATGTGGCTGGATGGGCTTTATATGGGGCAGCCGTTCTATGCGGAGTATGCTTACCGTAACAACCGTGTGAATGATTATGCTGATATTATCAATCAGTTTGTCACAGTGGCCCGCCATAATTATGATCCGAAGACTGATCTATACCGTCATGCATGTGATGTGAGCAAGCGTGAAAAGTGGGCGGATAAAACTACCGGGTGGTCGCAACACTGTTGGGGACGCGCCATGGGATGGTATGCAATGGCTTGTGTGGATGTACTCGATTTTATACCGGAACACGAAGCCGGACGTGAATCTGTTATCGAAATATTGAATAAACTGGCTGCCCAGATTAAACGTACTCAAGATCCTGGCAACAGGGGTATGGTATCAGGTGATTGGACAGAAGGTGGGGATGAGGGAATTATCTGGAATCCTCTTGTTCTACCATGTTTGTATATACTCTGTTGAAAGCGTTACGTAAGGGATATATTTGTCCTTCGTACATGGAAGTGGCTAAAAAGGGGTATGAAGGGCTTTTGACCCAGTTTATAGAAGTGGACAATAAAGGGGTAGTTTCTATCACTAAGGGTTGTGCTGTCGCGGGTTTGGGAGGCAAGCCAGTGTATCGTACCGGAGATTATAATTATTATATAACTGAAAAAAATACGTTCTAATGATGCGAAGGCAGTAGGTCCGTTCATTATGGCCAGTCTGGAATGGGAACGTTTGTTTCAGAAAAACAATTGTGGAACTGCATGTAAATAATAGGGGGTGATACGATGAGGAAAGTTTTAGGATTATTGTTGCTGTTGGTTGCTGTTAGTGGAACATGGGCTCAGGAACGTCAGGATACAATTGTAGTTTCACGCGATGGAACGGGGAATTTTCGTACTTTGCAGGAGGCTATAGAGAGTGCGCGGGCTTTCATGGATTATACTGTTACGATCTATGTGAGGAACGGAGTATATAAGGAGAAAGTGATTGTTCCTTCATGGGTGGAAAATATAGATATTATAGGTGAAGATCGTGATAAGACGATTATTACTTATGATGATCATGCGAATATAAATAAAATGGGTACTTTCCGCACTTATACGGTGAAGGTAGAGGGTAGTGATATCACTTTTAAAAATTTGACTATTGAGAACAATGCGGCTCAGTTGGGACAGGCGGTAGCTTTACATACGGAAGGTGACCGTTTGAAATTTATCAATTGTCGTATCTTGGGCAATCAGGACACTATTTATACCGGTGCTAAATTTACCCGTCTTTATTTCAAGGATTGTTATATTGATGGTACTACCGACTTTATTTTCGGTCCTTCCACCGCTTTATTTGAAGATTGTATTATTCACAGTAAACGCAATTCGTATGTAACGGCTGCTTCCACTCCGAAAGAGGCTAAATATGGATATGTCTTTAAGCACTGTAAGCTGACGGCAGAACCGGGAGTGGATAAAGTGTATTTAGGTCGTCCTTGGCGTCCATATGCTTATACTTTATTTATAGAATGTGAATTGGGGAAACATATTGTTCTTGCCGGATGGCACAATTGGGGTAAGCAGTCTAATGAAGAAACCGCCCGTTATATGGAATATAAAAATACCGGTGAGGGTGCAAATGCTTCGGAAAGGGTGGCGTGGAGCAAACAGTTAACAAAGAAAGAAGCTGAGGCGGTGACGGTCGATGCTATTTTTCGTACTCAAAGTGATTGGGACCCAATAGACTAGATTGATTTTGTAATTGCTTGAAAAGGAGACTTCTACGTTGGTGGAGGTTTCCTTTTTTTGTTGTGTTGAATAATTGGATCCCGTAAAAATACCTAATAAATCCACATAAAAAGATAAAAACTACACATCAAGGTAATGTTATATTCATAATTTTGCAACAGTGAAGCTAAGGTCAAAACCTTAAAAAAAACATTTTAATTAACTATAAAAACAACATCTTATGAATCTAAAAAGAATTAGCTAGAAAAGCTATCTCAACTCTTTTTTTGAGTATGCTTTGTTTGGTTGCTTTTGCTCAAGGTCGTCAGGTGAACGGTACTGTTAAAGATGCAGCAGGTGAACCGATGATTGGTGTAAACGTCTTGGTAAAAGGAACGACTAATGGTACCATTACGGACTTCGATGGTAATTTTTCGCTTTCTGGGGTTAAAGACAATGATGTTTTGTCTGTAACTTATATAGGTTACATTACTCAAGAAGTGAAAGTGGGTAATCAAAAACAATTAATGTCGTACTGAAAGAAGATACCGAAACTTTGGACGAAGTTGTGGTTATTGGTTACGGTACTGTGAAGAAACGTGACTTGACAGGTTCAGTAGCTTCGGTAAGTAATGAAGCTTTAGTTGCCAACCCGGTTGCCGATGTTTCTCAGGCTTTACAAGGTAAATTGGCAGGTGTTTCTGTCGTTTCTCAAGATGGTCGTCCTGGAGCTTCCGTTTCTATTCGTGTACGTGGAGGAGGCTCTATTTCACAAAGCAATGATCCTCTTTTTATAGTGGATGGTTTCCCGGTTAGTTCTATTTCTGATATTCCTGCAGATCAGATTGTGTCAATTGATGTCTTGAAAGATGCTTCTTCAACAGCTATTTATGGTGCTCGTGGTGCTAACGGTGTAATATTGGTTACTACAAAGGGCGGCAAGGATGGCCGGGTCTCTGTCAAGTATAATATGTATTATCAGATGAAGGAGAATCCGAAATTATTGGAGACTATGGATCCTTATGACTATGTGTATAATACATGGGCATATATGAAGAGTCTGGGAGATTCTTATGGTGATGGAGTTGCCAGATATTTTGGATTAGGATCCAAGTACGGAAATCATTTGAATGAATATAAAATATGACCACTCATAATTATATAAATGAATTTGATTGCAGACTGCGTCATCTTGGAATCATGATGTATCTTTATCTGGTGGTACAGATAAAACTAAGTTTTATTCATCAGTGAACTATATGGATGATGAAGGTATCCGTGTGAAGTCTGGTTTCCAGCGTTGGAATGCGAATTTCAAATTGACGCAAAAGATTAATAAAAAGTTAACTGCGGATTTTGACTTGCGTTATAGTGAAATAGAAGTAAATGGATCTGGTTTTGGTAATGCAACCTCTGCTTACACTTATCGTCCTGTGGATAATCCTTTGGGTGATGCTTCTTTTACTGCTGGATTTGGTCAAGGTGATACAAATATGGAAGAAACTAGTAATCCTTTGTATTACTTGAATACTGTAGATTATATAAAAAACATGTACCGTATCCGTGCAAAAGGTGCTTTAACTTGGAATGTTATTAAAGGTTTGACGGCAAAGACGGAGCTATCGTTAAATCGTAATTGGAACCAAGAAAAGACATGGAATGCAGGACAGACAGAAAAAGATAATAGTTCTGCTAAATTGAAGAAAAGTGATGGTTACGGTGTGCGTTGGGCAACTACTTTGAATTACGAAGTACAGGGGCTTGGAGATGATCATAGTTTGTCTTTCTTGGTTGGTAATGAAGTCTTGGCATCAAAATCGGATTATACTGAAATCTATGGTGTAGGGTATCCTAAAGGATTTACTATGGATGATGCGTTTGGTATGATTAATATGACTACTCCTTCATTGGGACAAGATTATTTTAAAGGTGAGATAGGTACTCCTAACCATACTTTGTCATGGTTTGGCCGTGCTAATTATTCTTATAAAGGCAAGTATCTTTTGACTGCTACATTCCGTGCCGATGGTTCTTCTAAATTTGCACCTAGTCATCAGTGGGGATATTTCCCGGCAGCAGCGGCAGCGTGGAGAATTTCAGATGAAGCTTTCATGGAAAACACAAGAGACTGGTTGGATAATCTGAAACTTCGTGTATCGTATGGTACTTCTGGCTCTGATAATATTGATGCTTCTTTATGGAGAGAGACCTGGAAGACCAAACAGATAACAGTGGATGGTGAAAAAGTAACCACTTATGTACCGGGTGACATGAAGGGAAATCCTGACTTGAAATGGGAAACTACTATCAGTCGTAACTTAGGTGTTGATTTTGGTTTCTTTAATAACTGGGTTCGCGGTAGCTTGGATTATTATTGGAATACGACAAAGAATATCTTAATGAAAGTGCCTATCGACGCAGCATCCGGTTATAGCTATCAGTTCCAGAATGTAGGTAAAACTTCAAATAAGGGAATTGAATTGGCTTTAGGCTTTGACATTGTTCGTGGTAAAGATTTTAATTTAGGTGTAAACTTGACTTATAATTATAACAAGAATAATATTGATGAACTGATGGACGGAGTCTTGGCGGATACGAGAGCTATGAATGATTGGGGTTCATCTATGGCTAAGTCTGCTTATGATTATATTATCCGTGAAGGTCAGCCTGTAGGTACGATCCAAGGTTTTAAATCAGAAGGATATTATATGATTGATGATTTTACTTATGCAGATGGTAAATACACATTGAAACCGGGTGTTCCTGATATTCAAGGTATTGTGAATTATCCGGATGGAGTTAAAGGATTGGCAGCGGATGGACAAACTGCTATACCGGGTATGCCTAAATTTGCAGATACAACAGGTGATGGTGTTGTGGACGAGGATGACAAAACGATTATCGGTAAGGCTATGCCACAGCATACAGGTGGTTTTACAATTAACGGTAATTGGAAGGCAATCGATTTTTCTGTAGGCTTTACTTATCAGATTGGTGGCGATGTGTACAATGCCAATGCAATGCACTCATTGATGGGAAATAAAGACAATTCCGCTGGTCAGAACCGATTTGAAGTTTGTTTCTTGAAACTTTCAAATATTATGATGTTGATGCAAATGGTGACTTGATGCTGGTGAAAGATCCTACAGCTTTGGCGGCTCTTAATGCGAATACAAACTACAGTTCTTTCTTCTCTGAATATGGAATCGTAAGTTCTAAGTTTATTGAAGATGCGTCTTATTTGCGTCTGAATACATTGACAGTAGGTTATACTTTCCCGAAAAATTGGATGAATAAGATTGGATTGCAGAATGCACGTGTGTATTTTACAGGAAGCAACTTGTTCTGTATTGACGGATACTCTGGTATAGATCCGGATGTCAACACGAAGACCGATGGTAAAGGATGGCTTCCCTACACCTTATTTTGATTACCAGTCTTATCCTAAGGCTAGAACTTATACCTTTGGTGTTAATTTAACTTTCTAATTAATGGAGATGAATCGTATGAAAAAAATAGTATATTCAACACTTTTCTTTGCTGGAATGTTTTTGACTACAGCATGTAGTGATTATTTGGAGGTTGGCTCTCCTTCTATTGTAGATTCGGATTTTGTCTTTTCTAATCCGACAACAGCACGTGCGGCATTAGACGGTGCTTATGAACAGTGGAGGGATTGTGCGCAGAATAAGGTTTTTGGCGATGGATTGTTTTATGCTGCTGATATTGCCGGGTCTGATATAGAACGTCACCCGGAGTCTTTCTCTAACCAGCTGGGACGTCACTATCCGGAATGTCTTTATCAAAACGGTACTTATGCAGGTAGCTATGGATTGACTTCATATTTGAAGGAGAATGATATTTATGCTAGCTTGTATTCGGTTGTGAGCAAAGCCAATGCGGTGATAACATCCATGGAAAACGCATCGAATTTTGAATCGATCATCAATGGTGGACAATCAGAGATGGGGCAAATGTATGGTGAGGCGATAGCTATGCGTGCTACGGCTTATCGTGAACTGTGCAAGAACTTCGGGGACGTACCATACGTAGGTGTTTATGGTGTTGTGCCTAAAGGTTTGGTTTCCCGTGATTCTATTTATGATGTATGTATTGAAGATTTGCAGAAAGTGGAACCTTTGATGTACACCATCGGTTCCATTCCCGGCATTGCTGCTGCCAATAAAAATTATTTTTCTAAACCTATGTGCAGGCTTTGATTGGAAGAATGTGTTTGGATGCAGCTGGATATCAGACCCGTCGTGGCGATATTAAAACGTGTAAATGGAAAAGGGGAAAGCATGACATTTGAAAACAAGGGAAAAGAAAATAATGGAGCTACTTACGGACGTCGTTCTGATTGGCAGAACTTGTACACGATAGCTAAAAAAATACTATGAGGCTTTGTTGGCTGATCCGGGTAATGCACAGTTTCATTTGACTGATCCACGGGGTGCCTCGGATAAATCCGGACGTACTTTCAATAATCCTTACCAGTATTTCTTTGAACAGATGCATATGGATGATGCTATTTATGCGGATGAGTCTATTTATGAATATCCCATGCAGCAAGGTGGTGGAAATGATGGTCGCCCCTATTCTTTCGGCCGTCCTTCATCTGGTGGCTCAAAGGCAGCGTATCCATGTAAGAGCTATGGACAGGGACGTATAAATCCTGCTTATTTTTATGGAATCTTTGATCCGAATGATATGCGTCGTGACGTGAGCATTACTATGACCGGCAGTAATGGTAAAGGGGTTGAGAAGTTGATTCCTTTTGTCCCCAACTCAAAAGCTGAAGGCGGTGGCTTGACATTGAATAAATGGGATGAGAACCGTCAGGCTAATCCATGGGTGGCTGCACAGCGTAAATCAGGTATCAATGGTCCGTATATGCGTATGTCTGAAGTTTATTTGGGCTATGCGGAAGTATGTGCGGCATTAGGTGATGTGGTTACAGGTAAACAATATTTAAAAACAGTTCGTGAACGTTCGTTCCCGCAAGGCTTGGCTGACACAGATGGCTTTATTGCATCTTTTGGCAATGATCTGGTTCGTGCGATTATTGAAGAACGGGGTTTTGAATATGCAGGTGAAGGTGATCGTCGTTGGACATTGATTCGTTCTGGTTATCTTCCGGAAGATATAAAAAGAATCAAAGACATGACTAAAGCTATGATGGATGGTCTGGCAACTAAAGGTTATTATGAGTTTGAAAATGGTAATATCATTTCTGCTTATATATGGACAAAATTAGTTGATGCAAAAACTATATATGGTCATCGTTTGACAGCGCAGTGTCCGATGGACAAGGTCAATGATCCGGTGCTTTATCCGGGATGGCGCGGACAAAAGGATAATTGGGAAGAAATGGGATTGAATTATGGAAATTCGGCTCCTGCTACCAATCTGGCAATAAAAGGGTTGTTTGAAATCGTGTCTGAAGAAGAGGCAGCATCTCTTGAAAGCCAAGGATATGCCAAAGTTAATTGGGGTATTGATTTGGTTGATTATAGAGATGAATATGATAAGTATCTGTTTTGGGATTATGATTACGTTTCGGC
>OKWD01000213.1_pt1 | contig 11032 bp, 9 predicted proteins | sample 1607011 | NCBI WGS metagenome assembly OKWD01 (sample SAMN04414077, study PRJEB24778) | human gut metagenome | material: faecal | host: Homo sapiens | reverse complement strand
TTCTTTGAAGGTTACGCAACGCGCAGAAGGATAATGCAGTAGATAACTAACTAAATCGTAACCTATTACTATCAAGAGCAATTAACCTACGCTCATTTCCAATAAATTACACTCTTTTCGTAACTTCCTGGAAGCAAAGTTACAACATTTTTGCCTATGCGCCTGTCAAACCACACCGTTCAATGCCCATTTAGTAAAAATTTGCTATTGTAGTAACATTTTTTGTCCACTTTTTCCAAAGAAAATTCTTACCTTTGCAAAAAATAACAATAAAGTTTAACTACATACTTATTATGACAAAGAAAAGCCCATTACAGATTGCGCGCGCAGCCTACAAGCCAAAATTGCCACAGGCTCTTTGCGGCGCTGTTAAGGTGATTGAGGGAGAACCTACACAGTCAGTAGCCAACCAAGCCGAAATCAAGGAATTATTTCCTCAAACATACGGTCTTCCTGTTTTGAAATTCGATGTTGACTCTTCTGCAAAAAACAAGGTAAAAGAGCCAATCAACGTCGGTGTTATCCTCTCAGGCGGTCAGGCTCCTGGCGGACACAACGTAATCAGCGGTTTGTTTGACGGTTTGAAATCCATCAACAAAGACAGCCGTCTTTACGGTTTCCTTCTCGGCCCGGGCGGTCTTGTTGACCATAAATATGTTGAATTGACAGCTAATGTAATCGACGACTATCGCAACACTGGTGGTTTCGACATCATCGGATCGTCGTACCAAATTGGAAAAGAAAGAGCAGTTCGACAAAGGTCTTGAAATACTCAAAGAATTAAACATCAAAGCATTGGTAATCATCGGTGGTGATGATTCCAACACAAATGCCGCTGTCCTTGCAGAATACTACAAGCAAATCGGTGCAGGCGTACAGGTTATCGGATGCCCGAAAACCATCGACGGCGACTTGAAGAACGACGTCATTGAGGTTTCTTTCGGATTTGACACAGCTTGCAAAGTTTACTCTGAGGTTATCGGCAATATCCAGCGTGACTGCAACTCTGCAAAGAAATATTGGCACTTCATCAAATTGATGGGTCGCTCCGCATCTCACATCGCATTGGAATGCGCACTTCAAGTTCAGCCTAACGTATGTATCGTTTCTGAAGAAGTCGAGGCAAAAAATATGACTCTCAACGATGTTGTAAACTACATCGCTGACATCGTTGCCGCACGTGCTAAAGACGGCAACAACTTCGGCACAGTTCTTATCCCAGAGGGTCTTATCGAGTTTATCCCGGCAATGAAAGCTCTTATCGCCGAATTGAACGACTTGCTCGCTGTCAAGGGTGCTGAGTTTGCAGCCGTGGCAAAAGACAAACAACGTCAGTTCATCATCGACAACCTCACTAAAGACAACGCTACAATCTACGCCAGCCTTCCAGAAGGCGTGGCTCGTCAACTTTCTCTCGACCGCGACCCTCACGGAAACGTTCAGGTTTCGCTCATCGAGACAGAAAAATTGCTCAGCGAAATGGTAGGCAACCGTTTGGCTGAAATGAAAGCTGCCAACGCTTACGACGGCAAATTCTCTGCCCTCCACCACTTCTTCGGATATGAAGGACGTTGCGCTGACCCGACAAACTTTGATGCAGACTACTGCTACGCCCTCGGCTTCAACGCTTCTCAACTCATCAAGGCTGGTGTGACTGGCTATATGTCGTCAATACGCAACTTGACGAAGCCTTCTGTTCAATGGATTGCAGGCGGTATTCCTATCACTATGATGATGAACATGGAGCGTCGTAACGGCGAAATGAAGCCGGTTATCCAAAAGGCTCTCGTTAAACTTGACGGTGGTCCGTTCAAGAAATTTGCTGAAAGCCGCGAAAAATGGGCAAAGGAGACAAGCTACGTCTACCCAGGTCCTATCCAATACTTTGGTCCTGCTGAGGTTTGCGACCTACCTCCAAAGACTTTGGTTTACGAACAACAAGGAAAATAATATATTTTCTCATTAACTCAAGCTTGCAACCTATGGTCCGATTGTCAATTCCGGCAATCGGACCATTTTTTGCATACAACGCCATCGCCTGTGCAAATAATAGAATAAATATTTCCTATATCACACGAAAAATCTTACTTTTGCAAAAGAATTCATACGCCGCCTACAACGCTGCGACATAGACCGACTTAACGACATAGAAATGAAAAAATACTTATACGCACTGCAACCGGACTCGTATATATTGCGCTGATTCTTATCGCCACACTATGCGGTCCATATGCGTTCCTGTCCATATTCAGTATAATAGCAGCTTTAGGCATTGCCGAGATGCTGAAACTATGCACAAAAGACGAGAAGCCGTCTGTCGCCACAACTGTTATCGACATCTTGGGCGGGATGGCTTTTTTATTCTGTCTTTTTCACACTATTTCCCCGATTTTTCTGTAATCAATCCACTATGGGCCGGCATCGGATACATGCTCCTGCGCGGCATAATGCAGCTCTACGACAAGCGCCGCAATGCCATCCGCCAACTAAGTGCGTCATATATGGCCATGTTTCTTGTCGTCTTTCCATTATCATTGCTCAGCAAACTGTATCTTGAAGCCAACGGGCACACAACACTGCTCGCCTGCCTAATTTTCATCTGGATGAACGACACTGGAGCCTTCTGCGTCGGATCGTTGATTGGACGCCACCGTCTGTTTGAGCGCATCTCGCCAAAGAAATCGTGGGAAGGATTTTGGGGCGGTTTGTTTTTCACCATTGTGGCGGCTGTGATTATAGGCACTTACTTTCCTGCCTATTTCTCTGAATTTGACGTCATCCGATGGGTAGGGCTGGCCATCGTTGTTTCCGCATTCTCCACGTGGGGCGACCTTGCAGAATCTATGGTGAAGCGCACCGCAGGAGTAAAAGATTCCGGACATCTGTTGCCGGGGCATGGCGGCATACTTGACCGCATAGACAGCCTGCTGTTCGTTGTCCCTGCTGTTTTAATATACATCAATTTGTAATCTAACATATAAATTTCAAATATAAATGAGCAATCAAAGATATGACCTCCGCGGTGTTTCTGCATCAAAAGAAGATGTACACAACGCCATTAAGAATGTCGACAAGGGACTATTTCCTAAAGCATTCTGCAAAATAATTCCCGACATTCTCTGCGGAGACAAAGACTACTGCAACATTATGCACGCCGACGGTGCAGGCACAAAGTCGTCGCTCGCCTACGCTTATTGGAAAGAAACTGGCGACCTCGGTGTTTGGAAAGGCATCGCGCAAGATGCTCTTATAATGAATATCGACGACCTGCTCTGTGTCGGCGCCACCGACAACATCCTGTTGTCGTCGACAATAGGCCGCAACAAACTGCTTATCCCCGGCGAAGTGATTGCCGCAATCATCAACGGCACTGAGGAACTGCTCTCCGAACTGCGCGAACTCGGTGTGGGAATCTATAGCACCGGTGGCGAGACCGCTGATGTGGGCGACCTTGTGCGCACCATCATTGTAGACAGCACCGTCACATGCCGTATGCGCCGCGATGATGTGATAAACAACGCCAATATTGCCGGAGGTGACGTAATTGTAGGTATGGCGTCATTTGGCAAAGCCTCATATGAGCACGAATACAACGGCGGCATGGGTAGCAACGGACTGACATCTGCCCGCCACGACGTGTTTGCCAAATACATCGCTGAGAAATATCCGGAAACATTCGACAAAAATGTTCCCGACGAACTAATATATTCTGGTGGTCTGAAGCTAACAGACGAAGTGCCTGAAACAGGCTTAACCGCCGGCAAACTCGTGTTGTCGCCAACCAGAACCTATGCGCCTGTCATTAAAAAGCTGCTCGACCTTATGCGACCTCGCATCCACGGCATGGTGCACTGCAGCGGCGGAGCGCAGACCAAAGTGATGCACTTTGTTGAAAACAAACACGTTGTCAAGGACAATCTATTCCCTGTTCCTCCATTGTTCCGCATAATTCAGGAACAATCGGGCACCGATTGGAAAGAAATGTACAAAGTGTTCAATATGGGCCACCGTATGGAAGTTTATGTAGCACCGGAAGACGCACAGGCGGTTATCGATGTCGCCAAATCATTCAACATCGACGCTCGCATTGTCGGCCGCGTGGACGACGCTCCTGCAAACCGTCTTACAATCAAGTCGGAGCACGGTGTGTTTGAATACTAATTCTGCTGTGAGATGAAACGCCTCGTCCATCTTATATGCCTGATTGCCGCGCTGTGGTGCGGCTTTCTGGCAACGGGATGCGGCGGCAAAGGCGGGACACAAGGAGAAGCGGCCGATTCGTTGGGAATGCGTCTGCACGACACAATCGTTGTGGGCACACTCTACAGTCCTACCTCATATTTCATCTATCGTGGCGACCCTATGGGTTACCACTATGATCTTATACAAAAATTTGCGAAGGACAACCATGTGCATATCCAATTCAAGACTGTGCGCAACATGGCTGCCCTTCTCTCTTTGCTTGACTCTGCAAAATAGACATCATTGCCTACAACATTCCCATGACCGCTGAATTCAAGAAGCGAGTGCGACACTGCGGCATTGAAAACATCAACCACCAGGTGCTGATACAGCCCGCTGGCAACAACAAGCCTCGCATCACAGACGTCACCCAACTCGTGGGCAAGACTGTCGTGGTTGAAAAAGGCTCAAAGTACGAGTCTCGCATGCGCAACCTTAACAATGAGCTCGGCGGCGGCATAAAGATTGAGGCGATAAGAAAAGACACCTTGATTTCAGAGGACATGATTGAAATGGTGGCAGAAGGAGAAATACCACTGACAGTGGTCGACAGCGACATCGCCAAACTCAACCACACATACTATGACAACATCGACATAGGTATTGCCGTCAGCTTCCCGCAAAAATCGGCATGGGCTGTGCGAGAAGACGACAAATGGCTTGCTGAAGCCATCGACCGATGGGCAAAGATGCCCGAAGTAACACAGTCGGAAAAAGAACTCTACAAACACTATTTCGAGCAGAGCAAACTCCGCCGTTCCAGAGATTTAAACATGCGGAATCTGCGACGCGGAGAAATTTCCACATACGACAATCTTTTCAAGACATACGCCAAGACAATCGGTTGGGACTGGCGTCTGCTTGCCGCACAGGGCTATGTTGAGTCGCATTTCGACCCGAACGCCACATCCTGGGCAGGCGCTCGCGGACTGATGCAACTGATGCCCCGCACAGCCGCCCACTACGGTCGGCACGATGGCTCAATCACCGACCCAGACAACAGCGTATATGCCGCCTCTCGATATATTGCCGACCTCAACCGCATTCTCTCGTCCTACGTCAAAGACCGCGACGAGCGAATAAAGTTTATCCTTGCCGCATACAACTCTGGAATAGCCCACATCTACGACGCTATAGCGCTTGCCCGCAAGCATGGGAAAAACCCTGCATTGTGGCACGACAACGTAAGCGAGGCACTGATGATGAAATCAAACCCTGAATACTATAACGACCCCGTATGCCGCTACGGATATTTCCGCGGTCGCCAAACCGTGGAATATGTCAAAGAAGTGACTCGCGTATATGAACGGTTCAAAGGAAAATGAGAAAATCCAACATTATTTCGTATATTTGTAAAAGATAAGCTGCATCTCGGCAGACAAACAACTATAAGACCAATGAACGACAAACTTATAATTTACCAGATTCTGACAAGGCTGTTCACAAACGGCAACAAATACTGCGTGCCTAACGGCACTATCGAGCAAAACGGTTGCGGAAAGATGAACGATATCACAAGCCACGTGCTGGAATCCATACGCAGTCTTGGCTCAACGCATGTGTGGTATACAGGCATTATTGAACATGCCACCAAGACCGACTATTCGCGATTCGGCATACGTCCTGACAATCCATATATCGTCAAAGGCCGCGCCGGTTCGCCATATGCCATAAAGGATTATTACGACATTGACCCGGATTTGGCTGTGAGCGTACCCGACAGAATGAAGGAATTTGAGGCACTCGTGGACCGCACTCACAAAGCCGGCCTTAAAGTGATAATCGACTTCGTGCCAAACCACGTGGCTCGCCAATACCATTCAGATGCGGCCCCGGCTGGCGTGAAAGACTTCAGTGCCGACGACGACACTACAAAGTTTTTCAGCCCCAACAACAACTTTTACTACATCCCGCAACAGAAATTCGCCCCGTCAATCGACTTGGGCGAAGGAAAGTCGGCATACGTAGAATTTCCTGCAAAAGCATCGGGAAACGATTGTTTCAACGCGTTCCCCGGACAATATGACTGGTATGAGACTGTAAAATTAAACTACGGCGTCGACTACGGCGACGGCTCACGCCATTTCTCTCCTACTCCCGACACTTGGCTGAAGATGCTCAACATCCTTCGCTTCTGGGCAGGAAAAGGCGTAGATGGCTTCCGATGCGACATGGCGCACATGGTGCCTGTAGAGTTTTGGGAATGGGCTATCAAAGCTGTAAAAGAAAAATATCCCGATGTCAAATTCATCGCCGAACTTTACGACGTGAGCATATACCGCGACTACATATACCGCGGTGGTTTCGACTACCTATACGACAAAGTAAACCTATATGACCGTCTGCGCGGCATTATGTGCAGCAACGTGTCTGCCGCACAGATCACGCAATGTTGGCAAACAGTAGACGGCATAGGCAACCATATGCTCAACTTTCTCGAGAACCATGACGAGCAGCGCATCGCATCACGCGAGTTTGCAGGAAACGCCCAACTGGCGATACCGGCCATTGGTGGTCAGCGCAACCCTGTCGACCGGACCAATGATGGTGTATGCCGGACAGGAACTGGGAGAAAAAGCGGAAGACGCCGAAGGCTTCAGCGGGTTCGACGGACGCACAACCATCTTTGACTATTGGAGCGTGCCATCGCTGCGCCGTTGGATGAACGGAGGCAAAAGCAACAACGAACTGCTCTCCAATGAGGAAGTGCGACTACGCGACACGTACAAGAAAGTGCTCAACGCTGCCAAAAACGAGCCGGCAATCAGCCACGGACAGTTTTTCGACGTAATGTATGTGAATTACAACAACCCGACCCTCGACCCCCACCGCCAATACGCATATCTGCGCAAAGACGCCGACGAGGTAATCGTTATTGTAGCTAATTTCGGAGCCGAAGCCAACTGCCAAATCGCAATTCCACAGCACGCATTCGACATACTTCACTTAGAGAAAGGCACTTATGTCGCAACAGAAATTATCAGCGGCAAACGTCAGAAAAAACGCTGTCGCCCGACGCTCCATTCCAAACAGCTGTCGCTGCAAACAGCGCCGCCATGTGGAAAATCAAACTTACACGACAAAATGCCTCTCCGAAGAAAAAATCTTCCATAAAGGGCGGTCGGGATAAATAAAAAGTAGTACTTTTGCATCAAAATTCAGCAACAATAGTTATGAATACAAACTTGCCACCTTACAAAATTTTCTCAGGAACAAAATCGCATTATCTGGCTGAGGCCATCTGCGCAGAACTTGGTGTTGAACTTGGAAAAATGAACATCCAGCGATTTGCCGATGGTGAATTCGAAGTATCATTCGAAGAATCAATCCGCGGTTGCGAAGTTTTCTTGGTTCAGTCCACATTCCCCAACACCGACAATTTGATGGAGCTTCTGCTCATGATTGACGCAGCAAAGCGCGCGTCGGCAAAGTCGGTTATCGCCGTAATCCCATACTTCGGATGGGCTCGTCAAGACCGCAAGGACAAGCCTCGCGTGTCAATCGCAGCCAAACTCGTTGCCGACCTGCTCAGCACTGCCGGTATCGACCGTTTGATTACGATGGATCTGCACGCTGACCAAATTCAAGGCTTCTTCAACGTGCCAGTTGACCACCTCTATGCGTCTTCGGTGTTCATCCCATATATCGAATCCCTCAATCTCAAGGATTTGGTTATTGCAACGCCTGATGTCGGAGGCGCGAAACGCGCAAACAGCTACGCAAAATATCTCAACGTGCCATTGGTGCTCTGCCACAAGCAAAGAGCCAAAGCAAACGCGTTGAGAATATGACAGTAATCGGCGAAGTCGAAGACAAAGACGTAATCATCATCGACGATATGGTCGATACGGCCGGAACCATCACCAAAGCAGCCAACCTCATGAAAGAAAAAGGCGCGAAATCAGTACGTGCTCTCGCCTCTCACGCCATCATGAGCGACCCAGCTTCAGAACGCGTCGATGAATGCGCATTGACTGAAATCATCTTCTCCAACAGCATCCCTTACAGCGGAAGCAGCAAGAAGGTTACCACATTGTCAATCGCCCCATTGTTTGCCGACACAATCCGTCGCGTACACAAATACGAGTCAATCAGCTCTCAATATCTGATTAAATAATTGTCTACGACATATTAGAAACAGCGACGGCAACCGGGAGTCCGGTTGCCGTCGCTGTTTCTAACCCAAAACGAATCCGCCAACACCTCCGGACTCTTTACTTTTTGTCAATTTATCTTTATCATGAAAATCAAAGGACTGACACAGACCGCCAGTCCGGCAATATATGCATTTTAACCTTTTACAGAAAGGGCAGGCTTCTGAGTTTTAGAAGTCTGCCCTTGTTTGTATCTGCTGAAAAGTTATTCCTGACAGCAACAATTATTTGATATTGACATCTGTGCCAGCAGCATCTACCCAATTCGTCGTTGCCGCATCAAACGTAATTGGCGAAAGCATCGGCTCACCTTGGTCGTCATATCCGCCACCGAAGATAAGAGTGTAGATGTAGCGTTTGCCAGGCTGCCAACCATCTTCTCCATTGTCAAACGGAACATATACTGTCTTGTATTTCGCAGCCGAGCCGATAAGATATGAATCGTTTTGCTTCAATTTCATAGAAATCTCCAAATAGCACTCTTTTGCTTTGTCAGCATCATGTTTTGACACCGCTGCACCAGTAGAAGTGCTCCACTTGGTAAGCTTCTGAGGAATCATTATCAGCGGGCTATTCATGTCTGAAAGTTCAACAACCGCGTTCTTGGTCTTAACATTAGCCGCATTGAGTTTTACGGTATATGCACCAGCAGCAACTGGAGAGAGAGTCCAATCGCTCATCGCAGGCTCTCCCTCAGGAAGCGTAAACGTACCGCCATGAACAAAGTTATGAATCTTTACATTTCGACATCAACCTCAAGAATGCTTGATGTGGTCTTCGCCTTGAACACTACCTGCGACAAGATGTGCTTGAATTTCATCTGCACCGGAGTTGTTCCATTGTTCGTTTTGTTACGGCCTTTGGCTACTGCATACATAACATCTTGGTTGGCTATAGTGCTACTAGAGCTTCCGTACTCGTCAAACGTTGTATAGGTTATTGTTTTTGCCGCTGATGTCATATCATATCCAAAATACGGAATGAGATCATTCATCATAGCTGGACTTACAGCGTAGAAGTCAACATCACCACCTTCTGTTGGCCAATAAGCCTGTTGGTCCTTATCCGCATAATCCCATGCAGAAGTATTGTACACAATCTTTACGCCTTGGTCCGAATGTCCAAGCTCGTGCTTTCCTCCCATAAACAACGCATTGTCGGCACTCATGAAAGCCATTACCTCAAAGTTTGTAGTCGTAAGGTTGGCTGTGTTAATCGGTGTGGCACGTGTGTCGGACAATCCTGAGATTCCGGCAAAGCGGATTGCATTGGACTCCGACTTACCTACATTAGCCAATTCCTCCTCATTCGAGCAACTTGCAAACACTGTTGCAACCGCTTGCCATTGCTAAAATTTTTCCAATTTTCATTTTTCTTAAATTTTTAAATGATTTATGATTAATCTATAATATTATGTCTGATTCTATATCTCCCCACTCGTCAACACTCGGATCAAATCCGAAATTGCCTGAGTTGCCACCATGTTTGTCGAGATCCAAATCTGTGTCGATTACAAGGTCTACATTTTTCAGATGTCCCTTTTGACTATTTATCTGTTGAGTGACGTCATATTCACCTTTCACCATTTTACCGCTGGCTGTGCGTATATATAGTATTGTTTTATACACATCGCAATCAGCAGCTCCAAAGGTGTAGCACCAACATGTAATCACATCATCGTTTCTCTCCATAGCAAAACAGATGTCTGCTTTCGACTCTTGGATTTCATTGTCGCCGCCAACAGAATACTCGCTGCACATCGCCTGCTGGACAGCCACACACTCCGAAAAGTTTTGTAGATTTTTCACGCCGCGCACCGTGTATGTGTAGCGACACACCATAGGTGCCACCGGAAGCACTATTATCTGCTCGCAGCCAATCTTTACTTCCACTTCCACAGCAACCATACGCCCTCCACACAAATAGTCGGGCGTGCGGAAAACCTTGACGTCGCCAACCTGCGCGACACCTGTCGTTGCAGCTATCAACGAAAAACCATCGGCTCCGTTGTATTTCACCCTCTGCGTGTCGTTGTTGAAGCACACCACATCGTAAACCCCTGAAGGAATTTCTACGCAGCCACCTTTTTTCCCAACGAAATCGCGAACAATCTCCTCTCCTCCATTCCGAGGATAGAATATCACCCGCATACCGCCGGGAGAATAAGCCGCCGGCATTTGGCTCCACTCAAACTCCACCGACACCTTGGCGGAATGTGGATGGCTATAGCATAACTCTTTATGCTCGCACGACACAACTATCATCGACAACACCATCAATAACGCGTATGTAGCAATCAGTCTCTTCATATCCGTCATTTGGTCTTGTTTGTGTTTCCTCTTCCAATCAGCCATACAAGCGAAATCTCTGCTTTTGTCGGGCCAATCCAATGTCTGCGTTTGGTGGATTGCCAAACGTAATGGCCGTCCTGTGGCAAATATTCCTTATATTCTCCACCCATATAGCCAAGCCCGATAGAAAATCTATATTCAGCCGCTTTGCCACCGGAAGCGAATATCCGTATGACACGCCAGCCGCATAACTCCAACGGTCGGCAAGATATCCGCGTCCGCCAAGTTCAAAGTCATAGGTCACAATCTGCGCATACGCCCCAATGTGGTGACCGGTCAGAGGCT
>OKWD01000212.1_pt1 | contig 11073 bp, 12 predicted proteins | sample 1607011 | NCBI WGS metagenome assembly OKWD01 (sample SAMN04414077, study PRJEB24778) | human gut metagenome | material: faecal | host: Homo sapiens | reverse complement strand
ATGCCACCTCTTTTGACTATTATTACTATCTTCGCATTACGAAAACAACACAATTATGATATACAGATTCAACCTCATTTCAGACGAAGTGGATGATTTCAAATTAGAAATCCAAATAGATAGCGACGACACATTTTTAAGCCTTCGCAATGTGATTCTTGACGCAGCTGGATATACAAAAGACCAAATGGATTCGTTCATCATCTGCGATGAAGAATGGAACAAAGAAAAGGAAGTGACTCTAACCGACATGGGCGCAGACAGCGATGAAGACATTTGGCTTATGGATGAGACCAAAATATCCGAACTCATTGATGACGAGGGCGACAGACTGATGTTTGTATTTGACTATCTGACAAACCGTGCGTTCTTCATGGAGCTGAAAGAATGCATTTTCTCAAAAGACATCGACGAGCCAATCTGCACCCGTAAAATCGGGCACGCTCCGAAGCAGAGCGTAGACATCGACGCCTTTGATGCCGAAATAGACAAAGCAGCAGCCACTGCCGCAAAAAACACTGACGACTACGATGCTGATTTTTATGGTTCTGATGAATTCAATGAAGATGAATTCGACAGCGAAGGTTTTGAAATAGAGTAAAGATAAAGTTCTACTTACAATTAAAATAAAAGCGTCGTCATTGCAATGACGACGCTTTTATTTTGTGTTTTATGATTGGCTATCTATAGTTTTCCAAGCCATCTGGTTTGAATGACATTATAAATTTATGATGTTTCTCAACCTCTGCCTCTCCAAAGTTCACATAAACATTGGCAGACTTCAAGAATTTTTCATTTCTTGTTGTGTCACCAAGCAGAAGGTATCCCATAATGATATGTCCAGCCATCTCTACAAGACGACGAGCGTGGAAATCTGTATACTCGGTGTTTTTGTTGTCAACAACTGTCTTCAGAGCCTCTTCATAGAGTGCTGTCATCTTCACGAGACGTTCTTTCAATTCAGATGTTTCAGGAGCATACTCTTCTGCTGCATAAGCGTTGATTTGATTGAGATATGTTCCTGTGGTGACGTGGCGAATTGCTGCGACAACTTGCAACTGTGTTGTTCCCTCATAAATTGAAGTAATACGGGCGTCACGATATATTCGCTCGCAAGCATAATCTTTCATAAAGCCGGAACCGCCATGTACCTGGACAGCATCATATGCATTCTGGTTGCAGAATTCGCTTCCCATACCCTTCGCCATCGGAGTGAACGCATCTGCCAAACGCTGATATTTCTTCATCTCCTGACGCTCTTCCGGTGTCAGGCTGCGTTCGCGTGCAATGTCTTCGTAGATTTTGTATACATCAACGAAACGTGTTGTTTCATACAAAAGGCTTCTTGATGCGTCCAATTTTGCCTTCATCAATGAAATCATCTCAAACACAGCTGGGAATTCAATGATAGGTTTGCCGAATTGCTTACGGTCGTGGGCATACGACAATGCTTCACGATATGCAGCCTCGCTGACACCAACCGACTGAGCGGCGATACCCAAGCGGGCGCCATTCATCAAAGCCATCACATATTTAATCAAGCCCATGCGACGTGCTCCACAAAGTTCTGCTTTGGCATTCTTAAACACCAATTCACATGTCGGAGAGCCTTTGATACCCATTTTGTTCTCGATACGGCGCACTGTCACACCGCCGTCGTTGCGGTCATATATAAACATTGACAGACCTCTTCCGTCATGGCTTCCCTCTTCCGAACGGGCAAGCACCAATGCAATATGTCCATCACCATTCGTGATGAAACGCTTCACGCCGTTCAAGCGCCATGTGCCGTCAGCCTCATTGTATGTGGCCTTAAGCATTACAGCCTGCAAGTCGCTACCTGCATCTGGTTCAGTCAAATCCATTGCCATTGTTTCTCCGGCGCATACTCTCGGCAAGAAACGCTGACGCTGGTCTTCGTCTGCAAACTCATAAATGGTCTCTGCACAGTCCTGAAGTCCCCAGATATTCACAAAGCCTGCGTCTGCACGGCTCACCATATCGGCAGCCATAATATATGGCACCAACGAGAAATTCAAGCCATTGTATCGGCGAGGCAGGGAAATGCCCATAAGACCGGCTTTCACCAATGCGTCAAGATTTTTCTGAGTGCCCTTCGCATAAACAACGTGACCGTCAACCACATGAGGTCCTTCATGATCTACGTCTTCTGCATTTTGAGCAACAATCTCTCCTGAAATCTCACCCGCTATCTCAAGCACTTTTTCGTATGAGTCCATTGCATCCTCATAGTCAAGAGGTGCATAGTCAAATTTTTCAGCGTCCGAGAAGTTACGCTCTTTCATTTCCACGATTTTGCGCATCAAAGGATGACTCAGGTGATGCTTCAAATCAGGATTATCATTATAGAAATTAGACATAGTTACTTAGAGTTTTTTTTGTAATACTTAATCAAGGCTGGAATCACCTCTTCCAAATCGCCTGTAATCACATAGTCTGCAATCGCATTGATCGGAGCGTCCGGATCATTGTTGATTGAGATAATAATAGAACTGTCCTGCATACCCGCGATGTGCTGGATTTGTCCAGAAATACCACATGCGATATACAGTTTCGGATGAACGGTCACACCGGTTTGGCCAATCTGACGCTCATGCTCTGTAAAACCAGCGTCGACAGCTGCACGCGAAGCGCCAACTTCTCCGCCCAGAGTCTCTGCCAACTGATGGAGAAGGTTGAAATTCTCCTTGCTGCCAACACCATAGCCACCAGCCACAATAATTGGCGAGTTCTTGATGTTGATTTTCGACTTTGCTATATGGCGGTCGATGATTGAAACCACATAGTCTGAAGCCGGGATATAATCTGCCGGATTCAGATTTACAACTTCTCCTTGATAATTTGCGTCAAAGATTTCTTTTTTCATAACGCCCTCACGCACGGTAGCCATTTGTGGGCGGCATTCCGGGTTGACAATTGTGGCAACAATATTGCCGCCAAAAGCCGGGCGAATCTGAATAAAGCAAATTCTTATATTCAGTTTTTGTCTTCGGATCTGTATGATCGCCGATTTCAAGCGATGTACAGTCGGCAGTCAAACCGCTATGCAGACATGACGACACGCGCGGACCAAGATCGCGACCTATCGACGATGCTCCCATCAGACAAACTTGTGGTTTTATTTCCTTAAACGAGTTGATCAATGCCGAGGCATGTGGCAACGATGTGTAAGGATACAACTTTTGTCTTCAAATTTATATACACGGTCAACGCCATATGGGAAAATTTGTTTCTCAACCCCTTCAAGTTTGTCGCCAAAGAACCACAGCCTCAAGCTTAACACCTAATTGGGTCGCCAAAGAACGTCCTTTTGTCAACAATTCAAGGCTAACGTCAGAGATATTGCCGTCCTCAAACTCGCAATATACTATAAGATTATTGTTATCTTTCATAATGATAAATGTTTTTTGATACTACCCAATAGTATGATTAGCTATCAATTCTTTCACAAGATCCTCTATCGCACCTTGATCTTTGCCGTCCATTTTCTTGCTTTCTTTTGCCTGGAATACGACATTCACAATTCCTTTCACCTTTGTAGGTGAGCCTTTCAGGCCAATTTGTTCTGGATCCGCATCAACAAAGTCTGCACTCCACTCCTTGAGTTGAAGATAAGGACGAGCATCGACCAATGCCGACAACGTCTCTGACATTGTTGCCTTTTCGCTCGGTGTTACTGCATATTTATATTTCTGTATGCGACGGGCATTTCTTGGACGGCAATCGTCTGCAGAGCCATTTACGGTAACGACCAATGGCAGCGGAGCCTCCACTGTCTCGACGCCTGACTCTATGCGGCGCGTAATCACAGCCTTTCCATCAGCCACTTTTTCTATCTTTTCAGCATAAGTAACCTGTGGCAAGTGCAGTTTTTCCGCCACCTGAGGTGCCACCTGTGCTGTATCGCCGTCAATAGCCTGACGTCCGGCAATAATCAAATCAAACTCTCCCACCTTACGTATTGCAGCAGAAAGAGCATACGAAGTGGCGAGCGTATCCGCACCGGCAAATGCACGGTCGGTCAATACGATTCCTGTGTCAGCACCTCTGAAAATGGCCTCTCTGATAATTTCAGCAGCACGAGGAGGTCCCATTGTTAAAATCGTAATTGTTGTGTCTGGATTTTGTTCTTTAATTTGCAGGGCTTGTTCCAATGCATTAAGGTCTTCCGGATTAAAAATCGCAGGCAACGCCGCACGATTGATTGTTCCGTCTTCCTTCATCGCATCTTTTCCTACATTTCGAGTGTCTGGCACTTGCTTGGCCAGGACGATGATTTTATATCCCATAGTAGAAATATTGTTTATGATTTATATTCATCAACGATGAAACCCACACATTCAGGCATGGGTTTTTATCTGTCGCAAAGTTATAAATTTTAGCAGACAGCACAAACCTTTTCACGGACAAAAAAGCACAAAAAGCGGGCTCTATACCATCAAGAGTCCGCTTTTTGTGTCATTTGCATTCCTATTATTTTTTAATGTCTGCGGCAGCTTTTGCCTCCCAACCCAAAGCACTTGCTCCAAGCACAGCTGCGTCGCTTTCTTTCAATTCGGAAAGAAGCAACTTAACCTTGCCTTTGAACACCGTCATCGTGTTGCGGTCCATTGATTCTTTAAGCGGACGCATCAGCAAATCTCCAGATTTGGCAAGACCTCCAAAAAGCACGATAGCCTCCGGGCTTGAGAATGTTATGAAGTCTGCCAAAGCCTCACCAAGAATGTTTCCTGTAAAGTCAAAAACATCCTTTGCCAATTTGTCGCCGGCCACGGCTGCATCATAGACATCTTTTGATGTGATTGAGTCTACATCCATCGAGCGGAGTGTCGATGGTTCGTTTGCTCTTGCTTCCAAGAATTCACGCGCAGTACGTGCCACACCTGTAGCAGACGCATAAGTTTCCAAGCAACCTGTTCTTCCGCATCCGCAAATACGTCCGTTGTTGCGCTTCATGATAACGTGACCAAGTTCACCGGCAAAACCGTCGTGACCATAAACCATCTGGCCATTGACAACAATACCGCTACCAACTCCCGTACCCAATGTAATCATGATGAAATCCTTCATACCGCGAGCCACGCCGTAAGTCATCTCGCCGATAGCAGCGGCATTTGCATCGTTTGTTATAGCAACAGGGATACCGAATTTATTTGACACCAAATCTGCCAATGGAATTGGAGTTGGCCACGGCAAATTCACACCATCGGCAATAACGCCAGTGAAATAATTGGCATTAGGAGCGCCGATTCCTATACCTGCGATTTTGTCAACCGCATCGTTGGCTTCTATTAATTTAGACAACTCTGTATGCAACTCGTCAATATAATCTTCTATGGCTGCATGCTTGGCTGTTTTTATCGATCCACTTGCAAGAACATTGCCTCTCGCGTCCACTATACCGAACACAGTGTTTGTTCCACCGACATCGATACCTACAACATATGGTTTACTCATAATATGATTGTTAAGATAGTTGTTTTAATAATTCCACAAAATTATAATTAAAGTTTGAATGACGAAAAATTTCAGCAAAAAAAAAAAAGTCAGTCGTTTTCACAACATTTACAACAATCTTCTTTCTTTTTCGCCTGCTTCAACTTGCAGTCTTTAATATCGCAACATGAGCAGCCTCCGGTCTTGCCGCCATTCTTGACTTTCCACACAACATAAAACGACGATGCATACAAAGACAACGCCGATTATCACATACTGAAATATCATTCCTTTTTCCATCACAATCTTTTATTTGAAAAAAACAAGCGACATCATTCTTTTGTTTTCAAAAACGCTTGCTGTTTCAACATATTGAACTCCATGACAAAATTAGGAGTCGTCAGACTTTTCGCAATAAGGCTTTCTATTTCCTCAAAACGAAAGAATCGTCCATCTTCTATTTCGTCTGGGGCAAATTTAATGTCACTATGCTCCGCTACGCATCGGAATGCATGCACCAATTCCCGTTCCACATCGCTTTCAAAGACATATTTATACAATAGCTCCGGGTTGTCTGCACAAAAGCCAAGTTCTTCAAACGTTTCCCTCTGCAGCGCTTCTCCAACAGTCTCTCCATAATCAATATGCCCACCGACGGACGTATCCCATTTGCCTGGCTGTATATCCTTATTTTCCGACCGTTTTTGAAGAAACAAACGTCCTTCCGAGTCAAAGACATGCAGATGGACAACAGGATGCAACTTTTTCGTTCCCGAATGACATTCTTTTCGAGAGGCCGAACCTATAACATCTCCTTTTTCATTCACAATTGGAAACAGTTCCGCGCCATTATATTTTGCCATCTTTTTTTATACTTTTTTTTCAATATACTTGTTGAGTGCCGACGGGGTCGTGCCTTCGCCCGACTTAAGCTCATAAAAGCCAACCCTGAAATCGCAACCTTTTCTGAATTCGCTACAGCCGAAGGCCGTACGTCCTTTTATCACATGTCCATTTTCACACTTCGGGCATGCAATTTGCTCGAACTTGCGTATCGCCGGTTTGCGCTTTGGCTTTTCTTCTTTTTGTTTTTCGAGACATCCGCCACTTCTATCTTATATCCGCTGTTGTCGCTAAGCACATCATATACGATCTGCGAAATCTGTTGCTTTAATTCGGCGATAAATTCCGACGCCTCATACTCTCCTTTCTCTATTTTGCGCAACCTGTTTTCCCAGATTCCAGTCAGCTTTGCCGATTTTAGCAAATCCACCTTTATTGTGTCAATCAAAGCGATACCAGCTTCTGTTGCCTTCACACTTTTACGTTCTTTCTTAATGTATTTACGCTTGAACAAAGTTTCTATTATCGACGCCCTTGTGGAAGGGCGCCCTATGCCATTTTCCTTCATCGCATCGCGCAACTCCTCGTCTTCCACCAATTTACCAGCCGTTTCCTATCGCCCTCAGCAATGTTCCCTCGGTGTAGAATTTAGGTGGCTGTGTGGTCTTCTTGACAACCGACGGACTGTGGGGTCCGCTCTCGCCTATCTCAAAAGCCGGCAATATGCCATCGTCTTGGGCTTCATCATCCTTGTTCAAGTTGCTGTCGGCCTTACCATAGACTGCCCGCCATCCATCCGACACAATCTGCTTTCCATTGGCTTTGAACTCAACTCCACCGGCTTCTCCGACAACAGTCGTTTGATCGAACTCGCAATCTGGATAGAACACGGCAAGAAATCTACGGGCTACCATGTCGTAAACCCGCTTCTCATCAACTGTCATAGTTGGCGCCGGTGGCACATTGGTCGGAATAATGGCATGGTGGTCGGTGACTTTAGAGTTGTCAAACACCTTCTTTGTTTTCGGAAGAGTCTTGGACAATAAAGGCTCTGCCAGATTGGCATACGGGCGCATTGCCCTAAGCACCTCCGGCACTTTCGGATATATGTCCTCACTCAGATATGTTGTATCCACACGTGGGTATGTGGTAAACTTTTTCTCATACAATGATTGTATAAGCTTCAATGTCTGGTCAGCCGAGTATCCATATTTCTTATCGCATTCCACTTGTAAGGATGTAAGGTCGAACAACCTTGGAGCAGACTCTCTGCCACGCTTTGTGACACACGACTTTATTACAAACGGGGTTTCACTGATTCCATCAGCGACTTCCTGCGCGGATAATTCTGTACTGAAGCGCCCTTTTGTTGACTGAAAAACAACGCTGCGATACGTCGTTTTAAGTTCCCAATAATCTTCTGGGACAAAATTGTCTATTTCTTTCTGTCTTGCCACAACCAAAGCCAATGTCGGTGTTTGCACACGACCTATCGACAGTACATTTCTGCCTTGCGAATATTTCAACGTAAACAACCGTGTCGCATTCATTCCCAATATCCAGTCGCCGATAGCACGCGACAAGCCCGCCATATACAGCCTGTCGAAATCCGACTGTGGTCTCAAATGACCAAATCCCTCACGGATACTCTCATCCGTAAGCGATGAAATCCACAATCTCTTTACATCTTTCTTACAATTGGCTTTTTGCATCACCCAACGTTGTATAAGCTCGCCCTCTTGACCGGCATCGCCACAGTTCACGATTTCATCGGCTTCTCCAAACAGCGTTTCTATAACCTTGAACTGCCTCTCAATGCCATGGTCGGCAATCAACTTGATTCCGAATCGCGGAGGCAGCATTGGCAAGGCCCCCAGACTCCACGACTTCCATCTTTCTGTATAGTCGTTAGGCTCCTTTAGCGAGCAAAGATGACCAAACGTCCACGTTATTTTGTAGCCGTTGCCTTCAAAATAGCCATCACGGCGCACTGTGGCGCCAAGTATCGCCGCAATGTCCTTTGCCACGCTGGGTTTCTCTGTTATGCAGACAATCATTCTTTTGCTTTTTCTTGTTCTTTTGCCTCATTCCACAGATTGTCCATCTGCTCGATAGTCATATCCTTCATGTTCACACCTTGCTCTTTTGCGGTGTCTTCAATATAATTGAAACGTCTTGTAAACTTTCTGTTTGTTTGTTCCAAAGCATTGTCCACATTGATTTTATACAGACGTGCCGCATTGACCAGGCTGAACAGCACATCGCCGAATTCTTCCGTACGGCGATCATCGGTTCCTAACTCCAGCTCTGCTGCAAATTCGAGAACTTCCTCTTTGACTTTTGCCCAGACATCTTTTCTGTCCGCCCAGTCAAATCCATAATTGGCTGCCTTCTCCTGAATCCTTTCAGCCTTTATGAGCGATGGCAAATCAGACGGAACGCCATCAAGCACACGCTTGTTGCCTCCCTTTTCTTTTAACTTCAACTGCTCCCAATTCTGAATCACAGCATTGGCAGAATCAGCCTGGACATTTCCATAGATATGTGGATGCCGATAAATCAGTTTCTCTCTCAGCGATCACACACATCCGCTATGTCAAACTGGTTCTTCTCCTTTCCTATGATTGAGTAAAACAGCACGTGCAACAGCACATCTCCCAGTTCTTTACGGATGTTGTCGGCATCATCGGCCATCAAAGCCGCGCTCAACTCATAGACTTCTTCTATCGTATTGCATCGCAGACTCTCGTTGGTTTGTTTTCTATCCCACGGACACTTTTGACGCAATTCTTCCACCACGTCCAGCAGGTCGCCAAAAGCCTTCAATATCTCGTTCTTATCTTTCTTCATTTTTTACGTTATATTTAGTCACGCCAGCCTTCAAAAATTTCACGAATTTAGACACGTCCTCATCGTAGTAATATGGTCCGGAGAGCAATCCTCCCTCATTGTCCAACACGACATAATACGGTTGGGAATTTGCCCCGAATTTATATTGCTGCAGGAAGCTCCACAGATCGCCGTATGTTCGAAGTTTAACGTCTTTTCCATTTATTTTCTGCTCTATCATGCTCGGAAGTTCCTGCTTGTCATCGGTCATCAGTGTTATCATTACCAACTCACGTTCTATCAAGTCCTTCACCTTAGCATTCTCAAAGACAGCGGCTTCCATCTTCCGGCAATTGACACATCCGTATCCAGAAAAATCAAGGAACACCGGTTTCTCCATTTTCTTCGCAGCCTCCATTCCTTCATCAAAGTCATCGTATTTAACAAACTTCCCGGCTTCATAAAGATTGAAATCCTGCGTAGACAAGGGCGGAGTGAACGCACTGACGCTTCGCAGCGGTGCGCCCCAAAGACCCGGGAGCAGATATGCGGCGAAGGCAAGCGAAACAACCGCCGCCATCAAGCGCAGCGCACCAATATGCGTTTTGTCGGAATCGCCGAAGAATCGGATGATTCGGAGCAGATACAATCCAAGACACACAAATATTGCTACCCACAACGCTATGAACACCTCTCTATCCAAAATGTGCCATCCATATGCCAAATCTGCTACAGACAGGAACTTCAACGACAATGCCAACTCCACAAAACCAAGAATCACCTTCATCGTATTCAACCATCCGCCCGACTTCGGCAAGCCTTTCAACCACGATGGAAATATTGCGAACACAGAAAACGGCACTGCCAATGCAATTGCAAATCCGAGCATACCTACAGCCGGACCGACGACGCTCCCCTGCGTGACCGCCTCGACAAGCAGTGTGCCTATTATAGGACCAGTGCATGAAAACGAAACGAGCACCAAAGTAAATGCCATCAGGAACAAACTTATAAGACCCGTCGTCTTTCCAGCCTTGCTGTTAACGGCATTCGTAAGCCCGCTCGGCATTGTTATTTCAAAAACACCGAAAAATGAAATTGCAAATACCACAAGCAAAATAAAGAACAGCACATTGAACCATGCACTTGTCGCCATTTCATTGAGCGTTCCAGGACCGAAAGCAACGGTTATCACAAGCCCCAAAAGTAAATATATGACAATAATCGACAATCCGTAAACCAGAGCCTGGGCAACCGCCTTTTTTCGATTTGACGAGCGCTTGAGGAAGAAACTGACCGTAAGTGGAATCATCGGCCACACACACGGTGTCAGCAAAGCCAGCAGACCGCCAAGCAATCCACCCAAAAAAATAAGAAGCATTGACTGGCTTCCTTCCGACTGGGCACCTACCGCAACAACGGGATTCCAATTCGAAGACATCTTCAATCCACCCGACTTCTCGGATGCAACAACATTCCCCGCCACCATCACAGGCACAGTGTCCTGCAAAGCGACGGCTGCTGACTCTTTAAAGAATTTGAATTCCTGTTTCTTGCGTTGGCACGTTTCATCGTTGCAGACCTGCCCAACAATCGCGCCCTCAATATTATAATCATTAGGGTTGACCAGCCTAACTTTCTGATGGAAAGTCACCGAATTCTCCCACGTGCCCAGAATCAAATGGAAAAACATATCAACATTTTCCTCCGCCTTCCGACTCGGAGTCAAATCACCGACAATTTCAACATTTCTAAGGCGATCTTTATCCCAAACAATAGACGTAGGCACCGGTCCATCTTTTGGCAATTTAATATCATACAGATGCCAGCCACGTTCTATCTTTGCCTCCACGACCAATTCGGCATCAGAACCGCCATTCGATTCCAGCCTCACATTCCACGTCAATGGATTCAACATCTGCGCCGACAAAGTCAGCACACCAA
>OKWD01000210.1_pt1 | contig 11097 bp, 11 predicted proteins | sample 1607011 | NCBI WGS metagenome assembly OKWD01 (sample SAMN04414077, study PRJEB24778) | human gut metagenome | material: faecal | host: Homo sapiens | reverse complement strand
CAGACCCTGATCACCGCTTACTTCCAACACATGAATATATTCCTTCAACCCCAAATGATAATCCTCCAAATTCAAGATAGGATAACAAACCAATTGTCCGGGACCATGATAAGTAATATCCCCTCCTCGATCAATATGATAAAGGGTGGCACCAATCATCTTCAATTGTGCCTCCCCCAGCAGCATATTCGTTTCCTTTCCACTCTTGCCTAATGTATAGACATGCGGATGTTCTACAAAAATAATTCTATTCTCATACGTTTTTCCCACTTGTTTAGCTTCCACCACGCATTAAACAACTCCGTCTGCCGTTTCCAAGCCTCAGAATAGGGAACTAATCCCCAATTTTCAATTTTCATGATACCTCCCAGTTTTAAATGTAAAATAGGATAGGGTTCGCCCGATGCGTCTTTTGCATCCCTGCCAATAACCCGAAATCCAAAATGGCCATAAAAGCCGGACGCTTTCTTATTTTGTTCGTTTACATCGACATAACGTACATGGCAATGCTCCAAAGCATAACGCATCAATTGTTTCCCTATTCCCGTACCTATGGCACGCGGATGAACAAAAAGCATTTCAAGCATAGTCCCATTAATACCCATGAATCCTTCTATACCAGCATTGTCACGAATCATGTAAAGCGGCATACTATGAAGATAAACACTCCATACCAGTGGCTTTAACTTCTGAATATATGCTTCAGGTATGAAATGATGAGTAGCACGCACCGAAGCTTCCCATAAACAGGTCAATTCATCAAAGTCATCGGGCGTAGGTTGAATTATTTGATACATATTACTTTTTTCTGCAAAGGTGGGATAATTATTGTATATTTGCAACCCCAATCAAAAGAAAGAATATGTTGCCGTACATCAATGATTTTCCAATAGAATTCCGCGACTATATCGCAAGTGAAATTATCCCACGATACGCTGATTTTGACAAAGCACATCGTGTAGATCATGTATTGAAAGTTATAGCAGAAAGCCTCAAATTGTCTCAATATTATGATGTGAGCCGCATGATGGTGTATGTTATTGCCTCTTACCATGACCTGGGACTCTGTGAGGGACGGGAGTTCCACCATCTCATTTCAGGAAAAATACTATGGGCAGACCAGAAGTTAAGGCAATGGTTCCCTGAAGAGCATATTTTGATTATGAAAGAGGCTGTAGAAGATCACCGTGCATCCAACAAGCATGTTCCCCGTAGCATTTATGGCAAAATTGTAGCGGAGGCCGACCGCATTATTGATCCGGACATCACCTTGAGACGGACGGTACAATATGGTCTTTCCAACTATCCCGAGCTGGACAAAGAAAAACAATACATACGTTTTCTGACACATTTGAAAGAAAAATATGCTGAAGGTGGTTATTTAAGATTATGGATACCTCAATCAGCCAATGCTGTACATCTGCAGGAATTGAGGCAACTGATAGCCGATGAGGAAGAACTTCATAAAGTATTTGAAAAGATCTATTCACAGGAAACAGAAACGATACAGAATTTAGAAAATATCCCTATATTTGTCCGGAACAAAAAAATAAATCAACAGTATATAAAAAAGCTGGTTCTATCCATTTCTATGTTTCTGATTGCCGCTACTACCTTTGCGCAGTCCGAAGTGGTAACAGATAGTATTCCGCCCATTTCATTGGATGGTTACAAGAATTTTAACGGATTTATGCTGGATATGGGTTCCATGATTATGGCCCCTCCCCCTCTGATAGCCCCGCAACTTTATTATCAGCCTTACAACAATAATGCAATTGCGAATTACAATGAAATATTCCGTCCCAATATGAATATCATTTATGACAGAGGGTCTTACAACCATGTATTTACCCCCATGTATCCGGGAATGGGAATCTATGGATTCGGAACAATGTCAATGCCTCCCACCTTACAAAGTGCAACCTTTAAATTGAAAAACGGATTACACATCACCACATACGGTGAATATGATGCCGACGGGAACAAAGTACGGAATCCAAGCGCATTGCCTTGGGAAAGAAATAATTTCAACGGAGCTTTCGAAATGAAATCGGAGAATGGGAACTTCGGAATACGAATAGAAGTACAAAGAGGAAGAAACAATCCTTTTTGAATTATAAACTAAAAGATAGAAAAATGAAAAGCAGCCATGCAAAACAAAATCTATGCACGGCTGCTTTTTTATTTATTTTTAATTCAATCACAACTTTCTCCAATTCAGGCTCCAGCTGTTCAACACTACACTGACAGAACTACATGCCATGGCAGCACTGGCAATCATCGGGTTAAGCAAGATACCATACAATGGGAACAGAATACCTGCCGCCACCGGAATGCCTATCAAATTATAGATAAACGCCCAGAAAAGATTCTGATGGATCAAACGTACAGTTTTATGGGAAAGTTTAAAAGCTTTGGGTAACAACAACAAATCCGAAGTCATTAACGTAACCATCGCTACATCCATGGCAATATCCGTACCTTTACCCATTGCAATACTTACATCGCACGTGCCAACGCCTGTGAGTCATTAATGCCGTCACCTACCATAGCTACGACTCTTCCTTCAGCTTGTAATTCTTTAATAACATTCTCCTTATCGACCGGCAAAGCATCCGAAATAAAACGATTCGCATCAATTTCTCCGGCCACATTCTGTGCAGTAAGATGACCGTCACCGGTCAACAATACAATGTACTTTCCACTCTCCTTCAATTGTTTGACCGCTTGTCTGGAAGTATCTTTTATTTTGTCACTAATGGCTATAACCGCCAGCAATGTATTTCCCTCGCCAAAATAAACCAGACTCTTGCCACTCTTCTCATAATCCTCCACCATCCCTTTCAACAAGTCGGAAATTCCCGCTCCAAAATCTTTCAGTAACCGATGGCTTCCTGCCCAAAAAGTTTTATTTCCACGGGTCACCACAATCCCCCGTCCCTGTCCGACTCTCAAAAGAATCAATGAGTGCCGGCTTCTCACCTTCCTTTTTCAAAGCCTCGACAATAGCCAAAGCCAACGGATGTTCCGATTTCAATTCAGCAGCATACAGAATTCCCTTATGCTCGTTCTGCCATCCGGCATCATGCAACCATCCGGTCACCACAGGGCGCCCCTCAGTTACAGTACCCGTTTTATCAAGTACCACTGTATCCACTTTCCGCATCTGCTCCAAGGCTACCGCATCCTTTATCAAAATATGTGATTCGGCCCCTTTACCAATTCCTACCATCAAAGCAGTGGGAGTAGCAAGTCCCAAAGCACACGGACAGGCAATAACCAAAACAGACACTGCTGAAAGCATGGCATAAGAAAAGTCATCCGCTCCACCTGCCACTATCCAAACAAGGAAAGTAAAAACAGCCACAGCAAGGACAACAGGAACAAAAACCGCCGTCACTTTATCCACAATACGCTGGACCGGAGCTTTAGACCCCTGTGCTTCCTGCACCATGCGGATAATCTGTGCCAACACCGTATTTTTCCCCACCTTTTGAGCAGCCATAATAAATGCACCATTCTGATTGATAGTGCCGGCCAGCACCTTATCACCCTGTTTTTTCTCTACAGGAATAGGTTCACCGCTTATCATGCTCTCATCTATAAAGGTGTTTCCTCCGACAATGACTCCATCCACCGGAATTTGCTCACCGGGACGGACGCTCACCTTATCGCCAACCTGAAGTTCGGCTATCAAGATATCCTCTTCCCTGCCGTCTTTCACCACACGGGCCGTCCGAGGCTGTAATCCCATCAGTTTACGAATAGCTGTGGAAGTTTTTCCTTTTGCTTTCTCTTCCATCAGCTTGCCAACCAATACGAAAGCTATTATAACAGTGGCAGCTTCATAATATACATGAGGTTCCAATCCGCGGCTGTACCAAAATTCGGGATAGAACGTATTAAACAAACTGAACAAAAATGCGATGGAGGTGCTAAGTGCCACCAACGTATCCATATTACTGGTACGCTGAAGCGTCTGTTTCCAGGCATTCATATAGAAAGAACGCCCCGAATATAAAATAACAGGAAGTGAAAGCAACAGCATCCACCAGTTTACTCCCGGAACATTCATCAGAAACATCCCCAAAACAGCTACCGGTAAAGCAAAAATCCAAGCAACGATAGTCTTCCGCTTCAACTGTCCGTAATAAGATTGCTCTGCTTCCTCCTGCTCCTGCACAGAGTTATCCTCATCTATTATCAAATCAAAACCTATTTTCATCACAGCCTCTTTCAGTTGTTGCGGAGACACAATATCCGGATTATAAGTCACCGCCAAAGTAGCCGCCGCCAAATTGACCGATGCATTTTCCACGCCTTCTTGCTTCCTTACAATCTTCTCCACGTTGCCGGCACATGCCGCACAATGCATTCCCGTAACGGGATATAGTTTTTTGTCATATCGCTCATATTCATTTCTTTACTTATTTATTATAGCTTATCAACGGACAAATTTAGCAAAAAGTTCATGCAATCTTGTTGCAAACAGATAAATATATTTTCGCTTTTTAGATGGACATTTCACGAAGTTATTCTATATTTGTGGAGAAAGTTAGGATAAGTAATCCATGCAAATAAACAAAAAAGTTATGAAAAAAAGAAAATCTCGTATTGTCTGTTATGGCAACTTGCCTTGTATCCTGCTTTTTATTATCGGGATGTAATGGACAAAAACAAATTGATAGTGAAACAGTGAAAACTGTAAAGGTGGAAGAACAAGCCCATTTACAAGATGACACAGTCTCTCCCACCTGTCAGATTACTATTGATTATAGTTATTTAGCAAAATCTGATGCTGCGGATAGCATAGCACAACGCATCAACCGTACCATACAAGCCCACGTTTTAGGGAAAAGAATATATCCGGATGAATCCGGAAGTTGCTGTAGATTCTTTTAAAAATACCTACATTGACAACTACCGCAAAGATGTGAACGAGTTCTATCAGGAAGATATAAAAAATGGAACTCCCAAAGACGAACTTCCCACATGGTACAATTATGAATACGGACTGACCACCCATTTCAGCGAAGGCAAAGAAGGCATTCTGAATTTCATTGCAGAAACTTTTGAATATACAGGCGGGGCACATCCCAACTCATGGAACAAATGGATGAACTTCGAAAAGAATACCGGCAAACTGCTTGCTTTGAAAGATGTATTTATGGCAGGATCGGAAAAACCGATGAGCGACATGTTGCTGGAAGAACTGATAACAGAGATGGCTACCCGTCTGGAAGACAGCTCCATCACCTCACTGGAAGGACTTCAGAATGCAGGCATCTTGAATTCTACCAATATGTACGTACCCGACAATTTCTTGTTAGAAAAGGAAAAAGTATCTTTCCTGTATAACAAATATGATATCGCTCCCTATGCTGTAGGAATCATCACCCTTTCTTTACCCTACACATCGGTAGAAAAATATATGATACATTAAATAACGATTTTAAGTATAGAATGGAATTAATACTGAAATATTTCCCTAACCTCAGCGAACAGCAGAAAACACAGTTTGCCGCATTGTATGATTTATACACGGATTGGAATAGCAAAATCAATGTAATCTCACGCAAGGATATCGCTAATCTGTACGAGCATCATGTATTGCACTCGCTAGGCATAGCCAAAGTGATAAACTTCACCCCTGATACCCAAATTATGGACTTGGGCACAGGGGGCGGTTTCCCAGGTATCCCTTTGGCCATCTTATTCCCTGAAGTCCAATTTCATCTGGTGGACAGTATCGGAAAGAAAGTGAAAGTAGCTACAGAAGTAGCCAATGCTATCGGACTGAAGAATGTCACTTCCCGTCATTGCCGCGCCGAAGAAGAAAAAAGAAAATTCGACTTCGTAGTAAGTCGTGCTGTCATGCCTTTGGGCGATTTAATAAAAATTATCCGTAAAACATCAGACAAGAACAGCATAATGTCCTGCCCAACGGGCTGATTTGCCTGAAAGGCGGAGAGTTGGAACAAGAAACAATGCCCGTGAAGCACAAAACAATGCTTTATGATCTGAAAGATGAATTCACAGAAGATTTTTTTAAAAACTAAGAAAGTGGTTTATGTAACCATCAGCGGTTTTATAATTATAGATAAAAAAAAACATGAAAATAAAGAAATTTGAATTCAATATGTTTCCGGTAAACTGCTACGTGCTATCGGACGAAACAAAGGAAGCCGTCATTATTGATGCCGGTTGCTTTTATGAAGAAGAAAAGCAAGCCTTAAAAAGATATATTGACAGCAATAGCCTGACAGTGAAACATTTGTTGAATACGCACCTCCATCTGGACCATATTTTCGGCAACCCATTCCTGTTGCAAGAATACGGGCTAAAAGCCGAAGCAAATCAAGCGGATGAATTTTGGCTGGAACAAGCACCGGCACAATCACGTATGTTTGGTTTCCAATTGCCCGAAGCACCCGTGCCATTAGGAAAATATATCTTTGATGGAGATATCATTACTTTCGGCAATACCCAACTGGAAGCTATCCATGTACCGGGTCATTCGCCGGGAAGTATTGTTTATTACTGCAAAGAAGACCACTGTATCTTCAGCGGTGATGTATTGTTCCAAGGAAGTATAGGACGTGCAGACCTTACAGGAGGTAATTTCGACGAACTTCGCGAACATATATGCAGTCGTTTGTTTGTACTTCCCCCCGACACGGTAGTCTATCCTGGTCATGGAGACCCGACCACTGTGGGAGCAGAAAAAGCGAACAACCCTTTTTTCCGATAAGAATAAAACTTAAAATTTAACTTATATACTACTACCATGAAAACAGATTTATTAGCAGACCGACATATCGGTATACAGGAAGAAGACCTTCCCGTTATGTTGGAAAAGATTGGCGTAAAGAGTCTTGATGAACTGATTAACAAAACAATTCCGTCCAAAATCCGTTTGAAAGAACCTCTGCCACTGGCTGCTCCCATGACGGAACGGGAGTTTGCAGAGCATATTACCGAACTAGCTTCACAAAACAAGATTTATACCTCTTATATAGGTATGGGTTGGTATGACAGTATTACTCCGGCGGTCATTCAACGCAATGTATTCGAGAATCCTGTGTGGTACACCTCGTACACTCCTTATCAAACCGAAGTTTCACAAGGACGTTTGGAAGCATTGATGAACTTCCAGACTGTCATATCCGACCTCACAGCCATGCCATTGGCAAACTGCTCATTGCTGGATGAATCTACCGCCGCTGCCGAAGCCGCCACCATGATGCATGGACTTCGCACCCGCGACCAACAAAAAAGCGGAGCCAATGTATTGTTTGTGGATGAAGAGATTTTCCCACAGAATCTGGCAGTCATCCAAACCCGCGCCCTTCCGCAAGGCATGAAGATCCAAGTAGGAAATTACAAGGAATTGGCATTTACTCCGGAAATCTTTGCCTGCATCCTTCAATACCCCAATGCCAGCGGTAGCGTGGAAGACTATCGTGAGTTTGTGGAAAAGGCACATGCCGCCCATTGTAAAGTAGCCGTGGATGCTGACATCATGAGTTTGGCATTGTTAGTTCCTCCCGGCGAATGGGGAGCAGACATCGTATTCGGAAGTACCCAGCGCCTGGGTATCCCCTTGTTCTACGGAGGTCCGTCCGCAGCCTACTTCGCTACACGTGACGAATATAAACGCAATATGCCGGGACGTATCATCGGCTGGTCTAAAGACAAATATGGCAAACTGGCCTACCGTATGGCTTTACAGACCCGTGAGCAACATATTAAACGCGAAAAAGCAACTTCCAACATCTGCACCGCACAGGCATTACTGGCTACAATGGCCGGCTTCTATGCCGTTTATCATGGGCAGGAAGGTATCAAAAATATAGCAAAACGCATTCATAGCATTACCACCTGGTTGAACAAAGCCCTAACCCGCTTGGGATATGTACAGCATAATGAATTATTCTTTGACACCCTGCGTTTCAGTCTGCCCGACCATGTTTCGGCTCAGAAGCTGCGTACCATCGCATTGAGTAAAGAAGTAAACCTCCGTTACTATGATAATGGCGATGTAGGTTTCAGCATTGATGAAACCACCGACCTGAAAGATGTAAACCTGTTACTTTCCATCTTCTCCATTGCTGCCGAAGAAACCGTTCAAGAAGTAACAGACATTCCCGAAGCATCCTCACTGAATCGTGAACTACGCCGCCGTACTTCCTTCCTCACCCATGAGGTATTCAACAAGTATCATACTGAAACCGAAATGATGCGTTATATCAAACGTTTGGAACGTAAAGATATCTCATTGGCACATTCCATGATTTCATTGGGTTCTTGTACCATGAAACTGAATGCCGCTTCGGAAATGCTCCCACTCAGCAACTTAGGCTGGATGGCTATACACCCGTTAGCACCTGAGGATCAAACAAAAGGCTATCAGACATTAATTAATAACTTAAGCGAGCAGTTGAAGGTTATTACCGGATTTGCAGGAGTCACTTTGCAACCTAATTCAGGTGCAGCAGGAGAGTATACAGGACTTCGTATCATCCGCGCTTATCTGGAAAGTATCGGACAGGGACACCGCAACAAGATATTAATTCCGGCATCAGCCCACGGTACGAATCCGGCTTCAGCCATTCAATGCGGATATACCACGGTGACTTGCGCCTGTGACGATAAAGGTAATGTAGACGTAGAAGATTTACGTGCAAAAGCAGAAGCCAACAAGGATGATCTGGCTGCATTAATGATTACCTATCCGTCCACTCATGGTATCTTTGAACCGGAAATTGCAGAAATTTGTAAAATTATTCATAAATGCGGAGCACAGGTTTACATGGATGGTGCAAATATGAATGCACAGGTAGGTCTGACCAATCCGGGTACCATCGGTGCTGATGTATGCCATTTGAATCTGCATAAGACTTTTGCCAGCCCTCACGGTGGTGGCGGTCCAGGTGTAGGTCCCGTTTGTGTAGCCGAACATCTGGTTCCGTTCCTTCCGGGACATCAAGTTTGGGGTAACAGTGCCAATCAGGTTTCTTCAGCTCCATACGGTAGCGCAGGAATCCTGCCTATTACTTACGGTTATATTTGCATGATGGGCGCCGAAGGTCTGACCAATGCCACCAAGACTGCTATTCTGAGCGCCAATTATCTGGCAGCCTGCTTCAAGGATACCTACGGCATTGTATATACCGGCGCTACGGGCTTTGTGGGCCATGAAATGATTTTAGATTGCCGCTATCTGCATGACGAAACCGGTATCAGCGAAAATGACATCGCCAAGCGTCTGATGGATTATGGCTATCATGCACCTACCCTTTCCTTCCCGGTTCATGGAACATTGATGATTGAACCGACTGAAAGTGAAAGTTTATGGGAACTGGATAATTTCGTCACTGTGATGCAAACCATCTGGCAGGAAATTCAAGAAGTGGAAGAATAGGCAGTGCCGATAAGAAGATAATGTATTGGTCAACGCCCCGCATCCTGAATATGAAGTGGTGGCCAATGAATGGAATCACAGCTACAGCCGCGAGAAAGCCGCTTATCCGTATCGAATCGGTACGTGATAACAAATTCTGGATCAATGTAGCCCGGGTAGATAATACATTAGGTGACCGCAAACTGTTGCCTACCCGTTATGGTAAGTTTGAATAAAAAAGCATTGTACTAAAAAGAAGAAGAGAGGATCAAAATTCAGTTTTTGAAAATATGAATTTATAATTTGAAATTTGAACATCCTAAAAAACTAAAGAAAGGGTCGTATCATTACTCAAGACAGAGCTTGATACGACCCTTTTAAGTTTATAATTACTATCTGTAACTTTTCGGAACTGTCATTTTAGTTTTAACACACCTCCTCCCTCTTTTCAGGAACTATCCTTTTACTTTATCCACAGTAGGAGCAACTTGAGTTCCATAGCAGTCCGAACACATAATATCAGTATCCTAATTCATAAGGCTGTTCTACAGCCGGAACCCCATCGGACATCCATCCAGGCATTGCTTCTTTTTTCAGATAATGATTAAAGAACTGGAACATACGTTTTTGAAAATCTATTTTGTTGGCAATCTTTGTCGGCCAATGCGGTTCGCCTGTATAGTTCAGCATCCAGCAAGGCTTTCCAAGACGTTTCATTGCCACAAAATATTCTATTCCCTGATACCAGGGCACATGTCCGTCAGCGTCATTATGCATGATTAAACAGGTGTTTGTACCTTGTCCATCGTGAACAGAGCAGAGTTTTCCAAGTAACGCAACGGAGTACTCCAAGGCGTACCGCCCAGACGGCTCTGAGTATGTTCATACTGGAACGAGCGTGCCAGCCCGATCCCAACCGGATCACCTCCGTAGGCACTGAACATATTGACCACCGGAGCACCTGACTCAATAGCCGCAAACAAATCAGTACGTGTAGCCAGATAAGCCACTTGATAACCGCCCCAACTATGTCCCTGCGCCCCTATGGCTTTCTCGTCAATATAACCTTTGCCTATCAACATGGCAACCCCCGGCATCAGACAGTTATAGCAACTCTCACCCGGATAACCGTCTACATAACGTATGTCCGGATTGAACACAATATACCCGTTACTGTTATAAAGATGATAATCAATGGTAGACCGATGGGGTTCCGGCATCCGGTAATTAAACAGAGTTTCCGAATTTCGCTCATAGAAACTCACAATCATCGGGTATTTCTTGGCCGGATCAAAATCGGCAGGCTTGTACACCACCCCTTCCAACTTACGGCCATCTAAAGATATCCACGAAACCAGTTCGGCAGTTCCCCACAATAGTCTTTCTGTTGGTCAATGCCATGAGTCAGCCGAATAGATTTCTTGAAATCGAGTGTAGCATAATGAAGGTCAGGATATTGCTCAAAACTTTCCATCGTATAGATTACATGGTCTGTATTTTTCGCCTTATAAATACTGCGTAACATATAGTTACCCGCTATCAATTCTTTGGGAGAAGCAGCGGTGGAAAAACGAGCCTTGTAATACCCGTTCCCTTTGGTCACTTCGTTAAAGCCTTTCAACAACTGTGGCTTGTTCAGGTCAACCACACGCTCCTCCTTATCCAGTTTTACCAAACGATATGAAATCCGGTTC
>OKWD01000209.1_pt1 | contig 11121 bp, 10 predicted proteins | sample 1607011 | NCBI WGS metagenome assembly OKWD01 (sample SAMN04414077, study PRJEB24778) | human gut metagenome | material: faecal | host: Homo sapiens | reverse complement strand
TGTAATAGTCGTTCCAGCATACACATTCCGCCAGACGGTTGTTCTGGGAGAGTGTCAGCTTGGCGAAACGCTTCCGGCTTCCCGTCTCCCTGTCCTTGTAGGTATGTTCGGTTACATCCACACCGTGGCGCAGACAGTCGCACGCCTGCCGTCGTTCTCGTCCCGTGCCACCTCGTCCAGGGTCAGGTAAGAGGCTTTTCCCTTGACCTGCCTGCGGGCTTCCGAATTGTTGAAGATGCGGCGATAATCGATGCTGCCTATGCCCGACACGGCAATCTGCTGCTGCGACCAGAAGAAATGCCGCCCGCGCATGTCCTGCGGGAAGTCTTTTTCAGAAAGGGAGAATCCCAGTTCCCGTGCTGCGCGTTCGAGCAGCGCGCAGCGTTCGGTAACCGCCCCGACTTTTTCGATACGGTCGAAGCATCCGGGCAAGGATCATGTGCTTGACATGCCGGGCGTTCACGGGGACTTTCACGGCCTCTTCCGCGTTGTCGGGGTCGTCCCAGTAACTGTATTTCTTGAGTTTGTAACGGAATATGCGGTGGATGAAGTTCTCGATACCGGTATATGCCCCGCCCCGGTCGCGTTCCGTGACGATGTATTCCACTGTCTTGACACCGACCTGTTTGATACGGGTAAGCGACCAGAAGATTTCATCGGTGGCATAGTCGGTGAAGAACTCCGTCCCGGAGCGGTTGATGTCCGGCGGCACGATCTTGGCCGACGAGCAGCGTTCCATCTCCGCCATCAACGAAGGAATCTCCTTGTCGTCCGCCCATTGCAATGCCACCGTGTAGAATGCCGAGGGGTAATTGGCCTTGAGCCATGCCCCGCAATAGGCTGTAAGGGCGTATGCCGCGGCATGGGAACGGTTGAACGAATATTTCCCGGCTACCTCTATCTTGTGCCAGATTTCCTCCGCCTCATAGTCCGGGCATCCGTTCCCGACGGCTCCGGCAATGAAATCCGCCTTCAGCGTGGCCATCAGGTCGGCTTTCTTCTTTCCTATGGCCTTGCGCAGATAGTCGGTCTTCCCGAGGTCGAATCCCCCGAGCGTATGAGCAACGGACATGAACTGCTCCTGGTAGACCATGATTCCGAAAGTGTTCTTCGTTGCTTCATAACAGCCGTAGTTATAGACCGGGGCCACTTCGCCACGCCTGAAACGGACATAATCATCGGTGGCACCGATGTCGAGTGTGGCGGGACGGTACAGGGCATTGATGGCGATCAGGTCCTCGATACACTCCGGCTGTACATCCTGGATAAACCGGGTAATGCCCGGCGAAGAGAACTGGAACACATTCTGCGTGTTGCCGTCCGAGAGCAGTCGGTAGGTCTTCCCGTCTTCCAGCATATCCTGCGTAATACGCCCGATAGTAAGTTCCTGCCCGAAATTCCGGTTGACCAACGCGATGACGGCACTCAGTTTGGCAAGTTCCTTTGTCGCCAGCACATCCTCCTTCAACAATCCGATCTCATCGACCGAATAGCCGTCGAACTCCGATACCAGTGCCCCGTCCATCTTACGGACCGGCAGGAAATCGAAGCATTCGGCGGGCCTGCCGTCCCGCGTGTCCGGTGTGACAACGATGGCCGAGGCGTGTATGGAGGCCGCTTTGGGCTGTCCGAGCAATCCTTGCACGTCCTCGATGACCAGCGGATAGGTCTGGATAAAGTCCCGAAGTTTTCTGTTGAAGGCAGCCTGTCTGAACAGTCCTGTCCAGTCCGTGCCCGTCATCTATCATGGCGGTAATATAGTTCACGATGGAGTGAGGCACGCGGTGTACGCGTGCCACGTCCTTCAAGGCGGCTTTCAGTTTCATCGTGGTAAAGGTGCCGGCGGAAAAGACACGCTGGCGGCCGTCCGCGTTGTACCGTTCTTCCAGGTAATCCTTGATCTCCTGCCGCCGGTCGGAGGCATAGTCGACATCTATGTCCGGCAGCGAAGCGTGGCCGCCTTCTGTCAGTCCTTTGTCCACAAAGGCATCCATGACCGTCAGCGGTCCGTCTGCTTTCCTGATTCTTATATGTGTTACTTTCATCTGATATATTTCTTGTATCGTATTATCGCGCTTACCGTCTGGCGGCTGACACCGTACTGTTTTGCCAGGCTGTTCTGGGAAGCCTGGCCGGAGGAATACCTCACCCGTATCTCTTCCGCCTGCCCGTTGGTCAGTTTGGCGTTCACGCTTTTCTCGCCGTAATCCCGTTTGAGGCCACCCGCTATGGCATGTTCCATATTCCGCTGGTGCGTACACATTTCCAGGTTATCCGCACGGTTGTTGTCGCGGTTCCCGTCGATATGGTTCACCTCCAGTCCCGGATTCCAGTCGGGCAGGAAGTGCTGTGCCACCAGACGGTGCACGGAGAACTTCTTTCCGACACCGCCCTTGTAGAGTCGGACACAGTCATAGAGCGAAGTCGTCCCACACCAATGACACATGATACGTTCGGGTTGTGTCCAGGTGATACCGTCATGCGAAACTTGCCGTTCCAGACTCTTGACACGCCCGAGGTTGCTGATCTTGTACTTTCCTTCATAGTTCTTGATATCCACCCAGATTTCCCGGGTGTCAGCCATGGGTTATACGGTTTAGTGCTGTCTGAAAAATTCCCAGGTCTATCTCCACGCCGATGAACCGGCGTCCCGTATTCCGGCAGGCCACGGCTGTACTGCCGCTGCCCATCGCAAAGTCGAGGACGATGTCTCCTTCGTCGGTGTAGGTGCGTATCAGGTATTCCAGCAGGGCGACAGGTTTCTGTGTCGCGTGCAGGCAGGAGAGCTGCTTGTCCGTCTTGAATTTCAGCACACTGCGCGGATAGCGTTCCGTGGATATGTAATCCCGGAAATTATCGTGCTTCCGGTATATCTCGCCGGCATCGCATTTCCGCTGATGTTCGGCCATCACGACCTTGCGCTTGTGCCCGTCCGTCTTGATCGGATGATACTTCGGCAACCTGTCGTAAAAGACCAGAATGTCCTCGTGCGCCTTCATCGGCATACGCCTGGCGTTTAGGAAGCCTGTCGCCTGCGTCTTCTCCCATACCCAGGCATACCGCAGCCTGCGGAGATTGGAGCTGCCCAGCAGGCTCGTAAAAGGATGCTGGCAGAACAGCAGTACGGGAGTGTCAGGTCTGGATATGCCCTGTACAGCATTCCACATCCCGGGGATGTCTATCACGGCGTCCCATCGACAATGTGTCGTACCGTATGGAGGGTCTGACAATACCATGTCGGCAGTGATGCCTTCTTCAGCCAGCAGGGGCAGCACATCGAGTGCATCGCCCCGGTAAAGGTCGCAACCGTCATAGGGACGGTGGTGTTCGTAGGTCGGATTCATGGGTTTCGAGTTCCTTTAGGTTCCACAAGCAATCTCGGCGGTCAAAAAGGATTTCGTCGCCACACATCAATTCATCTGCGTATATCGTCCGCTCTTCTCCGTTACGGATTACCCGCATCCGGGCATCCGTGCACAGACGGTAAGTCTTGCCTTCAGATTCCATCTCCACATAGCGTTCGCCCTTGCCGAGTGTGATGTCCGGGGCAAGCACCGTCAGTTCGTCTTTCCAGCTGAGCCCGCAGCGTTCCGGCACGAGGAAGCGCGAGAAGATAAGGTCGTATTTCAGCGGGTCGATGGAGGTTATGCCAAGCAAGTAGGAAACCAGCGAGCCCCCGGCGGAACCGCGACCTATACCAGTTGCGATGCCTCTCCGGTGCGCCTCCCGCACCATATCCCACTGCACCAGGAAATAGTCCACATTGTCGGTCGATTCAATGATATAGACTTCCTCGTCCAGCCGTTCCCGATAGCGTTCCCGCTCCGGTTCCGGCACTTTCCGGTCCAGCCCGTCGTCAAGCAGTCGGAGGAACATCGTACGGCGGTCACCATACCGTTCCCGCTCTTCCGGTCGCATACGGTATTCCGGCATGAACATTCGCCCGGTCTCGAATGAGGCGTCCGCACGTCCGGCAATCTCCACCGTGGGACGCACATGCGCCTAAACAGGGAATCGAAGTCCCATTGCCCCGGAGAACAGAGGACGGAGCGTGTCATACAATTCATCCGCTGTCTTGAATACTGGTCATCGCTCTGTTCATGGGCGGCTCCCGTGGCAATCTTGTTCACCACGATTCTGTACCCTGCATCGTCCTTGTCCATGTAGTAGCAGTCCGGAATCAGGACTGGTTCTACTGTAAATGAATCCGTGTCGGCATCATAACAGTTGCCGAAATAATATTTCAGGGCTTCTAGTTGCTCCCTGTCGATGCGGTCCGCCTTGTATTCGTTGGCGTCGACCTGGTAATAGACCGCTTCGGCACCTTTCCGGATACGCTTCACCTGTTTGGGGTGTCCGGCCATCCAGTAGACGGAACGGATGGCGAAAACCACCACACAACCTGCGGCATACATCAGCAGCTGTTCATAGCGGAGGGTGTTGTCTTCCGAATCGACCATGACGGCCCGTTGGATGCGCAGCAGATTATGCAGCCCCTCGTTATCCAAGGCATAAATCTTCAGCCCGACACGTTCTTCTTCGTGCATCATTGTCAGCGAGTAGCCGAATATATGTTTCAGCCCGGTATTGGCGCACTCCTTCTGAAGGTTCAGCGTGGCGGCCATTGTATTGCGGTCGCAGATGCCGACAGCCGTATGCCCGAGCCATTTCGCCTTGCGGCACAAATCTTCCGGCGAGCAGCAGGCGTTCAGCAGCTCGTAGGAGGTATGGATGCCGAGGTTCACGAAAGGTACATCATGTACCGGAGGCTTGGGCCGGCCGATATATTTCAGCAGGTTGAAACGGAATTCTTCCCGCAGGTCATAGTAGTACCAGTTCCTGCCGAACGGGAAGGCCACATGGAAGATTCCTTCTTCCATCAGCACATCCGGACTTTCCATCAGGTTGAACACGAGCTTGTCCCCGTCGCCGCCGGAAGATGGATTCCACTCCCGACAGGTCGGCCGTGAAAAGCCGCCCGAAGCCGGGAATATCCACCACTTCCGTATCGACCGGGATATAGGTTATCCGTTGTGCATCGAGCCATGAGAAAGTTCCTGTATCATCTTTCCTGTACTTTTTTGAGTTTGTATTCAAGGACGGACAGCAGGCGGCAGGCGAAAATCCCGTAGATTTCCGCTTCCGTGAGTTCGTCCCAGTCTTTGGCGGCATCAGCAATGTCCGCGATGAAAACCTCGAAATAGGGTTTCAGCCGTTCAGCCGTCCGCTTTACCGACTCGACGGCATCACCATCGTAACCGATGACTACGGTTCTGACGCCTTTCGATTGCAGCTTGTAGATCTGTACATCGGATATTTTCTTTCCGAAAGTGGCCACGGCTGCGACATGGGAATTGTCATAGAGTTCGAGTCTGCGGGTCAGGGCGATGACATCGAAAATACCTTCCGCGAGGATGACCGTATCGGTTTCATCCATACGGACGGCATCGTAGTTATAAAGGAGTCTGGAAAAGTCGTTTTCCGTGGAGTTCCGGTAACGCAGGATCTTGTACCCGCCGCTATGTCTGGTCTTGCGGTTGTGGGCGTCTATATCCTCTTTCGGCCAGGTATGGCGGGAGACATAGCCGACAACCGTACAGTCATCGATGACCGGAAAGAACGACATAGTCCGCGTAGCGCGGATTGAGCCTGCCGGTTATCCCGACCGGGAAATACTCGTAATCGTCGAAACAGAAGCCGCGCCGCTGCAAATACGGATGCCGGAAAGTGCGCTTGTAAAAGTCCGGCAATTCGACCGGCACCAGTTCGTCGTCTATTTCTTCCGCCTCGTCCTTCTCCAGCAGGTGCAGGTTCAACGGTGCGGCAATGTCAGCTGTCTGCAAAACCATCAGGTCCATGCGACCGATAGCCGCCAGAAGTTGCTCCAATGTACGGGTGGATGCCCCGCAGGAGAAGCAGTGGGCCATGAAAGGCCGGCGGTGGGCAGTCGCCTTGCCGATGTAGATACCGAACTTACCGCCCGACTTTCCGCAGAACGGGCAGCGCGGAACGATAAGGTTCTTACCGCTCCCGTCCCGTTTGGCACCCGTCTCGCGGGTTATCTCCGAAACCAGATATTGATATTCCTGTACCGACAGTTCCATATTAAGGTATAGTCGTGACCGCTACAGGTTGGTTTGAAATGTTTGGAAAAAGAATCCGGATTAGCCCAATAAAAATAGACCGGCAGAATCATGGAAGGTCTTTCCACCCAAAGGAAAAGAGAAATTGTCTTCCCGGCTGGACAAAAAATGACTGCTTTTGTCTAATCGATAAAACAATATATAAATAAGGAGATTGATAATCAGCATTGGCTGATTATCAGGTGTAGAGATGTACTTTTCTAAAATGATCACTCTCTACATAAAAAAAGCGTATTTTTTGTGCAGTACAATAAACATACTGAATGAAAAGTATCGTTTTCCAATTACTACAAATAACGGATTTGTATTTGCGAGGTCATTCGAACTTTCCTCGAACAAAGGTCGTATGATATCTCGAACGCCAGACCCGTGAGCGGAAACTGAAAGTCTTGGAGGCGGCAGAGGAATTGAAATGTGAAAACCTGCTGTTGATAACATGGGGAACGGACGATATGGCGGAATACAAAGGGCATACAATAAAAATCGTATCTGTCCGGAATTGGTTTTACGCATGTAAGCTGCCATATATTCTCAACATTCCAGTCGTTACAAGTCAAAAAGCCACCGACACGCCGCATCCGGATCGATGGCTTTTTATTCCCTGTTCAGATTCAGTGTCCTCTGCCCGTCATAGAACACCTCATTGTCGTAGTCGGTGGCAATCCTGATAGTGTCTCCTTTCTTGAAGAACCGGCTTTTGGCCACGTGCAGGCGCATAACGTTCTCCTTTCTTTCAGCCGATGACTGGTTGAGCGAAACAAGGTGCGTGCACGGGCGGGCCAGACCTTTGGCCTCCGAACAGTTGTACTCGGTCAGCACGTTCCGCTCGTCATTCAGCCACTCCCGGTCTTCGATGGTAGACTGGTAAGTCACCACCATCCATACCTTTTCGTCCGCCGCCAGGTCCTTCAGGTCATTAGCCACCGCGATACGCTTCGCCCGTTCATGGTCGGCTCCCCATGAACGGCGGTTGGCATCCGTCAGCAAGTCCATCGAATCCACAATCACGATGTCCGGATTATATCCTTTGAGCTTCCTGTATTCCGAAATGCCGTTCTTGATGTCGAGTGTCGAGACCTGGGCATTGAAACGCGGGTAACTGCGCACCGTGATGCTTCCGGCATACGAGGCGACCAGTTTTTCCAGATGTCTCATCTCCGTATCCGAAATCTTTCCCCGCTCGTAATAGTAGGCGTTCCTGGAAATCAGTCCGCCGGAATAGGCGTTCAACGCCTCTTCTTCCGAACCTTCCAGCTGGAAATGCAGCACATGCAGCCCGTCATCGATGTCCGCCCTGACACCGATCCATTTGGCGATGTGCGACTTTCCCACGCCTGTGCTGGCCAGGAAACAGGTCAGCTGACCTCGCAGGTTACGTCCGGCATTGAGCGCATCCAGATACGGGATGTAGAAGCGGGACACACGAGGGGCGGCCGAGCGTTCCTCTTCCTCCTCGCGCCGGCGGTTCCTCTCGAAACGCTCCTTGAAAGTCGCGGCCACATCGACGAACGAGGAACTCTTCAGCGTGAACCCTGCCAGCCACTCGGCATATTCCCGAAGAGTCTTCTCCGCCTTGTCCTGTTTGTTCTCGTTATACAGTTTCCCGACCTCCGCATAGACCGACTGCAACCGGACCCCCTTGATGTAGGACTCCAGCATGTCGGTCATCACCTCGGCACTCTGTCCCTCGTCATACTCCCGGAAAGTGTCTATCAGCTCGATGGCGTCGTAATCCTCATGGAAGGTCTGTGCCAGCACGGCATACGACGGCGGTGTCTTGTATGTCTTGAAGTGTACGGCTATCGCCTCCTGTACCTGCTGGAACGAACGGTCCGGCAGGTATTCCTTACGCATATGCCGGGCTAGGACAGCACACAACGGTTCCTGTCTGAGCGCCGTGGCATAGAGTTCATACAGGAACTCGGCACTGAGCGGATTGACGGCACTCATGCTTCGCCTCCTTTTTCCGCCACGCCTCACAGCGGATACGGTACAGTTCCGGATAGCGCGCCTGTGTCCTTCTGCGGCATGGCTCCGCTTTCGCACATTTTGAGCATGACGGGGGAGAAAGGCGTCCACATCAGCGTGGAGAGCGCACAGACGAGATATCCCGCTTCGGTGGAGAGCAGTCGCCGCTTGGTCGTCTCCTCGTATTCCGGATAAATAAAACGCCCGAACGGATGGCTGCGGCGGTCTTCCACTGCCCGCGCCAAATCATGCCGTGACAGCCCGAAACTCTTCAGCCACCGGCCTCCCGGTAGCGGCGTTCCTTTCCCGAGCGGAGATAGCGGCCGATGGCTTTCTTTCCGAATGAATGGGAGACGTTCCATTTCCTGCGATACGCGGTATCATATCCGGAAATGGCATATGTCTGGCAGATACAGAAGTCGGACAGGCGTTCCGCACTGACGGAGACGACCTCCCGGCACAAGCCGTCGAAACACATCCCGAGCTGCCTGTCCGACTTGCCGCCGGTAGGGAACACAAAATCCGCCCACACCGTGGTGCGGACCAGCCGTGTAAAGAGCCTCCGGCATCCGTCAATCCATTCTTTTCTCTCCATCGCGTGTCAATAGTTTGCGCAGCTGCGTCTTGGCTAGGAAGATGCGGCTTTTTACCGTTTCTACGTTCCTGGTCTGCAAAGTACCGTTGTTATAGGTGATTTCCATGATTTCCCCGAGTTTGTAACCAGCCTGCTGCAAGAGCAGGGCTTCCCGGTAAATCGGTTTGAGCCGGTCCAGTGCCCAGAGGATGTCATCGTTATAGAACTCGCGGTAGTTGTCCATCCCCATGCTGTTTCCCGACGGTTCGTCCTCATCCGACAGCGAAGAGGATATTTCCGAAATGTCGATATTGTCGTCCGGGGGCATGCGGTTCCTGTTGCGGTTGTTCAGGTCCGCCACAAGCCGTTTGGTCACGGCATAGATCCAGGTCTTTACCGGACGGGCCGGGTCATAACTGTCCATATACTTGAAGAAGTTGGCCAACGCCTCGAGGTAGTTGTCCTCGATGTCCTCCTGGTTATAGGTATATTTGATACAAATGCTGTATATCAGATTCTTGTGCGGCATCACATATTTTCTGAGAAGTTCCGCCCTCTGTCTCGCGGATTCGTCTTCAGGCTGGAGAACCGCAATAAACACATCTTTCTTTTCCACGTTTCCACTGACTGAAAAGGTTGATAATGAATCTCATGTCCTAATCTGTCAGCTACCGTGAGCGTCAATTGAAAAAACGGGCGGCAGCATTACCGCCGCCCGGAAAAAATCCAAACCGTTGTCGGCTTGTCACAGCCTGTGCCTGCGGATGTAATAGTAGAAGAGGTGGCAGGCATCCGCCGCATTGTCATCCACCGGGACAATACCGTATCTGTCCTTGCAGGCCGCGACCATCTGCGTCTTGGTGGCGTGTCCGTCTCCCGTCGCCCATTTCTTGAGGACAGCCGGGTTGACGAACTCCGGTTCCGGGATATCCAGTTCATCGCACACTTCGAGCAGGATACCCCTGAGTTCCGAGAGCCGCCGCATGTCGTAGAAATGGCGGTTCACGCTCACATCCTCGGCCACGACGCGGCGGATGCCGTAACGACGGAGCAGCGAGAGCAGCGTAGTCCTGAAAGCGCCGTGCATCTTGTTGCCGTTGCGCCGTTTGCTTTCGGTGAAGTTCCATGTCCCGGCCTCATGCAGGGAGAAGTATCCGGTATGCGTGGCGATGTCCAGCGCCAGTACCTGCTCCCGGGTCAGTACGCTATTCTCCGAGTCTCGATTCGCCATTCTCTTTCACGATTACCAGTTTATGCGGATAGCCTTCAGCCACATTCCCGTGCGAGACTACCAGCACGGTACCGCCGAGCGAGTTCAGCGCCTCGAACATGGAGGCCAGCCCCGCTTCATCGACCGCCTCGAGTATCTCGTCCAGCACGAGCAGATCCAGTCCCTTGTCCCCGTCGCAGTTGCTGTTCACGAGTTTCTGCATGGCAAGGATGGTCGCCAAATTCACACGGGCGGCTTCGCCTGCCGAAAACTTGCCGAACGAGCCGCAGTCCATGCCGTCGCGCAGCAGTGAGATGGAGATTTTCTCCCTTACCTTACCACTCTTGAGGACGGTATACCCGTCGAAGCGGATACGGATGTCGCTGCCGATGTCTTGCAGGAACTCGTTGGTGATACGGCTGAGCGCCTCGATTTTCGTGTTGGCCAGATAGGTCTTGAACTGCACGAACCGTTCCCGCTGTATCTCCAGGGCACGGACCCGGGCATCGACGGCCGTCTTGCGCCCTGCCGCCTCGTTGGACTTCCCGCGCGTTTCACGGAGAGTGTCCTTGAGCGATTGTATGAGGTCGGGTGAAGCCGCCTCATCCAGCTCCCGGATCGTGGCCTGCAAAGTGTCGATGGCGCAGGCCGCAGCCTGTATATCTTCCTTGCCTACCCGTATGCCGCGGTTCAGTGCGGCATTGCGCTCGTCTATGAATCCGAACACCTCGTCGAATACCTTGCGGCGGACACCTTCGATTTCACTTTGCAGGGCGGTAATTTCGGAAGCGATGCGTTTATGCCCGCTTTCCACCTCTTCCACGTGGCGGGTGGCATTCCTGATGGCCCGTTCGTGCCCGGCCAGCTGCTCCTCCCATCCGGTGCGTCTGCCTTCCAATATCCGGCGCTCATGGTTCAGCCGGTTCTGCTGCAACTCCACGGCATCCGTCTCCTCCTGCTTCTCATCGATACGGCCGTTGATTTCCGTGAGCTGCCGTTGACGGAGCTTCAGTTCCTTCATGCCGGCCTCGATGTCGAACTGTGGTTCTGCCACCAGAAACTCATGCCCGCAGAAAGGACAGGTGATGGAGCCGGCCAGTTTGTTCGAGAGGCCGTCAATACCGGCAGAAACGATACGCCGTTTATGACGCAGTTCCTCGATGCTGCCGGACAGGTCGCGCAGACGGATGTCGATTTCCCGCAGTCTCTCCGCAGTCGTATCGGAC
>OKWD01000208.1_pt1 | contig 11146 bp, 9 predicted proteins | sample 1607011 | NCBI WGS metagenome assembly OKWD01 (sample SAMN04414077, study PRJEB24778) | human gut metagenome | material: faecal | host: Homo sapiens | reverse complement strand
TTGGCGTTGCCCGCTTTTTGTTTGTGTGCCCTCGGTTGGCGCATCCCTATGTCTGGTCTTTCCGGCTGGGTGTCAGGCGCACCAAAAAAGCCTCCCGTCAAGGAGGCTTTTTGGTTGTGGATAAAGAAAGGTGTTATTTCTTTATGATGCGTGTTGTGGCGATGCCGTTGGCTGTTGCCACGCGCACTACGTATACGCCAGGGGCGAGGCTGTCGACGTTGGCTTGAGAGCCGACGACGTTTGCCACGAGGCTTCCGGCAGCGTTGTAGATGCTTATCTGCGTGTCGGCGTCAGCGCCGTTGACAAAGAGTGTCGAGGCTACCGGGTTAGGGTAGACAGTCTACTTTGGTTGTCTGCATTCACGTTGTCGACACCGCCGAAGTTTGTGAAGTGCTCAAAGTAGAAGTCGTCGAAGAAAGCCGCCAGTCCGTCTTTCACGGTGTGGCGCACGGCTACATATATCTTCTGTCCGGCATATTTGCTGAGGTCCACGGAGTAGTGCTCCCACGTTTCCTTGTTGTAGTAAGGCATTGTGGTTGTAGGCATTACAGATGTGAAGCTTGCCGTGTTGGTGTTGTCGGTAGTTGATACGAGCACCTCCACGCAGCTTTGCGCGCAAGGGTTGATTGCGAGAGTCGACTCCCAGTTGCGGGCGTAGAAGTGGAATTTCGACTTGTCGGTGGCGGTGAGCTGCTGGCTGATCAACCAGTCGTCGACAGTTGCGCTTTCGTCCTGTGAGGCGATAGCCACGAGTGTCTGGTTTCCGCTTACCGGGTCGAGCACGTTGTTCCAGTCAGAGTTCTGCTGCACGGTGAATGCCGTAGCCGCTCCGCGTTGCGGATAGTTCATACCCGTCATCGGCTTTGTGAGCTGGCGGTCAACGTCGATTGTGGTGAATCCCTCAGGAGCGAGAGCGCCCGGAGTGTCGTTCTCAAAGTCGTAGTAGTGGGAGTCGGCAGCCATAGCCAAGCCGGTCACCGGCATAGAGATTGAGTATCCGCCATCGAATTCCACAACGAGGTTGTCGTTGACCTGAGCCTCGGCGTTGAGCGCGCTGAACGTGATAGAGAAGCGGCGCCCTTCTTCGGTTCAATAGTTGTGCCGGCAGCGAGGTCGGTCGAGAAGTTCTCGGTTGAGAATTTCGCCGATTTTATAGTCAGCGCAGTGCTGCCCTCGTTGATTACCGAGAATTTCGGAGTTGAGTTTACAGTCTTGTAGTAGTTGACCGTTCCGGCGTTCCAATCCGTAGCGTTGAACGACGCCTTGGTGTCGGCAGAAGTGGTCACCGTGATAAGGTCGAGACCCACGCCCTTCGCGTTGTCGTAGTCGTGTCCCACGTAGCGCCAGCGGAAAGTCACCGTCTTGCCAGCGTAGGCAGCGAGGTTTACGGTTTCGAGATACCAGTAGCGGTCGTCGGAGTTGTCGGAGAGCACAGCCAGCTGATGCCATTCGCCGCCGTCGAGCACCTCAAAGAAGCAAGCGTCGACACCGTTGTCGGCAGCGATGGGTTCTGTCGCAGACCCGTCTCCGTCTTTCAGCAGGCTTACAGGCATAGCGTTGCCCCAGTAGAAGCTCATCTGCAGATTTGAGCCGGCAGGGATTTTGAAGTCGGGCGTTACGAGCTGCGACGATTTGTTGGCAACGTTGCAGCCCACCGATGCGCTGTATTTTCCTTCGAATGGGTTCACCTTGTTGGTAGTAGACCATTTCGTGTAGCTGTCGTATTCCACGTTCCAACCTGTCGGCGGCTCGTTTCCGCTTTCAAAGTTTTCAGTCCACGGGAATGTGCTTATCGTCTGGTCGGCGATGGTAGAGAAAGTCCACACAGTTGCATTTTCGGCGTCGCCCTGCGCGTTGTAGGGCACCACCTTCCAGTTGTAGGTAGTGGCATAGTCGGCAGAGGCGATTACATAAGAAGTTGCGTTGCCGAGGTCTTGTCCGTTGACAAGGTTTGTGGCAGCGGCGTCAGAGCCCACATATAACTTGTAGCCGTCGGCGAAGAGCGCCGGACGCCATGTCAGCGTGATGTTTTTGTTGTAAAGGTTCTCCGACTTGTCGGCAGGCGAGACGAGAGTTGCCTCGGCAGGCTTGCCGCCGGTGCCGTAGAGCGGCGGAAGGATGATAGCGTCGATGAAAGCCACCGATGTCTCAGGAATGTTGTCAGAGCTGATGTCCACGGCGCTGTATGCCCAGCGCAGCAGGCAGTTGTCAGATGCCGGCGAGCCGAGGTCTACGCTCACCTTCTCCAGAGCGTTGTAGTTTGTCGACTCCCATACGGTCGACCACGTAGCGCCGCCGTCTTTCGAGAATTCGAGTGTCACGTCGTTGTCGGGCACGGCATTTTCCTCGTCGGAGTCAAACTCGTTGAAGGCAGAGAATGCCACTGAGTGAGCGCCTGTCGACATGTCGAGGCGCGGAGTGGTAAGATAGCTTGCGCCGTCGAGCGTCACCGAAGCGTAGGCGGTGTAGTCGCCCTCGATGGAATAATTCGACGCCTTCCATCCGTTTCCGGTCCATCCGGCAGGAGGACATCCGTTCTCGAAGCCCTCGAAAGTGTATCCGTCGGGCAGCGCCACCTTTGTTGCGAGCACCTTTATCTGCAGGTCGCCGCCGGTGGTGTGCAGCGTCACGTAGCCGCTCTGCGGAGTGGTGAGCGCGGCGGTGTAGCTGAGCTTGAAGTCGAGCGATGCGTTGGCGTCGAGGTCTACCACAGCTGGGTCGATTGTCGAGCCAACGCCCTGCGGGTAGTCGATGCTTGTGATTTTCAAGCCGCTCTTGCCTTCGTTTTTAAGAGTGATCACATCGGAGAACATTTTTGAGTCCATATACACCTCTCCGAAGTTGTACTGCTTCTTCGACAGCACACCCTTAGGGCCGGTGGCAGGCGTGAACTGCTTCACCACCACGTTGTCGATATCGAGCACGTTGCAGTGGTCTTGAGCATCTTGTAGACAAACGCCACCTTGATGCTCTTACCCTGCCATTTGCTCAGGTCGATCATCGTTTGTAGGGAGTCCAAGCAGTCCATGGATATGGGACGTTGCCGTTCTCCCTCAGCTGTGTTGCGTTGTTGAACGACCAAATAGTCTCGGCTCCCTCCACGTTGCCATCGGTCACGATGCGCACCTGGAAGTCGTACTTGCCCTCGTCGATGGCAGCCTTCGACGCCGCCATCCAGTCGAACGACAGCTGATAAGTGTTGTCGAGGTTGAGCTCCGGAGTGAGGAGGATTTCCTCACGCGGACCCTCGCCGCCGTCCTCACCGCCTGTAAACATCGGGCTGTCGACCGACGCGCAGTGGGTGCCGGTCATCGTACCTTTTCATAATAGTATACGTTCCACCGATACCTGTCGTTGTTTCCCGTGTAGGAGTTCAACGGTCGACCAACCATCTGGAAAGTTGGGACTGTACTGGTCGGTGCTTGTCGTTTCAAACCCCTCGTTGAGGATGGTTTGAGCCGAGGCGGCGGCTGGGAGTGCCGCCAACATCGCCAGGGCGAGATAAATCTTTTCATAATTGCACTTTTATATTGACATATCATTTAGTAACTGCAAAGATACTAAAAAATATTGGTTTCCTAACTTGATATGTCTTTTTATGGGCATATTTTATATCAAATAACTGAAATTTTGTCTACGTTTGGCGCATCTGTTGGCGTTGCGCGATGTGTGGGTGACCGCTTTCGCGGTCGTGGAGGGGCGGTGACTTGTGGAGTTTGGTGGAAATGGCTACCTTTGCACATAAATTTGAGAAAAGCGATGAAATCAGACATAGAAATAGCGCGCAGCGTGGCGATGGACCGCATCGAGAAGGTAGCGAGCGTGCCGGCATCGACGCCGAGTGCCTCGACCATTACGGTAAGTATATAGCTAAACTGCCCTTGTCGATTGTCGACGAGGCTAAGGTGAAGAAGAGCAGGCTGATTCTTGTCACGGCGATCACCGCCACGAAGGCCGGCATCGGCAAGACGACGGTGTCGGTGGGGCTTGCGCTTGGGCTGAACCGCATCGGCAAGCGTGTGTCGGTGGCACTGCGCGAGCCGTCGCTGGGTCCGTGTTTCGGCGTCAAGGGCGGCGCTGCCGGCGGCGGTTATGCCCAGGTGGTTCCGATGGAGAAGATAAACCTCCATTTCACGGGCGATTTCCATGCCATCACGTCTGCCCACAATATGATTTCCGCATTGCTCGACAATTATCTGTATCAGCATGAGGCGGAAGGGTTTGGGCTGAAGACGGTGGTTTGGCGGCGCGTGCTCGACGTCAACGACCGTGCGCTTCGCGATGTGGTGATTGGTCTTGGACCGCGCACCAACGGCGTCACCCGTCAGACGGGATTCGACATCACTGCCGCGTCAGAGCTGATGGCTATTGTCTGCCTGGCGTCCGACCTCGCCGACCTTGAGCGCCGCATCGGCAACATACTGCTGGGTTTCACCTACGATGACAAGCCGTTTACGGTCAAGGATATGGGCGTTGAGGGCGCCATCACGGTGCTTCTGAAGGCAGCGATGAAGCCTAATCTTGTGCAGACCATCGAGCATACGCCGGCGTTTATCCACGGCGGGCCGTTTGCCAACATAGCCCACGGCTGCAACTCCATCGTGGCGACGAAGGCAGCGATGTCGTGCAGCGACTATGTGGTCACCGAGGCAGGGTTCAGCGCCGACCTCGGAGCGGAGAAGTTTTACGACATCAAGTGCCGCAAGTCGGGACTGCAGCCGAGCCTCACGATTCTTGTAGCCACGGTGCAGGGACTGAAGGTGCAGGGCGGCGTCGACTATGCCGTTGTCAAGGAAGAGAATGTGGCGGCCGTCGAGGCGGGGTTTGAGAATCTCGACAAGCATCTGCGCAACATCCGCAAGTTCGGGCAGACTGTGATTGTTGCCATCAACCGCTTTCCGAGCGACACCGATGCCGAGGTTGCCGCCATCGAGACGCACTGCCGCCGTCTCGGCGTAGGGTTTGCCGTCAACCGGGCGTTTTCCGAGGGCGGTGCCGGCGCGGAGGAGTTGGCGCGTCTTGTGGTCGACACCATCGAGCGGGAGCCGTCGGCGCCACTCCGCTTTGCGTATGCCGACAGCGACAGCATCGAGGAGAAGGTAGTGAAGGTAGCCACCGAGATTTACGGCGCCACGTCGGTTGTGTTCAGCACGTCGGCGCGCCGCATGATGCAGACCCTTGAGCGCAACGGCATGGGTCATTTCCCGGTGTGCATCGCCAAGACCCAGTATTCATTCTCCACCGACCCCAAGCGCATGGGAGCCGCCGACGGCTTCGAGCTTCAGGTCAACGATGTGATTGTCAACAGCGGCGCGGAGATGATTGTTGTCGTGGCAGGCGACATTCTCCGCATGCCCGGACTGCCGAAGAAGCCTATGGCTCTCAACATCAGAATCAAGGACGGTCTTATCGAAGGCTTGAGTTAAAGGCATAAATATGCAGAAATGTCGCAGGCGCACCGGTGGGGGTGGGTCTGCGACACTTCTTTTTTCAGCGCGTCGGTGCGCGCGTTGTGTGGGATTATTCCATCAGCTTGCGGTAGCGTATGCGGTGCGGCTCAACGTCGCCCATGCGTCGGCGCTTGTCCTCCTCATACTCCGTGTAGGTGCCCTCGAAGAAGAACACCTGGCTGTCGCCCTCGAAGGCGAGGATGTGGGTGCAGATTCGGTCGAGGAACCATCGGTCGTGGCTCACGACAACTGCGCATCCGGCAAAGTTCTCCAAGCCTTCCTCCAGCGCGCGCAGCGTGTTCACGTCGATGTCGTTGGTCGGCTCGTCGAGGAGCAGCACGTTGCCTTCCTCCTTCAGCGCCATTGCCAGGTGCAGGCGGTTGCGCTCACCACCGGAGAGCATACCGATTTTCTTCTCCTGGTCGGCACCCGCAAAGTTGAATTTCGAGAGGTATGCGCGTGCGTTCACGTCGCGTCCGCCCATGCGGAAGAGTTCGGTGCCGCCCGACACCACCTGGTAGACCGTCTTCTCGGGGTCAAGGTCCTTGTGGTTTTGGTCGACGTAGGCAATCTTCACCGTCTCGCCCACTTCAAAGGTACCCTTGTCGGCGTGCTCCATCCCCATGATGAGTTTGAAGAGCGTAGTTTTTCCGGCACCGTTCGGACCGATCACGCCGACAATGCCGTTAGGCGGCAGCATGAAGTTGAGGTCGTCAAACAGCACCTTGTTGCCGAAAGCCTTCGCCATGTGTTGAGCCTCGATAACCTTGTTTCCGAGGCGCGGACCGTTGGGGATGAAGATTTCGAGTTTCTCCTCGCGCTCCTTCTGGTCCTCGTTGAGCAGTCGGTCGTAGCTTGACAGACGCGCCTTTCCTTTTGCCTGACGCGCTTTCGGCGCCATGCGAATCCATTCCAGCTCGCGTTCGAGCGTCTTGCGCCGTTTGCTTGCCTGCTTCTCCTCCTGCGCCATCCGTTTTGTCTTCTGGTCGAGCCAAGAGCTGTAGTTTCCCTTCCAGGGGATTCCCTCGCCTCGGTCGAGTTCGAGAATCCATCCCGCCACGTGGTCGAGGAAGTATCGGTCGTGGGTGATGCATATCACCGTGCCCGGATATTGTTGCAGGTGTTGCTCCAACCAGTCGATCGATTCAGCGTCGAGGTGGTTGGTAGGCTCGTCGAGCAGCAGGATGTCGGGGTTTTGCAGCAGCAGTCGGCACAGCGCCACGCGTCGGCGTTCGCCACCCGACAGTGTTGCCACGTTCTGGTCTTCCGGCGGACAGCGCAGCGCGTCCATTGCGCGTTCCAGCTTGTTGTCGATGTTCCATGCGTCGGCTGCGTCGAGCTTGTCCTGCAGCTCCGCCTGCCGGTTTATCAGCTTGTCCATCTTGTCGGGGTCCTCAAGCACGTCGGGGTCGGCGAAGCTCTCGTTCACCTGGTCGAATTCCTTCAGCAGGTCGAGCACCGGCTGCACGCCCTCCTGCACGATTTCCTTGACGGTTTTCGAAGGGTCGAGTTTCGGGTCCTGCTCCAGGTAGTCCTACGCTGTATCCCGGGGAGAATACCACTTCTCCCTGATACTGCTTGTCGATACCCGCGATAATCTTCAGCAGCGTCGACTTTCCGGCACCGTTCAGACCGATGATTCCGATTTTCGCGCCGTAGAAGAACGACAGGTATATGTCTTTGAGCACTTGTTTCTGTGGAGGGTAGATTTTGCTCACTCCCACCATTGAGAATATCACTTTCTTGTCGTCAGCCATAATTTTTTCTGATTTTGGTTGATGTTTCTTAGTGTTTTCGTGTTTCTTTGATTTTGTAGTCGCAGCGCACTCGTCCGCGGGCGATGTTGTTCAGTTTTGTCTTTATCAGCTGCTTGCGTATCGGCGAGATGCGGTCAACGTAGAGGATTCCGTCGAGGTGGTCGTATTCGTGCTGGATGATTCGCGCGAGGAATCCCTCAAACACCTGCTCGTGCTCCACGAAGTCGGTGTCGAGCCAGTTGAGGCGCACCTTCTCGTGGCGCACCACGTTTCGCTGAGTCCGGGGAGGCTGAGGCATCCCTCCGAGCGGCTCACTGTCGGAGAGTCGGTCAGGATGTCGAGTTCCGGGTTGACGAGAGTCATTTTCACACCCTCAAGCTCAGGGAACGTGTCTTTGAGCACGTCGGCGTCGATTACGATCAGCCGTATCGGCAGACCGATTTGCGGCGCGGCGAGTCCTACGCCGTCCGATTCGTACATCGTTTCGTACATGTTTTCGACCAGTTTTTTCAGGTCGGGATAGTTTCATCCACATCGTCGGCCTCCTGTCTGAGCACGGGCTGACCGTATAAATAATAGGTAGTATCATATCTTATTTCGTGTTTTTTTGTTTTTTGCGTCATCGCCGGCTTCGAGGAAATCGTTGAGGATGATTGTGGCAGAGATTCGTCGACAATCGCCTTGTCGCGGCGCGCACGTCTTCTTCATTCCCCCGTCGAGCATGGCGCGGTGGGCAATCACCGATGTGAACCGCTCGTCGTACATTTCCACCGGCATCAGCGGCATTTCCTTAGCCAGCTGGGCGAGAAACGGCTTGATGTAGCGCATGCTCTCCGACGGCTCGTTGTTCATCTGCTTCGGCAGCCCCACGACAATCCGTTCCACGGGCTCTTTCGCTACATATTGCTTCAGAAACGTGAGCAGCTGATGGGTGGGCACGGTGGTGAGACCGTTTGCCACAATCTGCAGCGTGTCGGTCACGGCTATTCCCGTGCGCTTCCGTCCGTAGTCGATAGCGAGAATGCGTCCCATCAGCGGTTTATTTCGTTTACAGCCATGCGCAGCGCCGACAGCCGTTCGAGCAGTCCCTCCATGCGGTCGAGCGGCAGCATGTTTGCCCCGTCCGACTTCGCCACCGCTGGGTTCTGATGCGTCTCCATAAACAGACCGTCGACACCGGCAGCGATTCCGCATCGCGCCATTGTCTCGATGAGGTGGGGCAGTCCGCCCGTCACGCCGCACGTCTGGTTTGGCTGCTGCAACGAGTGTGTCACGTCGAGAATCACTGGTGCGAACCGGCGCATCGTAGGGATTCCGCGGTAGTCCACAATCAGGTCCTGGTAGCCGAACGTCGTTCCGCGCTCGGTTATCGCCACGTCGTTGTTGCCCGCGTCCTTCACCTTCTGCACGGCGAATTCCATAGCCTCCGGCGACAGGAACTGTCCCTTCTTGATGTTGACCGTCTTTCCGGTTCGCGCCGCCGCCACGAGCAGGTCGGTCTGTCGGCATAGGAATGCCGGAATCTGCAGCACGTCGACATATTCTGCAGCCATCGCCGCCTCTTCGGCGGCGTGGATGTCGGTCACCACGGGGATGTTGTAGGTTTGTCCCACCTTTTTCAGCACTTCGAGCGCCTTTATGTCGCCGATGCCCGTAAACGAGTCTATCCGCGAGCGGTTCGCCTTTCGGTAGCTTCCTTTGAACACGTAAGGAATTCCCAGCCGACGGGTGGTTTCCACTATTTGTCCGGCGATGTCCATAGCCATCTGTTCGCCCTCTATCACGCAAGGGCCTGCGAGCAGGAAGAAGTTGCCTGAGGCAGAGTTTTTGAGTTGTTCTATCATTTTTTCAATTGGTTTATCGTGTGGATTGCGGCGCAGGCAAACACGCCCGCCGTTTCTGTGCGCAGACGGCTGTCGCCGAGGCTCACGGGGATGAATCCGGCATCGAGAGCCGCGCGTATCTCGGGCTGGCTGAAGTCGCCCTTCGGGTCCCACCAGAATCGTCACGTCGCTCTCCGGAAGGCATTCCTTCACGAAGTCGCGCCTCGGGATTGCGGGGTCGCAGTAGGCAGTGAACCGCTGTCCGTCGGGGAGAGCCTTCATGAAATCGTCAAACGGCGTGAGGTCGTCGAGCTGCGGCAGCGTAGCCTTCAGCGACTGCTTCATCGCCGCCACGAGGATTTTGCGCAGGCGTTCCGTCTTCAGCACCTTCCTCTCCGAGTATCGGCACAGGAGCGGCACGATGCGGTCAACGCCCATCTCCGTCACCTTCTCCGCCATCCATTCCATGCGGTCAATGTTTTTTGTCGGAGCGATAGCCACCGTGATGCGGCATCCCCAGTGGGGCTTCACGTCGGTTGTTCCGACAATCTCCACAGCGCAGTTTTTGGCGTTGGCGTTCAGGATGCGGCACAGATGGAGATGCCCTTTTCCGTCGACCACCTCCACCTCTTCGCCCTCTTTCAGCCGCAACACGCGCACGCAATGCTGCGCCTCCTCGTCGGGGAGCAGCATTGTCGTGGTAATGTCGGGAGCATAAAATCGATGCATATTGATTTTTTTACGTTGTTTTTTCTTTATCTTGTCAGTTTTTCTGTAGGCTGGCGTTTCTTTCCGGAGTCGAACACCACCATAAACAGCAGAGCCACCGCGAGAGCGTAGCCGGCGAAGATGAGCCATGATGTCTGCCATCCTTCCACCTGAGGCGCCATCGACGTCATGTCGACGAAGTTGTTGATCACCGCCTGCGCGCCGAGAGTGCCCACCGTGGCACCCACGCCGTTTGTCATCAGCACGAAGAGTCCCTGCGCGCTCGAGCGCAGCTTGCCGCTCACTTCCTGGTTGACGAAGAGCGAGCCGGAGACGTTGAAGAAGTCGAACGCCACGCCGTAGACAATCATCGAGAGGACAAACATCCAGACTCCGCTGCCCGGGTTGCCGAAGCCGAAGAGCCCGAAGCGGAACACCCATGCCAGCATCGCGATGATCATCACGCGCTTGATGCCGAAACGGCTCATTACAAACGGGATGAGCAGGATGCAGAGCGTTTCAGACACTTGCGACAGCGAAATCAGCATGTTGGCGTGCTCAACGCCGAACGTGCCCTGATATTCGGCTATCGAGCCGAAGCTTGTGATATAGGTGTTGGCGAATCCGTTGGTAATCTGCAGCGACACGCCGAGGAGCATCGAGAAGATGAAGAATATCGCCATGCGTTTCTGCTTGAACAGCTTGAAGGCGTCGAGTCCGAGCGACTGTGCCATTGAGCTGCCGCTTTCGTTGTTCACCGGGCATGATGGGAGCGTCAGCGCGTAGGCACCGAAGAGCAGACCCACGGCGCCGCAGGCGAAGAACTGGTTGTAGTTCTGCTGGAATCCCATCAGGTCGACAAACCACATCATGCAGATGAAACCGACGGTGCCGAGTGTGCGTATCGGCGGAAACACCTTCACGGGGTCGAGTCCGGCACCCTCGAGTCCGCTGTAGGCAACGGAGTTGGAGAGCGAGAGGGTAGGCATGTAGAACGCCACGCTGCAGGAGTAGAGCGTGAACAGCGTTGCAAACTGCGCCTCGCTGCCGGTGGTCATGCCGTAGTAGCCCGCGGCAATCATGAATGCGGCGGCGATGATGTGGCACGCGCTCAGCAGCTTCTGTGCCGGGACGTAGCGGTCGGCGAGGATTCCCATCAGCGCCGGCATGAAGAGCGATACGATGCCCTGCATTGCGTAAAACATTCCGATGTGTTCACCCATTCCGATGCTGAACAGGTAGGTTCCCATTGAGGTAAGGTAAGAGCCCCACACAGCGAACTGCATGAAGTTCATTATCGCAAACCTTGTACGTAGATTTCTCATAAGTTTTTCTGTATTTTTTTGTTAGATTTTTTCTTGTTTCTGCTGCCTGCGTTTCTCGTCGATGGCAGCCTTTATCTCCGCCG
>OKWD01000207.1_pt1 | contig 11180 bp, 8 predicted proteins | sample 1607011 | NCBI WGS metagenome assembly OKWD01 (sample SAMN04414077, study PRJEB24778) | human gut metagenome | material: faecal | host: Homo sapiens | reverse complement strand
GTAACTTCTATCAACAGGTTACGGACATATATGCCACAGCCACGGACTATGACCCACGGGACGAGATGACAAAGATGTTTTTTGCCACCGTGCAAAACAAGCTCCATTATGCCGTTCACGAAAATACGGCAGCGGAAGTTATCTATAATCGTGTGGATAATGAGAAGCCGTTTGTGGGTATGACGAACTTCAAAGGCAACTATGTGACTAAGGACGATGTGAAGATTGCCAAGAACTATTTGTCAGAAATAGAACTCCAGCGTTTGAATCTGCTTGTTTCCGGTTTCTTGGACTTTGCCGAGTTCCAGGCATTGGAAATGAATCCCATGACCATGAAAGATTGGATAGAGGCACTGGATAATCAGATTATTGCCCATAAACGAAAGGTTTTGATTGATAAGGGACGTATTTCACATAAACAGGCGATTGAAAAGGCAGAAAAGGAATTCGCCATCTATCGCAAACGCGAAATGGATTTGCTTGAAAGTGATTTTGATAAAGAAATCAAAAGATTAAAGGACAAGAATGATAATAATCCAAACTAATCCACTACCTTTGCATTTGAAGTCAGCGTTCTTTGGGTTTAACAAGGCAGAATACAGAACTTCGCTCGTTTCTAAATCGTTACCTATCAAGAAGCCAATCTTTGCAACCCATTCAATTTGAGCGATAAAGACAATGCACAATGTCTTGCCACGTGGTAGGTCAAACAAACCTTGAAACCGCATTGTATGCCTATATCTTTGAGTATTTTGTTACAACTTCCGCGTCCACCGTGATACAACACATCAGAGGCAAGTTGCCGTTGGGTTTGGCACTGCCTTTCTTCACGTAGAATAACACTTTGAATGTACTTCGCTACGCTTTGCCCAAATTTACTTTTTGCTATGTGTTTATTTTACGATTGTTCCGACAAAGGTTTGTGCTCCTGCATTATTCAAGATATATACTGTATAGAATCCGCCGGGTAATGAGGCTATGGACATTTGGGGTGCATAAACAAAATATTTTATTTCTTCACCGGTAACAGTAAATATTTTCACTGTCTTTGCCTCTTTTATTTCAGGCAGGGTGAGAATATCTCCGTCATTTAGTAAAGGCATGTCCGTTTCTGAAATTGCATTCAGTTCCAAGGGAGCACTTTCGTTTCCAAAACGGTCGGCAGCTGTTACGGCAAAATAACGTTTTTGTCGCCAAGGTGAAATAGGGGTATATTCGTATTCCGTATGGGTGAGATAGGTTTCCAGTAAGTTTCCGGCATCTGTGATATCTACCGGATAGGTATCCGAGGCATAAAGATGATAGGTGACAAGACCTCCGTTGTTATCTGTGGAAATCTGCCAGCTCATGTGCATTTTGCCGTCCGGCAACAGTTGCAGGGAAGGCATGGCCGGAGTGGATGGGGGGATGCTGTCCATCCAGGTCATTGGGGGAATCAATGCCGGAGTGGTATAGAAATTCTCTTGGAGTTCGTCCCAAATGCCTTTGGTGTTGTTCAATAGAAAACGATTGCGGAAGTAGGCTTGTCCGTTTAGTTTTATCTGACGGGTGAAATGAAGTTGGCGGACTATTTCGTCCAACGGCCAATTTTGTTCGTCGGGAGAGAGGAAATAAATGCCCAAACCTGGTACTATCCAGCGGTTACCGCAATTCTCTTTCCAATCCAATGCAAAAGGATAGAAATTATTTCCCTGAAAATACATCATCGGGAACAACGCATCATGAATACCTTCTTTTAGCCATTTCTGAGCATCTTGGTAAACTACATGATAAGCGTTCCATCCACGGGAGGGATATCGGTTGGTATCTCGGTATTTGCCAATAGGGGAACTGCTGACTTTCACCCAGGGTTTGATAGTCTTGATGTCGGTATAGAGCCTATGCACAATATCTGTGATATTATCACGCCGCCATTGTTTCAACTCCTTACCTTTGCCGTATTTCCGGTAGGTGTCCTTGTCGGGAAAGTTGTCGGCTTGCTCAGGGTAGCGGATGTAATCGAAATGAATGCCGTCTATATCATAACGGGAAGTTATTTCTTTTACGATGCATGACAGATATTCTTTGGTTCCCGGATTTCCCGGGTCCAAGTACCAGTTACCTTTATAAAGTTTGCAAATAGTCCGGTTTTTCCGTACTACGGAGCTACGTCCTTGCAATTGTACTTGACGGGTGTTTCCGGCAGGAATCGTAACAATCCATGCATGTAGTTCCATGCCGCGTTTGTGGCATTCTCCGATGGCGAAAGCCAAAGGGTCATATCCGGGATTCCCTCCTGTGCTACCAGTCAGTGATTCGGCGAAAGTTTCTATGGCGGAAGGATAAATCATATCTCCGCGCAGACGGGTTTGCAACAATACCGTATTGAAATTGGCGGCTTTCAGGCGATCCAGTATATCACATAATTCTTTTTGCTGACGCCGGATGCCTGATGCGTTTACTGCCTTGTTACGAGGCCAGTCCATTCCTCCGAGCGTAGTGAGCCAGGTGGCACGGATTTCATATTTAGGTTGTGAGAAAACGGGTGATAAACTCACTATGACTAGTAATAAAGTTATAAAGAATGTTCGCATTTACTTTAATTTTAGGGCAAAGATACGAAGTAATCAATTAATTCGTTACTTTTGCCCCAACAAAACAAAAAATAGAATATGATAACCTTTATTATTGCATTATTGGTTCTTGTAGGCGGATACTTTTTGTATGGAAGTTATGTGGAACGTGTGTTCGGTCCTGACAAGATAAGGAAGACACCTGCCCTGACCATGGCGGATGGTGTTGACTTTATTCCACTTCCTACTTGGAAGATTTTCATGATTCAATTTTTGAATATAGCCGGCTTAGGACCTATTTTCGGTGCTATAATGGGAGCGAAGTTTGGTACGGCGTCTTATTTGTGGATTGTTTTAGGTACCATTTTTGCCGGGGCGGTACACGATTATTTGTCCGGAATGCTTTCCATTCGGCATGATGGCGAGAGTTTGCCGGAAATTATCGGTCGTTACTTGGGCCTTCCCACAAAGCAGTTGATGCGCGGTTTTACGGTTGTGCTGATGATATTAGTCGGAGCGGTTTTTGTGGCAGGACCTGCCGGATTGCTTGCCAAACTTACTCCGGAGTATATGGATGTTACTTTTTGGATTATAGTCGTATTTGTCTATTATATGTTGGCTACATTGTTGCCGGTAGATAAGATTATAGGAAAAATATATCCGTTGTTTGCCATTGCTTTATTGTTTATGGCGGTGGGGATTTTGGTGATGTTGTTATGGAATCATCCGGCATTGCCCGAAATTACGGACGGGCTGCATAATACCCACCCTGCCGGATTACCAATTTTTTCCTATCATGTTTGTTTCTATTGCTTGTGGGGCAATCAGTGGCTTTCATGCCACACAATCTCCGTTGATGGCACGTTGTATGAAGAATGAGAAGTATGGCCGTCCTATTTTTTATGGAGCGATGGTGACCGAAGGGATCGTGGCATTGATTTGGGCTGCTGCCGCTACTTGTTTTTTCATCAAAATGGTATGGAGGAGAGTAATGCTTCGATTATTGTGGACAGCATAACCAAGGAATGGTTGGGTACGATAGGAGGTTTATTGGCTGTATTGGGGGTAATTGCCGCTCCTATTACCAGTGGAGATACCGCTTTACGTTCAGCTCGTTTGATTGTTGCCGATTTTATGCATTTGGAACAAAAAAGTATAGCGAAACGTTTATTGATTTGTATTCCTATTTTTGCGGTAACTATCGGTATATTGTTGTACAGTCAGCGTGATGCGGCGGGATTTGATATGATATGGCGTTATTTTGCCTGGTGTAATCAGGCTTTGTCTGTGTTTACTTTGTGGGCGGTCACTGTTTTTCTGGTACGTGCGAAAAAGAATTATTATATTACCTTGTTTCCTGCCTTGTTTATGACGGCTGTATGTTCTACTTATATTTGCATTGCTCCCGAAGGATTGGCACTTTCTGATTATGTATCTTATATAATCGGTGGTCTTTGCACGTTGGTAGCCGCTATAGGGTTTGTAAGTTGGTATAGGAAACAAAACAGCATAGTTTATGAAAAAATATAGAAAATCGATTTGGTTGCCTGTCGCTTTGTTGGTTTATACTACAGCGATGGCCGTTTATTTTATTCCGCGTAATACGGAAATAAGTGATACGGAAAAGTATCTCACAGTAGGTTTATCCTATATGATAATAGCGTTGTTATGGATTGTCCTTCGTAAGAAAGAAAAGGCGGAGGAAAGACGTGAACGTGATTTGGAAAATAAAAAATAACTATTAAACGACAACATTATGAAGAAAATTTTAGTCAGCTTGATGCTGTTGGTAATGACTGCACTGAGTGCGCATGCTCAATTTGAGAAGGAGGTATGGTATGTGAATGCTTCATTGACAGGGCTTGACCTATCTCATAGCAAGAATGAGGGTACAAATTTTGGTTTCGCTTTGACCGGTGGTGCGTTTGTAGCCGATAATGTGGCTGTATTGCTGAATTTTAAGGGCAATTATGTAGAACATGGAATGGATGAAACCAGTATTGGTGCACAAGGACGTTATTATTTTTCCAGTTGCGGTATTTATGGAGGATTGGGAATGGCGTATAAGCACCTTTCTTGTGTAGGATTTAAAAAGAATCTGGTTTGTTTGACACCGGAAGTCGGATATGCTTTTTTCTTGGGCAGAAATGTGACTATTGAGCCGTCTGTATATTATGACTTGAGTTTTAGTGATATTTCAGAATTTAGTAAATTAGGCTTCAAGATAGGGTTCGGAGTTTACTTCTGATTGATGTAATTCCACCACAGATTACGCAGATTATTGAATGGGAGAATTCATTGAAATTCAATCTATGTAAATCTGTATAATCTGTGGTGGAAAAACTTTTTATGTGAGATTAATGCGCATAGAGATGCGTGAACGGAATTTCTTTACCATCACTACCTGTTACTTTTAATTTCAGTTGTCCTCCGTTTTGGTCGAAATAACGTAATTCCATTGGATGATATCCTTTCGCCAATGCCTTTTGTCCCACTATTTCTTTAGGTCCGTGAGGTCCGTCATTGTCTACTATCTGTTCACTGTCTATGGTCAATGTACTACCATCGTCGGACAGGAGTGCAAAAGTGTAGATATCGTCTTGAGGAGCATTGAAATATCCTTTGATAATCAGTCCGATATTTCCTTTTACTTTTTTAGGAATCATAACGTCTTCCACTGGATAAGTACCATTGACCGGAGCTTTTTCTATTTCACTGCATTTATTTCCTTTAAATTCGTGCCATGTAGCTTTCAAACCCGGATTGGAAGGAGCGGCAGTTACAGAGGGGGTATATTCACTTTTGATGAAACGTGTCTTGGCTATGTCACCTTTCTTTCCATTAGGGCGGAAGGTGCAGAAAGTAAAGTCTGTGGTTTCAGTCACTTTGATGGGACCTTCATATACGGGAGATTGTAAAGTAGGAGTACTGCCATCAGTGGTATAGTGAATTTCCGCAGTGGGGTCAAGGCAAGTTACATTGATGGTTCCTTCACCGATAAAGGCGTTGACGGCATTAAAGCCTTCCAAATCGGGTATACGGTAATTGATACCCATGATATTGAGACGTTCAAACTGATCAGACAGGCGTTGTTTGAAGGCATTCCAGTCTTTTTGCTCCGGTTTGCTCCAAACCTAATTCGGCAAATAGCCAGCAAACGTGGATGGTCATATATTGCATACGTGCGTTGGAAGGAATCCATTCGCACCAAATATTTCCCTGCACTCCTAAAATCAGCGACTGCTGCTCGGGAGTCAGGTTGTCTGTCGTATCCAGATTATAAATGCTTGCCATAGAATTCTTGTCTTCTGCATAATCCAAATAAAATTGTCCGTTAGGAGTGAAAATGACAGGGTTGCCTTGTGCTGTTGTCTTGGTTGCTGCATCTTTTACCCAGCTGCGCCACCACATTACGGTAGCTGTTTTAGACAATCCGCCTTCAATGATTTCATCCCAGCCTATCATTTCTTTGCCTTTCTCGTTAAAGAATCTCTCCATGTCATGAATGAACCATGATTGCAGTTCTTCTTCGGTTTTCAGATTATTGTCATGCATACGTTTCTGGCAGTCCGGACATTTTTTCCAATTGGTTTTTTCTACTTCGTCACCTCCTATATGTACATACTTATAGGGGAAAAGGGCTATCAGTTCTGCATAAATATTCTTGCAGAACTCCAATGCAGAGTCTTTCCCCGGACAAACAGGTGAGGAGAAGACGCTTCCCCAACCGGTTTCGTTAAAAACAGGAAACACCTTCATAGTTACTTACAGCTGCCAGCATGTGTCCCGGCATATCAATTTCGGGAATAATATCTATGCCTCGTATTTTGGCGTATGCTATGACATCCTTGATATCTTCCTGAGTGTAGTAGCCTCCATATAGGGTGTCACCTTCTACGATGCGTATCTTGTCTTCGGGAATTGCCATATCCGGATTGTTATCAGTCTTTGACTGACGTATGCATTCGCGGTCATGGGAATTGAATTTGCGCCAGGCTCCTTTTTCCGTCAGTAAAGGATATTTCTTGATTTCGATACGCCATCCTTGGTCATCGGTAAGATGCCAGTGGAATTTATTCATCTTGTAAAGGGCCATGACATCCAGTAATTCTTTCACCTCATCTATTGTGTAGAAATGGCGGGATACGTCCAGCATGATGCCTCTCCATTCAAAGCGGGGGGCATCTTGAATGTTAACGGCCGGTATGGCCCAGTCTGTACCTTTAACAATTTCTTTAGATTCTATTTGCGGGGGAAACAGCTGTCTGAGGGATTCGATACCTGCAATGACACCTCCGTAAGAGTTACCTGTAATGTTGACCTTATCGCTCTCGGCTGTCAGGGTATAGGCACCTTCTTTTCCTTGAACATCCCCCAAGGCAAGGGTGATGGTTCCTTCGCCTTCTTTTACTTTAAGGTCGTAGCCTGTGGCACCGGAAAGCATATCGGCCAAATACTCGGCTGCGGGAATTAGTTCGGCGTCAATAACACCGATGGAGGTATTACTTTTCAATACAAAAGCACCGTTTGTTTCCTCCAGATGGTTGGTTATGGGTACAATGGATACCTCTTTTGTTACAGGGGGGAGTACTGGTACATGCTCCCAACATCAATGTGCCTGCTAACATACAGGCGGTCATTAACTGCTTATGTGTACATTTGGTCATAGGATAATAAATTAGGTTATTGGACAAAGATAACAGAAATATTGGGAAAAACGATATTATTTGGCGGGATATTGGAAAGTAACCAGTACTCCTTTATGGTCTGTAGGCCATACGCCCAATGGTTCTATAAACTTGTCTTTAGATGTTTCCTGAACACGCTGTGCACGGACTATGGAATTTTTCGGACCGAAAATGGCGGCGTCTTTCACTTTCAACCCCTTTTCGGGATAATACCAAATGTAATCTATACGGTCGCGTTCATCTGCTTTGGGAGCCCAGGTTATTTTGTCGGCGGGCTTTGCCGGATTATCCGAAGGATAAGTGAAGCCGGGATAGTTTAATACATCTGGATAGAATTCTCGATAGGCGTCTTTCAATCCGGCTTCGTCTAACAGGACAGGAACTGTCCAGGGGATTACAAAGCCATGATGGTCATACAGGTCTTTGGTTTCTTCAGTCCAATCTTGATGTGAAGGTTCATTAAAATCTCCTCCTAAAATGATGGTGTAGCCGGCTGCACGATCTTTTTTGCCTGTTCAATGAATAGTCTGATGGCGTCATCGCGTTGTGAGGCTACATTTCTCTTTAATACTTCTTCTACGGTAGTGGGGATAGGGATTTCTTCCCAAGTAGAACCATCATATCCGCGTACATTATAATAGGCGTCATCCAAATAATCAAGATGAGCGGTGTAGACTGCTATTTTCTGTCCGTTCATATCGGCTGTAAGGCGATAGATACTGCCGTGGTCATTCTTTTCGGGGAAAACGGTTAATGAATCAGTGATGGGGTATCGGCTTAACAGACCTGTATCATAGGTATAGAAGGAATAATAGGTTTCTCCTTTTTCCTTTAATGATTGCACTAGGCGGGCAGTGAAATTGGTGTTTTCGTAATTACGTACTTCGCTCAATGTGACGAAGTCCGGACGAAGACGGGCTATTTCATTCACAATAGCGTCGTAACCACCGGGAATTACAGTTCCTTCTTGCCAAATGTTCCATTGAAGAACGGTGAATTCTTTCTCTTTTGTGAACATCCCAATAGGAAAGGGAACAGCAAGAGTAGTAAAAAAAGTTTTTTCATATTCTGTTGATTTATAAGGTTGTTAATTCAATTCTAAATTTACTCATATTTTCGTTTAGATTGACAATGCGGAAAACATTAAAACAGATTTTTAGTAAAATGATTCTGCAATCATACCACAAAATGCTAAACTTATAGAACGGAATAAATCACTTTTAAATTCCCATTTATCATCTAGTGGTATATTGCGTATAATCATATTTAATAATTTGTGTCAGTTTGGACAATCAACGGTGAATAAAAAAATCAATCAGGAGAATCCATCGCCAGTTTTTTCACGTAAAAACTGTCCCGTATAAGATGCCGCACATGCTGCAACCTCTTCCGGAGTGCCCGCAACTACCAGATTTCCTCCCATATTTCCTCCTTCGGGTCCTAGGTCAATCACATGGTCGGCACATTTTATCACATCCATATTATGCTCGATAATGATAATGGTATGTCCGCGGCTGATTAAGGCTTCAAATGCTTCCAGCAGTTTCTTGATATCATGAAAATGCAGACCTGTGGTTGGTTCATCGAATACAAAAATAGTGGGTTGTGCTTTCTCTATGCTCAGAAAATAAGCTAGTTTTACGCGTTGGTTCTCGCCGCCGGAAAGAGTGGAGGAGGCTTGTCCTAACTTTATATATCCCAATCCCACTTCTTGTAATGGAATTAGTTTCTTCACTATCTTTTTTTGATTGTATTCGGCAAAGAATTCAATGGCTTGATTCACTGTCATTTCCAGAATGTCATAGATGCTCTTGTCTTGGAATTTTATTTCCAGCGTGTCGCTCTTGAAACGTTTTCCATGACAAGACTCACATTCTAGTACCAAATCTGCCATAAATTGCATTTCAACGGTTACCGTACCGTCACCTTTGCATTCCTCACAGCGCCCGCCTTCGGTATTGAATGAGAAATATCCGGCAGTATATCCCATTTGCTTGGCAAGAGGCTGTTCGGCAAAGAGTTTTCGTATTTCGTCGTATGCTTTTACATAGGTTACCGGATTGCTGCGTGATGATTTTCCGATAGGGTTCTGGTCTACAAATTCAATATCTTTCACCAGCTGTACATCTCCTTCCAAAGAGATGAACTCACCCGGCCGTTCGCTAGCTTCACTATATTCGCGTTTCAATGCCTTGTAAAAGACATCACGTACCAACGTACTCTTCCCCGAACCGCTGACTCCCGTAACTACCGTCATTACATTCAGTGGAAATTTTACGTCAATGCCTTTAAGGTTGTTTTCACGCGCACCTTTTATTTCTATATAATTGTTCCACGGACGATGGCATCGGGGAATCTCTATGTTTTCTTCTCCCAACAAATAGCGCACCGTATAACTGTTACTGTTTCTTTGAAGATCGTTCATGTTGCCTTGATATACTATTTGTCCTCCTAAACGTCCTGCTTGAGGACCGATATCAATGATATAATCGGCAGCACGGATTATTTCTTCATCATGTTCTACCACTACTACGGTGTTTCCCAGCTCCTGTAACTGACGAAGTACTTTTATCAGCCGGTCGGTGTCACGGCTGTGTAATCCGATACTGGGCTCGTCCAGGATATAGAGTGAGCCTACCAAGCTGCTGCCTAATGAGGTGGCCAGATTGATGCGCTGGCTTTCACCGCCGGAGAGCGAGTTGCTGAGACGGTTCAGTGTAAGATATCCCAAACCCACATCCATGAGGAAGTTGATGCGGTTGGTAATTTCCGTTAAGATCCGTTTGGCGATGGCTGTGTCATGTGCATCTAGTTCTAGAGTGCGGAAGAATTCTTTTAAGTCGTGAATAGGTAAGTCAACCAGTTGAGAGATGGATTTTCCACCTACTTTTACATAACCGGCTTCTTTTTTCAAGCGTGTTCCGTGGCAGACAGGACAAATAGTTTTTCCCCTGTATCGTGCCAGCATCACACGATATTGTATTTTATATTGGTTTTCTTCCAGCATTTTGAAGAAAGAATCTATACAGGCCTTATTTCTAGGTCCATGCCATAAATAATCTTTTTGTTCCTGTGTCAGTTTCATAATAGGGGCGAAGATGGGGAAATCGTGGGCGGGAGCTTCATGAATGAATTCCTGTAGCCATTCCCCCATCTTTTCACCACGCCAGCAAAGGACAGCTCCGTCATATACACTCAGAGCACGGTTTGGAATCACCAGATGTTCATCTATACCTATCACTTTACCGAAGCCTTCGCATTCGGGACAAGCGCCGAGAGGGGAATTGAATGAAAACATTTGGTCATTCGGTTCTTCGAATTTAATTCCGTCGGTCTCGAATTTAGTGCTGAAAGAGAACAGCTGCGTACTTCCGTCAGCAGAGTAGAAGCGGAGGAGACAATTCCCGTCTCCCTCGTACATGGCCGTTTCGGCAGAATCGGTGAGGCGGCTGATACTGTCTTTGCTATCATCGGCTGTCATGCGATCTACCAGCAGATAGATGTTTTGTTTTTTATCTTCGGCAGCTGTTTGTTGCAGAAAATCTTCTATACGGACTATTTCACGGTTCACCTCTATACGGGTAAATCCTTGTTTCAAGTCCATTTCCAGTTGCTGGAGCAGTGTACGGCCTTCACGGGGCATCATAGGAGTGAGAACCGTGTATTTCGTTCCTTTAGGAAAGGAAAGCATACAGTTTACAATATCTTCAATACTATGTTTTTTCACCAGTTGCCCGCTAATGGGGGAATAAGTCTTCCCCACGCGTGCATAGAGCAGTCGCAGATACTCATATATTTCGGTGGAAGTACCCACGGTGGAACGAGGATTGCGGCTGTTCACTTTTTGCTCTATGGCGATAGCGGGTGGTGATGACCTTTGACTTGAAATCAACATCTCAAGGCTTGCGTCATTGCGGCCCAGCAAATTAGGTCGGGCGGC
>OKWD01000206.1_pt1 | contig 11210 bp, 8 predicted proteins | sample 1607011 | NCBI WGS metagenome assembly OKWD01 (sample SAMN04414077, study PRJEB24778) | human gut metagenome | material: faecal | host: Homo sapiens | reverse complement strand
GTGTGCCAAGGCTACGTATCTGCATATAGAACAGAGCTGACTGTCCGATGAAACGAATGACAATCTGGATGTAACTGTCAACCGGTAATTTCAGAGCCAATTCCCGCATACGATCGTTTACGTCTTCTGGATCTGCCATGAGTTTCTTTTCTACAATCTCTTTCAGAATCGGCCAGCAAAGTGCTTCAGTGAAGTAGAAGTAGTTGGCATCAATACCATAGATGTTGATGATTTCCTCTTCTTTAATATCTGAAGACAGTACTCTCATTGACTGGATAAATTTCTCACTCAGCATACGGTCGTGCGTGCCCCATTCATAAATTTTGTTCACCTGATCAAGAACTACTGAATTGCTGATTTTATATTGCTTGTACGAATCCCCCGGCATCGCATCTAGTAATTGCGTGATGCAATTGTACTTCATGCATTCTGCAACGTACTTCATCTTTTGTGGCAAATTCAGGTTATAACTTACTCCAAAAAAGTTTTGTCAATTTATCATTGATGGCTTTGCTGGCATCAACGTTCTTAGAAAGCTTATGCCAAAAATCAGCATGCTTTTTCCCCTCTGAAGTAGCGTCAAGAATAATCATTTTGATAATGATTGTTTCCCAATCCAACAGTTTTTTCTCGCCGAGATAATTGGAAATGAAAGCACGGCAAACCAGATCCTCACTGAATGTGTTCGAATCGATATGCCCATTAAGAATATATTGATTTTAGAAGACATGATTTCCGCAATATTTTTCTTGATAAAACTACGGAACCGTTCTGGCAGATTATACTGCTGCATAAAAGAAGCATAATCATCTTCCTTATATTCCATATTGGCTTTCAACATATCAAGCAATGGAAATTGTAGTTGCTGTTCCTCTGAATGAGGATAGGTTCCAACAGGGAAAAGCAAAACAATTCGTTTGTCTTCCAAGTATTTTCAATAGCATATTTTGTATTGAACCATGCTCCATCGAATACTTTGTAGATATATCCGTCATGCCCATTCTTTACGTCTTCAAGCTCAGTCTGGATAATGTCCATCTTGTCAAAGATAAAAAGCACATGAAGTTGAGGATTGCGTTCAAAGTAATTATATATTCTGTTTTGTATCATCTTTAAATTCAATATCTACATGTTTTATATCTGTAAATTCTTTATATTTAACCTTGATAGGTTTATCATTTAACTGTGTATAATATACATCATCAACGTAATGTAAATCTATAACAGTATATCCATCGTCTTCTGCATGAAGATTGCTGATAATGCAAGTACTTAAAATGTTGTGCATGTATGGAATGTTAAACTTTCTATCGTTAATCTCGTATATTAAATTCTCACTGCCTGTAACAATCGCATACTTTTCATTGATTTTAGCCACTTTAACAAATTCGTCGTCAGAGGGAACTCTTACAGAAAAGTTTATACCACCCTTACTTTCAATTTTTATGTTTTCCTGCTTTAAGTATCCTAAAACTAAAATTGAATTATGATGTAAAGCATTTGTATAGCCATTATAAAATTTAAATTTTTGGCCAGATAAAAGTTCTATTTCTTTTATGTTTTTATAGAATTTTTTGTATAATGAAAAGCATTTATTCTCTTCTGAAAAATAATTACCAGAGGTATTAAAGTCCATTTTTATTAGACCACTAATTGTAAATGGTTCTTTATTAAATGCAGCATCTATAAAATCAATCCACAATAATGCTTTGTTATTATCTGTGTATGTATCTTTAAAATTATAATTAAAAGTGGTTTTTATTTGTTGTGATGTCTCCTCATTTGAATAATCAAACACTATTTTGGTTTCATAAATGTGACAATCAAATGCGATGACAACTTTATTACGGTTTAGTTTATATGAGTAACCATCAACGTTCTCAATAAAATTACGAGATGGTATACAAATATTCAATGATATTTTAGTTGTACTAGGTCCAATGAATAAACTTGCAAAATCTTTTTGGATAACAATGTTGTTAACTTTAAAGAATGATTGCTTTAACTCAGAACCGTCAATCTTTAATAACGGAGTGTGAGGTAATGGCGATTTAGGGATGTAAATACTATTCCTCTCAAAATCAATATCCTCAAAAAAATGCTTATATTGTTCTCCTACGGAAAAGTTATTTTAGAGTTTAAAGTTCTTCCAGGCAAAGCCTTAATATCTTCAATTGTATTTTCTCCTTTTGCAGGAGTAGTTATAGTTGGCGTAAAATCATGAGTATTACAGAATTTAGTGTAGGTCGCTGCAGACACTTTCTTATGTTTGAAGTCGTCTGAAATATTGTCACATAAATTTTTGATTAATTCTTCCAAAAACTCTGTAGCATATGCCTTACAGTACTGTACTTTCATCTTGTTAAGCATTCTTTCTCGTTGCCCTGAAATTTTTGGAGAGATAAGAAACATATCCTTTTGGTTCTTGTTTACAGCCTTTGAGATGTTTTTAATGATTTCGATAATATTATCATCTTCTAAACTATAGCCAATAAAAAGTATATGTTTTTTTAGAAATTCGTTCTTCACTACATTCCATAGCTGAGGATTTCGTTTCTTCCCATTAAGCAAGTCATGATAATCAGAAGAAGTAATTACGAGAGAGTCAGCGTCCTGAAAATCACCATGAATTTTAAAGATGTTGATGTTTTTTCGTTCTTCTATGTATGCACAATCTTTGTCCTTCCTAATAACATTTATGTCTTCTGCAGGATATGAATCTTCAAGTAATGTATCGTAATTTGTCGTGAAAATATTATGGAAATGAGGTATTTTTGCTAACATCTCATGATCTTTCATTGATGCAGGATTGAACGAAAATAATTCTTTCAATAGAGATACAAGTTCATTTCGACTTCCATTGCAAATTTCTTCCACATAGAACTCAGACAAATCAGCTAGGTTATCATCATTATGCTGTTGTTTTGCATCCAAATCATCAATATTTGCCAAAATGGTCTCTTTCAGCTTTTGCACGGAAGGAGCGTTGGCTTCTATCGAGAATCCAGCACCAATGAACAGAGAGACCTTTTCTTGTCGAATTAATTTTATAAGTCTTTTGAACATATATTAATTACTATTTATTTTACCACTTTATCCTATCCCTATCATACGTTATTTAAGTTAACTGGTGACAGAGAACAAATACTATATTCTATTATACTTGATATTGCCATATTAGATTTTCTTTAAATGTAGCTTTATTATAACGTTATTTGACTTTCTGTAAAACGTCTCCGAACTTAGCAATAATTCACTGCTACACCATCGTCAAGGTCAAAGCTGATGGCTTGTTCAGCTACAACCTGCAAACGTTCGTGATATTCACGGCATTCATCCAATTGCTTCTGAAGCGTTTGAAGCTGTTTGCTTTCTTTGGTCGTAAGTTCTGCCCGACGTAAGTCAAGTTTTTTGATTTCCTGCTCCAGATGCTCAATGAAGGGGAGGAGATATTTTGCTCGGATGCGCTCAACTGTATAGGCATTCATACGGTGCATGTAGGCTATTACCTGGAATGAGCCTTTCTTTGATGCGAACAGCCAATAAATTGGACGGTTCTGATACATCTTCTTATGGTCTTTCCAAAAGTCCTTCATGAAATATTGCTCTATGCTCTTACCCAAACATTGCTCCACGTAGTTAAGATTCTCCACATGAAGTTCTTCACCCAGTGCCACACGTAGGAAATCAGCAAAACGATACGATGTGTTGTCACTGAATCCGCAGTCGTTTGCCATCAGCGGCATGATGCCGTCATCGTCTATTTCATACTCCATTCCTTGATAAGAATAGGGAGCAATTTCTTCTGCTGTAGGTTCTGGATGTGCAATATGCAGTCCCGGTTTGTCCAAACGGTAACGCCCCATCATACATCCAACGGCATAACTTATAAGTTGTTTGATAATGACATCGTCTTGCCAATCAATGTAAACATCTCCAGATGTAGTTAACCTATTTCCTTTAGAATCAGTAATAATGTTTCCGTTATTGTCTGTCGACTTATACTTGTCTGTTATTTTTATTTCTCCCGCCTGAAGAATGGTTATCTCAGAGAGTGGAACATCAGGTGTAAGCTCATCTTGTAGACCGTAGATTTCAATGAACTGGCGGTTGAGTTCTTCCTCGTTTGCATGAAGCTGTATGAAGAGATGTTCCCACTTTTTCTTGTATTGCTCCATACGCCATTTCAGACTGACCAGCTGTGGTGCGGCAGGGTCAATACAGATGTGTTCGCCCGTTTCCTTTTCGTGCTGCTCTATCTCGTGATTAATATTATCTATATAGGTGTTCTTATTTACAGCTAAAAGTGGATTGGCTTCGAAGTCCCAAGAGGTTTCGTGGGCATCCCAATCTTGTTTGGAAATATCTATATTTTTAAAACGATATTATTGATGCCATTGTATGCTATTTTTATATATGGAATTATTGCAACATCGCCAACATTATATGCCATCGTAGGATTTATACCGTTCAAAATCTCATTTGGCACTTTTGAATTAAGATATCCTAACAAACATTTATCATCTGAATAAATAAATGGACCTCTTGCATTAGGAATATAACCTGTTGGCTGGTATCTGAAGTTTGTGCTACCTGAGTTAACGTCTGCAAAAGAAATACCTGATTTACAGTAACTTTCGTAATTTCTAATATATCTACTATAGCTTTTTTGTTGAAGGATCATTTGGATTATTAACTAACCAAAATTTTAATTCTTCTCCGTCATTTTTAAAATTTAATATATACTCATTATTACCATACCATTTTCTAAATGCACCTCCTTTTGTATGGGGAATCCATTTTTCAGAAAAGGTTTTTAAGTCATCACGACATCTGCCTTTAAAATAAATATTTCTGTTGTCAACTTCATACCAATAGCGTAAAAAACGATTATTATCTCCGGTTGATAAACCAGCTTTAGGACTTGATACGTCTTTTAACTTTTTATTTTCAAATGATAAAATGATAGGTGTAGTGAACCAATATGATAATCTCCCACCAGGTATCCTATTGAAGTTGGATTGAGTAACGTTTGGGTAATATATCTTCGTTCCTTTCTCTGAGTAGACAATATCTTCTAAATTTTTTGAATAGTCTTTGAAATAATAGCGAAAATCATGATTGGCCAAAGTTCTCTCAAACAATAATTTAAGATGCTTCTGGTCAAACTCTTGGAATGTACGTTCTACAAGGCGGAAATATGTTCCACATGCTTTTGGATTCTTTGTATTTGATATGACAGCGGAAGAAGATCCGAAGTCAGCTCCAAAAATACCGCGGCTCAGATGTAATAAAGAATTTATTGTTTGGTTTTCTATGATATTCTTTCTTAGTGATTCGAAATTACTTAAAAACATCCATGATGGAGGAATTATAAAAGCATATCGCCCATGTAAAGATGAACGTTGTGCCATCATCTCTACAAATACGGTTGCTAGATCTCCCTTACTATCCTTATATTCGTCTTTCACATACTTACTCAAAACCTCATTCATATTTCCACTACCCATATACGGCCGGATTCATTACTAAAGCATGATACTTCTCGGTCAAAGCCAAAATCAACTCAAAAGCCGGAAGTAGCAAACGGACGCTATCGGGCACAATCTCCTGACTGCACCAGTAATCCGTAGTCTGCTTAACAAGTAATCGTGTGCTGTCGCTGATGTCGAACTTCATAATGGAGCCCAATGAGTCTGCATCCTGCATTAGTTTAAAACATGTGGCAAGTTCTTCATTTTGTAATGAAGTGTTCTCTCCCTGAAAATAAAAAGAAAGTAAATCATCTAAGTTTCCATCCGTTTCTTCATCCCAAGGTTTCGGTATGGTCAGTACATTTGGCAGGCAATGCGCATCAGCAAAAGATGAATCCTTTTGGCATGCTTTTAACAGCAGGGCAAAAAGTTGCTAATTGTTTTGCACGATTATCTAAGTCAACACCTGTAAGGTTATGACGGAAAATATTTTCTATAGCTTCACCACGGCCATAGCCTTCAGTAATATAAAGGTCATAAAGCAAGTCGAAGCACTCGTTTAGAATGTGTCCTGAACCGCAGGCCAAGTCGGCAACCTTCAGGTCGGTAAGTTCATTGTATCTCAGTATATTTTCTGGAGTCGGTTTTTCTGTCTGGTCCACTAAGTATTGCCACTTCTTTTGAAGTGTTGTTTCATAGGGATTATTATCCAGATAGATTCGGCCCAGCGTGTTCTGCACCATGTACTTTACAATCCAGTTGGGCGTGAAAATCTGTGTAGCTGCAGGTATCTCATCAGCCTCGAATTTTCCTTTCTTTGCAAAGACCTCGTCCTTACGCTCTGATATATAGAACTGGTAGAGCCAACCAATTAGTTCCGGAGACTGAAATTCTTCATCGGTAATAAATTCAGTATGATTTAGCATATCCATGAATTTACCTTCTGCCAGAATATCGTTCGGAAGAAGTAGCTCGGTGTAGTCGGCCATAGAACCGAAACATTGTTGAGGATGGGATTATCGTGACACCAAAGCAGTAATAAGCAAGGCAAACTGTTCTGTTACCCTTGTATCGTCATCCAGTAGTTCTACAATGCGCTGGCGAATGTCTTCTTTCATCTGAGGAAGATGCCCTTGGCGCGCTTCGTCCACAATAACCGGAGAACGTGCAGCATCAGCATATTGAAGCACAGGAGAACAAAGATTGTTCTTTTGCAGAATATGGATGGCACACAAACGGTTGAACCAAGTATATGCTGCCTCTTCATATACTTCGTTGATGTCTTTTTGCTGAATACGGTTATAGAGGGACATCCACTGATGGTAGAATCCCTCTGTATAAAATTGACCGTTCCAAAGAGTACCTCCTTGCATCAATTGCGGACGGTGCTCTTCGGCAACTTTACCTTTTTGTCGAAGCCAAGTGTCATTATCTTAGCTGCAATGCCGGCTTTTAATATATTGCGAGCTTCGGTAGCGAAGCGTTTTATTCTATTGGTATCCATATAATCTGTTTGTAATCTTTATTTAATAATCATCACTCCGTCATGGTCGACAAGTAGACGTTCAATCTGCTGACGCAAACCTTCAAGATAACGGTCTATGTCTTCTTCGTTCGTAATAGGTAACTTTGTCCTTGTTTGCAATGATGCCTGGCGAATTTTCTTTTCACGTACAGGAGGTGTAGGGGGATCAACTTCATCATTCTCATTTTTAGTTGGCTTAGGAGGAATGTATGACATAATCTTGTTCACCTGCTCTTGATAGAATACATCTGTAAGGATATTGTTTCTCAGTACAAGGATATTTGTTGGAGCAGTTTTAAGCTGTATGGTTGCTTCACGGTCAGACAGTACACTTACCGGGACATTCTGCTTCTCGGCCACTTGTAACAGATAGTCGAAAATATCGTTATAAGCCGCTTTAATTTTTGCGCGGAGTTGATTCCGCACATTGTCCAAACTGCCGGAAAGTTGATTCCTCAATTTTATATAGCCACGGAATGTGTTACCAATTGGCCAAGGGTCATCCTTCACTTTCAGGAACTCATCAACAGCTCCTATCATCTCTTCAGGAACAAATGAGAAGTTATATGTATTCTCATCAGCGAACTGAATGAGCTGTTTATAGGTAGAAAGCTGGTCATGCGTGAACTGCACCACTTCTTTGCATTTATCGGTAAGCGTCTTGGCTTCATCCTTTGATGATATTATGAGATTAAAGAATTTCAACGGATCACGTTCATCAAGCCATGATTCGAAGAGATCTATGGCCTTACGGATTGGTTCCACAAAAGGATAAGCTATAATCTGTTGTTCTATGTCCTTATAGCCTTTTATTAATTTGGACAGACTACGCTCACTCTCTATGTCACGGCACATGCGGAACAGTTGGGTGCTGTCTGTAGTTGTCGGAGCGGAAGAAATACCGAATATTTCCTTCCAGGCAGCTATGAATTTCTGAATTACCTGCGGTGAAATGACCTGTGCCTGACGGAGTGTAAACTTATTACTCTCTGTCACAATACGGTTGGCCACTGTAGACGTTTCTACATTGGGATTATTGGCGTAAGCGTAGTCACGGTTGTGACGACGTACCAGTTCATTAATCACATAAAGGGTACAGATATTGTCCCATCCATATGGAGCTTTTGAGAATTTGGTAAGCACATCAGTCACATTTACCTCTGCAAACTGTTTATTAAGATAGATTTCCACTTCGTGTTCAGCATCTGTAAGAATCGCCCCCATACCTTCGTAATCGCCGGGATTCACATTACGCAGTATAGCTTTCTTCAATTGTTCTGTAGTGCGTGGAATACTTGGAGAATCAACGAGATTTGCTTTAGGGTAGATTCCTGCCAAATGTTTCTCGATGGCAACACGATAACGGTCATTACCTCGTTTCTGTCCAAGCTCTGCTTCGTCAATCACATATAGTCCGGAAACAAGTAGGACAGGTATCAAGAATCTTTTCAAACTCTTTTTAATAAGTCCTTCGTAAAGTTCCTCGGCTCGCTTGGCAAATTCTTTACGAGTATTGGCATTATCCTCGTTTGGGACGGGAGTGGACATATAACGTTCTGCCTGACAGTACCAGTAAAAGGCGTTGTACAAACGTCTGTTCTCACGATATTGAGGACCTACATAATATACCATTCGGTTAGTATTGCTGTTCTGCAATGCAAGCTGCTCGGCAGTATCATAGTCGGGGTCCATCACAAACTCTACCATTACATCAGGGTATATAGATGATGAGTCGTGCTTTATTGGTCAGCCCAACCGGAGAAACTGCGTGTTTTATATTGCTCTTTATTCCTGAGAGCTGTAATATATTTATTGAAAATATCTTTCAGCTGTTCTGCCTGGGTATTGTTGTCCACCACCTGGCTTTGGATGAGCTGTGCCACTTTCATTTCCTCCTCACTATAGAAAGTGAATGTGTCAGGAGCTCCCTGTTTACCCTGTTCACGGCGAATAATATTATTATCGCAAAGGAACTCTACAACTTTCTCCACCTCATTCTTGATGGTCAGACGAGGAGTATCCATATTATTTACAAGAAGAGAGGTCACATTGTCCACAGTTGCTGGGAACAGCAACTGGTCGGTTTGGGAAATGTTACAGATCATGAAAAGCACATTAACCACACGAATCGCCAGACGAGTCTTTTCCGGTTTATCTGTCTGGTAGGTGCGTGCCATACGAAGGGCATTGTCCACAGCTTTCTGTCCACGAGCCTGCAAACCTTCCTCAAACATATTGTTATAGAGTTCATCGAAAGAAATGAATTTGCCTAACTCGGCATCGGCATTAGCTTGGCTGTATAGAGTGGATAACCTTGATGATACTTCGCTCATTACCTTTTACTTCCTTTGCCACATAGCCTAAGTTCAGGAATGAATTGAACACCTGCATGATAAGCTTGAACTGATAAGGTACAAATGGGTAATAGTCGATGAAATCATCCTGCGAGTCGTAGCTACTGTAGGAGTTGGGCAACTTGAACTGCAAGTCGAATCCCGCTTTATATTTGTTATAAAGCGAGGCCAATGTATCTTTCACCTCTTCTTTCTTGTCGAGAATACGCTTCTGCGTGATTACTTCCGGCTGTGTTCCTTTGAGGGATACCTTCACTTCAAAGCGTCCCTTAATTTTACCTTCTTTATCTTTCTCCTCGGCTATATGACAGTCGTCCATAATCTCGGAGAGGTCTTGCTGTGCTGTACAAGCCACCCAGACCTTGTTATCACAAGCTTCAGACAGTTTCGTAATGATTTCCTGAAGGTTGAGATAACGGTCGCGCTCCTTGTTGATGAATTGCGAAACTTCATCTGCAAGGAAAATCAGGCGGTAATCATCGCCCTTGTCTTTAAGATATGATGCCAATTCCAAACCAAAACGGTCTATACTCATGTTCGTATCACGCTTGATGATACGTTCACGAATACTATCTACGGAAAGTGTTGGTGCCAGTTCTTTGGCTATGTCAAGCACCCAATCGAGTTCGTTGTCAATCAAATCGGCAGCCATACCAGGGTCATTCCAATCACCACCTTCCTCTGCGATGCGTTGTTTGAATACCTCAAACACGCCCTTTTCTTCCAAAGGTTTTTCAAGATTCTGTGCCAGTGTGATATTGAACTTATTGAAACCACGTTTGCCATTAAACTCATTCCAGAAGACATGCAGAAAAGCTTTCTTCTTGTCGGTAGAGTTGTCATAGCTTGTTTCCAGATTGAAGATACATGTATCTATCGTGGCCCGTTCCCAACCAATTGGCGATAGAAACCATCTGCTCGTAGTCGAAGCTCAGATAATGTTTGTCATCAAGTGGGTCGATAGCCTTTATTGCTTCGAGCAGACGTGATAAAGCATCTTCACGAGTAGAAGGTGTGATACAGTAATCCAGATATTTCAGAAAATGTGATTTTCCTGAGCCATAATAACCGTCAATCCATATACCCACGTGATCGTATGGTTGGTTATTCTTGATAGCATCTAAAATACGGAAAAGACCGTTCATAATCTCGTCCGTAAACACGTATTCCTGTATTTCTATACGTTCTGTTTCTGGGTCAAACTTGGTAGCGCTGACAGCAGGATTCACTGCACGGTCAATAGGCTTATTATATAATTCTTTCAGTTTCATTAGCTTATTCGTTTATTAAAAGAGTGGCACGATATGTATGATTGTCTGGAAGTGTATCAAACAGCCGGAATGAGTTCTGATCACGATGACCCGGATAAAAGACAATGATTTTATATTTGTCCGTTTCGTTGTAATCTTCATAAAGAGCCAAGAATTCATTGACCCTCAGATAAGGATACATACTGCCTATACCATACATAAAAACGTAGGGACGACGATATTGGTCTTTGATCGTGATATGATCAATGATACGTTGATGTATAAATTGAACGAATTCTGGTGAATGGGCATTGCGGGCAAGCGTATCCTGTGTGCTCTTTGCCTTTGACGGGTCACTCTGTTCTTTTTCCATCAGATATTTCAACATAGAAGGATGACGCAGAAATTTCTTCTGGTCGAGGAAGCTGCAAAACTCATCAAACAGATTCAGTGTAAGCACATCCACATAGTTTGTGGGACGGATCAGATTCGCTTTTAAACTCCCGTATTTTGCTTTACGAATGTCATACTCTTTCTCTGCCGGATACTGGTTAGATAAAAAAGTTATAAAACAAGTCGCCATTTTTCCGTATCTTTGGAATCCCGG
>OKWD01000205.1_pt1 | contig 11328 bp, 8 predicted proteins | sample 1607011 | NCBI WGS metagenome assembly OKWD01 (sample SAMN04414077, study PRJEB24778) | human gut metagenome | material: faecal | host: Homo sapiens | reverse complement strand
TCCCGAAGTGAACTGCTTGCCGTTATACACCTCGCGCACAGCCGTCAGAATAAGGCAATGGTTGCCCTTGCCGTCGTCGTCGCCGAGACGCACATTGCGGTCGAGGTCGGTGTAGAACTGCAACTCGTTGTTGCCGCCGCCGGAACCATTCACCTCAATGTTCCAACGATCCGGACGCAGCTCGGGGTCGTCAAACAAATCCTGCCACACCAAACGGTATCCGTTGGTTTCGCCGGTGCCCACCTGAGCGTCTTTAGCCACTGCTGGAAGCGCTGCGCACGAAGCCAACGCCATGAAGAGTAGTTTCTTGCTGAGATTCATTATTTTTTCTTTCTATATTATTTCAATACAACTTTCTTCACTGCATTGCCAGCCTTTACAATATAGATGCCGGCAGCAATATCCTCTATACCCATTATAGAAGCATTCACCTTCCTGACGAGTTGTCCGGCGAGATTGTAGAGAGCAATTTCATCAGTTCCCGCGGCATTGACAGTGCGAGCGGTAACTATGATGTCGGTGTCGGCCACCACGCCAGCGACTGCGCTTTCGCCATTGCCAGGAGTGTAGAAGTAAACAGCGTCGAGGCTGATGTTCTTGCCTGTTGTGCCGCCAGCGAGGAACGAAAGGATGTTTCCGCCAAAGCCGCCAGCCTTGTAGTTGAAGCTCGGCCACAATTTCTTGAGCTGACCGAGAGTGATGTCGACAGCCACCCATTCGCCGTCTGCATCAAAGTTGCCCACCAATGGATAAGAAGCGCCATTGTCAACAAAAGCCTCCGATCCGACAGATATTTTTGCAGGCGACCATTTGTTGTTGTTGTCACCCCAAACATAACCGTCGCCAATGATAAGAGCGGCGTTTCTCAATCCATTTGTTGTGCGCAGACCGCAGTGGAAATGAGTGTCGTCAGTGAAGTGCTTGAAATCGGCAGCAGCGTTTGCAATGTTGAATCCAGCGCCTGACCAACCGACATTCGTCACGTCCAACGATGTGTAGCCATCGGTATGCATTCCTACGCCAGGATACGACTGGTCGGCTTCCGCAAACGTGTTTTCCCAAATATAGAAGAAACGGTTTGCATCGTCTATGCGGAGGTCTTGAACAGTCTTGCCCGCAGCCCTCAACGATTCAACGCCTGCTCCATCAAGAAGCACGACATCATACAATTTGCCTACAGATGTTGTGTTGGACAAGGCAGGGTCGCATACATACTGCGACTCATTGCCGCCTTGGCTTCCACCACCTTGATTTCCACCACCTTGCTATCGCCAGGCGACAGTGTGTTGAGCGACTCGTCGGCAGTGCCTTTCTGATACACCTTCACATAGTTCACATACATGCTTGCCTGGTTGCCGTTTCCGTTGTTGAGGGCGGTGATGCCCGCAGCATCCCAGATATTTGGGAAATTGCCTCCCACAGCGAGGTTGAACAATATGAAGTTCTCCTTGTGGAAGTAATATCCCGGTGCGCCGGTGTCGCCGGTTGCAGGAATTGTCATCTCATAATAAGGAGCGGCATTCGGATACTTGTCGAGATCGACATACATAGCTATGCGCTCCTGATTCCAGATGCAGGTATAGATGTGGTACTCATCGTCCTGAAGACTGTAGTTGTAGGTCACCGCACGGGCATAGTTGGGATGGTTGTTCCACGACTGTCCCCAATGGCATGCGCCGTTGAAATAGCGGTCCTGCACACCGCGGTTGATGCCGTCGATGTGACCGAACTCCATAATGTCGGTCTCGCCGCATTTAGGCCAGCCCACTTGGTCAAAGTCGTTGCCCATCATCCAGAATGCCGGCCACAAGCCGTTGGCTGTCTTAGGCAGTTTTATCGCCGCCTCCACCTTTCCGTGGGTAAACGCCACCTTGTTTTTCGAGTTTATACGTCCCGAAGTGAACTGCTTGCCGTTATACACCTCGCGCACAGCCGTCAGAATAAGGCAATGATTGCCCTTGCCGTCATCACCGAGACGCACGTTGCTCTTGCGGTCAGTGTAGAACTGCAACTCGTTGTTGCCGCCGCCGGAACCATTCACCTCAATGTTCCAACGATCCGGACGCAGCTCGGAGTCATCAAACAGGTCCTGCCACACCAAACGGTATCCGTCGGTCTCGCCAGTGCCCACTTGAGCGTCTTTGGCCACTGCTGGAAGCGCTGCGCACGAAGCCAACGCCATGAAGAGTAGTTTCTTGCTGAGATTCATTATTTTTTCTTTAATATTGTTTCGAGTTTTTGTTTTGCCACAGTCGCAGTCGTGGCGGTCTGTATGATTGCCGGCAGCATTTGCCGCCGGACTTTTAGAAGTTAAGTTGGCGGATTTCCATCCGCAACCTGAATTTTTGTTGAAACAATATCATTTCAAAACGACTTTCTTCACAGCATTGCCAGCCTTCACGATGTAAGCGCCTGCAGCAACGTCCTCAACACCCATTACAGAAGAGTTTACCTTCTTAACGAGCTGACCTGCGAGGTTGTAGAGAGCGATTTCCTCTGCGCCGGCAGCGTTGATTGTGCGTGCAGTAACGATGATGTCAGCGTCGGCTGCGATGCCTTCAACTGAACCTTCGCCAGGAGTGTAGAAATAAGCAGCGTCGAGGCAGATGTTTTTGCCTGCTGTGCCGCCACCAAGGACTGCTAAGATGTTGCCACCGAAACCTACAGCCTTGTAGTTGAAGTCAGGCCACAATTTTTTGAGCTGACCCAAAGTGATGTCGACAGCCACCCATTCGCCGTCAGCGCTGAAGTTGCCTACCAATGGATAAGAAGCGCCATTGTCAACAAAAGCCTCCGATCCGACAGAAATCTTTGCAGGAGTCCATTTGTCGTTCTTGTTCTCAAATGCATAACCGTCACCGATGATAAGCGCTACATTTTTGATGCCGTTTGTTGAACGAAGACCGCAGTGGAAGTGAGTGTTGTCAGTGAAGTGCTTGAGATCGGCAGCAGCGTTTGCAATGTTGAATCCAGCGCCTGACCAGCCAATTGTTGACACGTCAAAAGAAACGTAGCCGTCCATCTGCATGTCTACGCCAGGATAAGAGCCGTCACCAGCAACGAAAGTATTGTCCCAAACATAGAGGAAACGGTTTACGTCGTCCGTACGAAGGTCTTGAACAGTCTTGCCAGAAGTCTTCAAAGACTCGATGCTGGCATTGTCGAGAAGAAGAACGTCATACAAGTTGCCTGTTGAAGTTGTTTTTGACAATGCAGGGTCACCTACATACTGTGCATTGGCGATACCTACGCCACAAACTGCCATAGCAGCCAAAAGAGTCAAATTTTTCATAATTGGTAAAATTTTAGTGAATGATTAAATGATTAAGTTTTTATTTTTAAGGATGGCGGACAGACGTGTGTCCGCCTTCCTGTTTTTGTTGTTTTTAGTATCCGTTGTTCTGCTCCATCGGGTTAAGGTTGATTTCCTCTTCCGGAATCGGGAACAGCTCGTGCTTGCCTTTTACAAACGATGCCATTTCGGCGCGTGTCCTCGGCACTCTCGTTTTGCCGTAAGAACCGTTGTCCTTGTCCATCACCTCATAGGCGATGCCCCAACGGCAAAGGTCGAACCAGCGGTGGCCTTCCATTGCCAACTCCACACGACGCTCATGGCGGATTGCCTTGCGCAAGTCTTCGGTGTTGTCGCTGTAGCCGCGATATCCAGGGAATGCCGGCATTCCGACACGTTCGCGCACCTTGTTGAGCATTGTTTTTGCCACTGCGATATCCTTGCCGCTTTCAAGAGCAGCCTCGGCATACATCAGCATCACGTCCGACAGGCGGATAAGACGATAGTTCATCGGGCTGCGTGTTGCGTGGTCAAGAGCCACAAATATGCCATTCTCGTAGAATGAAGTCTTATTGTTGTTGTACGGGCTGCCGAGATAAGTCAAGTCGGTATTGGCTTCCACCTCTGAGTCAGAAGGCTTGCTGATAGTGGCTTCGCGGCGTGGGTCGCCCGGCTCAAACTCATCGTAGAGGTTCTGCGTCGGATGGTTGAAGCCCCAGCCTGCATTTCCGCCGAGCGAAGCCGCACGGCTACGAGTGAGGATTGTGGTGAACGAACCGCGGGTGAAGCCGAAACCTTCGCCGTAGTCGCTCGTAGGATCTGCCATATACTGGATTTCAAACACCGATTCAGGACCGTTCTCTCCGGCGAGAGTGAAGTTGTCTGAGTAGTTCGGGCAAAGGCTGTATTCGTTCTTCTGCTCTTCAAAGAATTTCTTACCCCATTCGTATGCATTGTTATAGTCGTGCATATAGAGATAAGTTTTCAGAAGCATCGCCTGCGCTGCGCCCTTAGTTGCGCGTCCGAGGTCGGCGTCGGCATATTTGCTCTTGTTCCAAAGCATCTGCTCAGCCAGCTTGAGGTCGTCAATGATGTGGTTGTAGATTTCCTCGGCAGTGGCACGTGGCTGCTTCCAGTCCTTGCTGCTGTCGATCACCTTGTCGACATAAGGCACACCGCCAAATATGCGTACAAGGCGGAAATAATAGTAAGCGCGCATGTAATAAGCCTCACCCATCAAGCACGTTTTGCGCTCGGCTGTCATATCCGCATCGGGCTCGATAGCCTCAACCTCCTGCATTGCGAGGTTGCAACGCTGTATGCCTTGGAACTGCGCGCGATAGAAATCGCGCAGCAACGAGTTGTTGGCATTTGTCTTAAAGTTCTCGATGTCGTAGGCGTCAGCCATATCCGACAGGTTCTGACCGCCCTTCAGAGCATCGTCAGAGGCGATGTCGCCAATAAACCACTCACTGAAGTATGTGCTGTTGAATTCCCATGCGAGCGGAGTGTAGGCAGCGTTGACCGCACGGATTGCCGCCTTTCCCAGAGCGAAGTAGTCCTCCGGGGTTGATTTTCCAGGCTCTTCCTCCTTCAGCCAGTCGTTGCAAGAAGTGGCAGCCACCAGGAGCGCCGCTCCGCAGAATGCTTTCAAAAAATATTTAACCTTCATAGTTGTTTTTTCGATTTTAAGTTAGAAAGAGATGTTGGCTCCAAAGATGAATGAACGTGCCTGAGGATAGTTGCCATAGTCAACACCGCCGCCCACTTCCGGGTCGAAGCCGGTGTATTTTGTGGCTGTCAGCAAGTTGCTTCCCTGCAGGTAAAGGCGGCATGACTCCAAGCCAATCTTGCGGATTGCAGCGGTCGGGATAGTGTAGCCGAGTTGCAGGTTTTTCAGGCGGAAGTATGATCCATTCTCGAGGAAGCGGTCTGAGACATAGTAGTTGACCGAGTTTTTCGGGTTTGGAATCGAGCGTCGTAGTATGTCTCGCCAGCATCGTTGGTGTGCTGCATCCACGCGTTCTTCATAACAGGGCTGAGCACGCTGTTGGTGCCTGTACCTTCAAGACGGTGACGGAGCTGGTTGTAGATTTTGTTGCCTGCCACGCCCTGGAAGAAGAGTTGCAGGTCAAAATTCTTCCAATTCATTCCGATATTGATACCATAGTTGATTGAAGGGATTGAAGAGCCGAGTTTCACGCGGTCTTTGTCGTCAATCACGCCGTCGCCGTTGTTGTCTTTGTATTTTGAGTCGCCGGCATGGAACGGAGTTGTTGTCGCATTGTAGCCGTGCAGATAGTCGAGCACCTCTTGGTCGGTCTTGTAGATACCTTCATACTGATATCCCCAGTAGTAATACAATGGGTAGCCCTGGTCGACAACCATCACGTTGCTGTAGTTTGAGTAGATTGGCGAACCGCCGTTAAGTCCGGTGAGCTCGTTGTCGATAAACGACACGTTGCCGCCGATAGAATATCCGAAATCACCAATCTGGTTGCGGTGTTCGAGAGTAATCTCCACGCCGCGGTTGCGCACTGTTCCGACGTTGCTCATTGCCGAGTAGCGGTTGCCCACGTGAGCCGGAGCGGTGACATTCATAAGCATATCCTTTGTGTTGCGGAGGAAGAAGTCGACAGAACCTGTGAGTTTGTTTTTCCACAAACCGAAGTCCACGCCGGCACTCCATTGTTCTGTGTTTTCCCAGTGTCCGCCATTGTTCACCCAAGTGAGCACTGTGGCACCGTTGGCGAGCTGCTGGTCTTTACCAAACACATAGTCAACAAATGTAGGGCCATCGTCGAACACCTTCAAAGTAAACGCGCCGTTGCCGATGTTGTCGTTACCTACGCGACCCCATCCTGCACGGATTTTGAGAAGGTCGAGATTGTTGAAATCTTTCATGAAGCTTTCCTCGCTGATTTTCCATGCCAAAGCGGTTGATGGGAAATAGCCCCAAGGCTTGTCAGGGAACTTGCTTGAACCGTCGGCACGGAAGTTGACCGTAACGAGGTAGCGGTTGTTGAAGCTGTAGTGCAGACGTCCGAGCATTGACACGCGGCGGTTGCGCGAGATTGAGTCGGCAGGACGGCCGAAATCGTCGGTCACCTTTGAAAGGAACCAGTTTTTCTCAACAGGGTTGAGAATTGTCGAACCAGAGCCGCTGATTCCGTAATAGTTGTATTCCTCGACTGTCTGACCTACCATTGCCGAGAAATCGTGCTTGCCGATTGTGCGGGCATAGGTGAGGATGTTGTCTACAGTCCAGTTGTAGTAGCGTCCGATGAGCGACGACAGGAAGTTTTTGTCGTTCTTGTCGTAGCTTGAGAACTCGTATGCTTCTTTAAATGTCTTGTTGGTGTGGATGTTGTAGTCGAAGCTGTAGCTTGAGCGGAATGTCAAGCCCTCGATCGGGTTGATTTCGGCAAACACGTTGCCCACAAAGCGCTCGTAGCGGTCTTTCGGGTGGCTCATCTCCACCATAGAGAACGGGTTGGTCACGTTCTTGAAGTTTGAACCTGCGGCAATCTGTCCGCTGAGGTCCTTGCCCTTGCGGCTTACAGAGCCTTCCGGATAGCGGACAGGATCCCATGGAGCCATTGCGAGAGCGGCTGAAAGCACAGAGGCGCCAGCACTCTCCGAGTTGTTCATCGCGTTGCGCGCCGTTGACGCCATAAACGAAATGTTCTCGCCCACCTTAAGCCATTTCTTCACTTGGTGTGACGTGTTGAGACGCACGGTGAAACGGCGGTATTTAGAACCGATAAGCGTACCTTCCTGCGAATACCAGCTTCCGCTGAGCGAATATGTGGTTTTCTTGCTGCCACCGTCGATGGCAAGGTGATAGTTTTGAATCAATGCGTTCTGGAACACCTCGTCCTGCCAGTCGGTATCTACTGCTGAATAGTCGAAGCCTGTAGGATTTTTCTCCGGGTCGTAGACTGTAGGGAAATATTCAGATGTGCCGAGGCTGAACGCGACAACCATTTGTTGAATCCCTGCTTCTCGTAGAAAGCCTTTTCTGATTTTGTGCCGTTGATGGCGATACGCGTGTCGGCGAAGTCCTTGGCGTTCATCACGTCAAGTTTGCGCCAACGCTGCTGAACGCCGACATAGGCATCGAGAGTGACACGGGTTTTCTCGTCGGTGGCGCCGTTGCGTGTGGTGACGATGATGACACCGTTGGCACCGCGCGAACCATAGATGGCTGTTGCGCTGGCGTCTTTCAGCACCTCTGTCGACTGGATGTCGTTAGGGCTGAGGAACGAGATGTCGTCAACGATAACACCATCGACTACATATATAGGAGAAGCGCCGTTGACCGTACCGACACCGCGGATGCGCACCTCAGGAGCTGCACCCGGCTGTCCACTGTTTGAGTTGATGGTCACACCTGCAGCCTGTCCCTGAAGGGCGTTTGCAAGGTTGGAGGCTGGAGTTTTCTTAAGCTTGTCGGCGTCGACACTGGTAACCGAACCGGTAAGGTCGCTTTTCTTCATCACGCCGTAGCCGATAGCCACAACCTCGTTGAGCATGTGTGAGTCGCTTGCAAGCACAATATTATATGTGCCCGACTTTACAACTGTTCTTTCCTGGGTCTTGCAGCCCACAAAAGAATACTGGAGCGTGGCACCCGCCGGAACAGAAATGGTGTAATTGCCATCAATGTCGGTGGCTACTCCTTGCGAAGGGTTGCCTTTTACTTGGACGGATGCGCCAATCAGCGGCTCACCGTCTTCGGCAGAAGTAACAACTCCTGTAATGTTCACGTTTTCCGCAAAGCCTATCATTGCGAAAAACAAAAAACAAAATAGTAGAATCTGTTTCTTCATAAGTTTGGTATAAAATTTTAATGAATATTCCTATTAGGTCAAAACTCGCAGTTTTTTGTTCGGTTTGACACTGCAAAATTATAGTACAATGTATCCCTACCCAAAAAAAGCACTCACAAAAACTCAACAAGTGTCATTTTGCTACTCAACATCTATTTCTTCTCACTTTTTATATTGATCTGTGTTTTAAGATGTTACAAAAAATATGTTTTATAACATATTTTTATTTGTTCCTCAATATATATTTTTTACGAATTTTGGACCGTTAAATGAATGCATTCTTCAAACAATGGAAATTTTTGGCTTCACACTAAAAAAATCACGTCTCGCCGGAATGCTGCTGGCAATATTCCTGGCGGCGGTATGCTCCGTAGCCGCATCGGCAAGCTATCCGCTTGTGCGTAACTACACCCGCTCCGCATATCATGGAGGCACACAAAACTGGGACATCAAGCAGGACAGTTACGGACGAATGCTCTTTGCCAACAATTCAGGCATGCTCATCTACGACAGCAAGAACTGGACACTATGCCCCATCGGCAACTACACGTCGGTGCGCTCGCTGATGGTCGACGAAGCACGTCGCGCATCTATGCCGGCGGATCGGAGGAATTCGGCTACTACCACAACGACCCCGACCGGGGATGCTTCGTTTATAAAAGTCTGATGCCCACGTTGCCGAAACGCAACCACCACTTCACCGAGGTGTGGAACATCCACAAGTCGGGCAAATACATTTGGTTTCAGAGCGACTTCAACCTGCTGCGATTCGACGGCAGCAAATCGATTTCCATACCTTATAAATATAAAATCACGACTTCCGCGCTCATCCGCGGCAGGCTCTACATCGCATCGAAAGAGGGCGGCATCTGCCAACTCAACGGGAAAACGTTTACAAGCGTCCCTGGAGGCGAGCACGTGAAAGGCATGCGCGTGTGCGCGCTGTTGCCTTATCAGAAAGGCAACATCCTCATTGTCACTGAGTTCTACGGAGTGTTTATCTTCGACGGAGCCACAGTGCGCCCGTTTGAGATGGACATTGACCCGTTTCTGAAAGCCAATCAGGTGTTTTGCGCCGCCACAAACGAGCGCGAGCTGGTGTTTGGCACCGTAAACAACGGCATAATAATCAAAGACATAACCAACGGCAGCAACACATTCGTGAATATGTCGACCGGACTGCAGAACAACACTGTGCTGAGCATCGATTTCGACCGGATGGACAACATCTGGCTCGGTCTTGACAACGGCATCGACTACGTGCTCTACAACTCCCCGGTGTCGACAATTTTCGGCACGTCAAACATTTACGGCGCCGGCTATGCGTCGATGCTTCTCGGAAACACCCTGTTGCTCGGCACAAACCGCGGACTCTATGCCACTGCCTATCCGCTGTCGGCGGCGGCAGAACCGGCAAAACCATCTTCGCTTCTGAAAAGTCAGGTGTGGAGCATCGACACTCTCGGAAACGACGTGCTTGTGAGCAGCGACCGCGGACTGTATCAACTAAGAGGCTCAGAGGCACGGCAAATAAGCGGAATACCAGGCACTTGGGCGGTAGTTCCCCTGCACCGCCACCCCGACATGGCGCTGGCGTCGACCTATGAGAGCTTCTACCTGCTGCGCCGCGTCGGCGGACAATGGACAATGGCAAACCGTGTGACGGGCTACAACGAGGCTGGCGGACGAATCATAGAGGACGAGTTTGGAAATATCTGGATAAGTCATTGGATGAAAGGCATATACAAACTGCGCCCAAACGCTTCGTTCACTAAATTCGACAAAGTAGAACTGTACGACCACACAAAGGGATTCCCCACCGACCGCAACAACACACTCTACAAAATCGACGGCGAACTCGCCTTCTCGACCGAGGGCGGATTTTTCCGCTACAACCCGCACACCGACAAGATGGTGCCCAACGAGAAGCTGAACAGCATCTTCGGCGAGCACACGTCGGTGAGACTCTATCAGTCGCCGGCGAAAGACGTGTGGGGCGTGTCAGGACAATACATCTGTGCCGCATTCTACAATGCCACAGGCACATACAACGTCGACTCAATCACCTACAAGCCCTTGCTCGACAAACTGATTGTCGGGTTTGAGCATTTCGACTTCATCTCGCCCCGCAAGCTTATAGTGACAAACGAGGACGGCTTCTACGCCATCGACGTTGACCGCGACCACCGCGTGAGCTGGAAGAGCAAATTGTTTTGTGAGCAACATTTTCGCCACCAACCCCGACTCACTGATATACACCGCCGGCGGTGCGCTCCACAACAACGTGTTCGACTTGCCGTACGACCTCAACTCGCTGCGCTTCGAGTTTATATGCCCGGAATTCCGCGAGGAGGGCGCCGTGCTCTACAGTTATTATCTTGAAAACTACGACACTGGATGGAGCGCCTACACCACCGCCAACTCAAAGGAATACACGCAATTACACGAAGGCACATACACGCTGCACATCCGTTCGTTCAACCGCTACGACGACAGCCGCTCGGAATACTCCTTCACCTTCCGCATCGCGCCGCCATGGTACAGAAGCACCTGGGCGATAACGTTCTACATCCTTTTCATCATCTCGTCAACATATTTCCTATTCATATACGTGCGGGGAAAGGCGCGCAAGTCGGCGCTGATGGTGGCGAAACGCAAGGAGGAGGAAATGCGTGAATACAAACGCCAGACCGAAGAGGAGTCGCTGCGACGTGAAAACGAAATCTCACGGCTGAAAAGCACGCAGCTGGAACACGACGTGCGCCACAAGTCGCAGGAACTGTCAAACGCCACGATGAACGTGATGCGCAAAAACGAGATTCTCATCGACATCTCAAACCAAATCAACAAATTACAGGAGAGCGGCGACACCATCTCGAAAACGTCGGCAAAGCAGCTGATGAAGATTCAGAAACTCATCAAAGAGAACATCTCGCACGATGACGACTGGCACAAATTCGCCCAAAACTTCGACGTGGTCTACGAGAACTACCTCAAACGCCTCGCCGAGCGGTTCCCGCAGCTCAACATCAACGACCAGAGGCTGTGCGCATATCTGAAGATGGGTCTCAGCAGCAAGGAGATTGCCCCACTGCTCAACATGTCGTACCGCAGTGTGGAAATGGCACGTTACCGTCTGCGAAAGAAGATGGAACTGAGCCGCGAGGTGAACCTCGTCGACTTCCTGCAACGGCTGTAACACCG
>OKWD01000203.1_pt1 | contig 11406 bp, 14 predicted proteins | sample 1607011 | NCBI WGS metagenome assembly OKWD01 (sample SAMN04414077, study PRJEB24778) | human gut metagenome | material: faecal | host: Homo sapiens | reverse complement strand
GAATACCGGAAGTATATTTGAATGTGATGACCAGCAATCATCCATAACCGGCGAACCGTCTGTCGCTGATAACTTATAATTGGTAATTAGTAAATAATAAATATTCTCATGTGGTTTATTATTTAGCATTCCTCTCGGCTACTTTGCTGGGCTTTTATGATGTATTCAAGAAGAAATCGTTGAAAGATAATGCGGTACTTCCCGTTTTGTTTCTAAATACATTTTTTTCCAGTCTCATCTTTCTGCCGTTTATCCTGATATCCGTTTATCAACCGGACTTGTTGGGAGGAACAATATTCAATGTTCCCGTTGCTGGTTGGGAACAGCATAAAATATATTATCATCAAGTCGTTTATCGTTCTGTCATCGTGGATATTCGGTTACTTCGGGATGAAACACTTGCCTATTACCATTGTGGGGCCTATCAATGCTACCCGTCCGGTGATGGTGTTGATAGGAGCTTTAGTGGTCTTGGTGAGCGTTTGAATTTTACCAATGGATTGGTGTGCTGATGGCTGTCTTCTCTTTTTTTATGCTGAGCCGCAGTGGAAAGAAAGAGGGAATAGATTTCAAACATAATAAATGGATTTATTATGTGGTAATGGCAGCTGTGTTGGGAGCGGTCAGCGGGCTTTATGACAAGTATCTCATGGCGCCTGTCGATCAAGGAGGTATCGGACTGGATAGAATGATTGTACAGTCATGGTATAATATCTATCAATTGTTTATGATGGGAGGTGTTTTGATGTTGTTATGGTGGCCGAAGCGCCAATCTACCACTCCGTTTCATTGGCATTGGTGTATTATTCTGATATCTATTTTTCTGTCGGCAGCTGATTTTGTTTATTTCTATGCCTTAAGCTTGGATGGTGCAATGATTTCCATAGTATCTATGGTAAGGCGTGGCAGTGTGCTTGTTTCTTTTCTATTTGGTGCAATGGTATTCCGTGAGAAGAATCTTAAAAGCAAGGCTGTGGATTTGGCACTGGTACTTATTGGTATGATATTTTTGTATTTGGGGAAGTCGGTAAGCAAAAAAAGACGGGGGTGTGACTCATCGTGCATACCCCGTTATTCTTGATTACTCTATAATGATTTTATATTCTACATCAAACGTTTCTTTTGGTTCCAATTTCTGTATCCATTCACGGTCCTTTAATTCGCCCGAATACCCTACAGAATCGCAACGTCCATACCATGGTTCAATGCAAACAAATGGGCAATCGGGATGTGTCTTGGTAGGAGACCACAAAGCTACCAATGGAGAATTAAATTCCAAACTGATATGGGGCTTTTTCCTTTTTATCCAGTAAGGTTATTTTTTTCAGTTGTTTATTGTCAAAAATATAAGTGTCACAATCAAAAGTATGAATATCAATTGGCATCAGCCCTTCTTTGTTTAATTTTAGTACATGACGTTCTGGTGATACGCACCCCTTTTCGGTTGGCATGATATATTCTAAGTCAGACTTTCGGTCAAAAACAAAGAAGCCACGATCCTTTGTAGCAGCATCGAACTCGGGGAAATAGAAAGCTGGGTGTGCTCCAATCTGGAAATACATATCCATAGCTCCCAGATTTTCTACACGCCATTTTACGGTGATTTTATTTTCCTCCAATAAATATCCCACCAGCAGGCGGAAGGGAAAAGGAAACTTGCCCAATGTATCAGGAGTGCTTTCCAACCAATATACAGCTCCTTTGTCTTCTTTATAGGTTAGTTTGAAGTCCATATCACGTGCAAAACCGTGTTGTCCTATTTCATAAGTGTTTCCGGCATGACGGTATTTATTGTTCCACACACGTCCTACTATAGGGAAAAGGACAGGTGAACGCCGTCCCCAAAATTTAGCGTCGCCCTGCCAAAGATATTCTTTGCCATCCTTTTTGATACTTTGAAGCTCGGCGCCATGCTCGGCTATTTGTACAGTCAGGATAGAATTAGATAGTGTTTCCATGTTTCTTCGTTTATAAATTCTTTTTTCAAAGGTAGGGATGTTTCATGACATGACAAAGTGAATCTTCATCTTTGTGTAAATTTTATCTAAAAGGCTGTTTGGGTCAAATAAATTTTAATAAAAGTATATGGTTGTGTTTATTTTTGCTTATGTTTGTCAATAAGCTATGAAGGAGGATAAGATGGAGAACATACATTTGATATTTAAATTTTTATGGTATAGTGTATTATTTTGTATATGGGGAGTATCTTGTACAAGTTCCGGAACTTATAAAAAGACCCAAATGGATATCTATATGCAGTATTATGATTTTATAATTGATTCATTGTCAAAAAATCCTAGTTATGTATGTACCCGGACTGCCAGGCAAATGTCGGTTGCCACAGATAGTGTGGCGTATTACCATTATCTTGTTCTTTTGGCAAAAGCATATATGTTTAAATCCGAGATGGATTCGGCTAAACTTAGCATGGATAGAGCGGAAGTATTTTGCGATGGAGCTGAACCGTCATCGTTAATTAATGATTTGTATGCTGAGATTTACAATATGCGGGGTAATGTATGTGTTCGTCAAGGGTTGACAGATTCTTCAGTGGTATGTTTTCAAAAAGCATTTGATTATCGTTTGAAGGGTAGTAACAGAGATATGCTTCATGATATTTCTATTAATTTGGCTGATGCTTTTGTCCGTACCGGTCATTATGATAAAGGCGCGATGTGGTATCGTAAAGCTTTGTCTTACTGTGATTCATTGAAGATTCCTGAAGAAAAAACGTTTTCCTGTTTATTACGGATTGGCACAGGTTTATATGGAACTTCGTGATTTTACTTCTTGTGATCATTACTATGAACTGGCTGCCCGGCAATATGATAAGATGCTTCCATTTGAGAAACATATTTATTTGAATAATCGTGGTAATTCTTATTATTTTCGTGCTGATTATCCTAATGCTTTGGAATTTTTCAGAAAATCATTATTGTTAGCTCGTTCTTATCCGGATATGATTTTTGAGGAACATCTGACTGAAATGAATTTGGGAGAAACTTTTCTATTGATGAATCAGGTTGATTCTGCCGCATACTATTTGAACCTTTGCAGTGATTTTTTTCGTTCTATCGAAAATCAGACGGCTCTCTATTATTTGGATACCCAATTGATTGAACTTGCCTTGAAGCAGAATAATTTGTCTTTAGCACGTAAACGTATGTCTGAGGCTATACAGCCTGATTATGTGGAACCGAATATGCAGCATATCCGTAACCGTTACCTGCAACATTAATTTTGAAGAGGTGGGGGATTTCAAACAAGCCTATTATTATCAAATGGAAAATCAGCGTATTGATGATTCTACACGTAATGAGCGTATTAAAATGCGTACAGCTGAAATTGATCTGAAATACAGTCAGGACACCACGCTGATGAAGCAGAAAATTTTTATCCAGCAAAAAGAGAATGAAGTACTGGCGCTGAATCAGACGCTTTACCTGTGGATGTTTGCCTGCATCTGTATTTTGGGGCTCGTTGTTTTTGTTTACATGTACAACAAGAGACAGCGTTTCCTGCTGCAAATGAAAAGTCAGAATATGATTGCCACTTTGCGTATGGAGAATATCCGTAACCGGGTTTCCCCCCATTTCATTTTTAACATTCTGAACCGTGAGATGGGAAACTACACCGATGAGCAGGCCGGAAATATGCGTGGGTTGGTAAAGCTGATGCGGCGCAACTTGGAACTGACCGAACAGCTGTGCGTTACCATGGCCGAGGAACTGGACTTTGTCAATACGTTTATCAACCTGGAACGTGAAGCATTGGGAGATAGCTTTATACTGTCCACATCCATAGATGCTGCCATCCATCTTGACCAAGAAATACTTCCTTCCATGATGATACAGATTCCGATAGAAAATGCCATCAAGCATGCCCTGAAGGACAAAGAGGGGATGAAAAGACTGTGGATTGATATCAAGAAGACCGGGGAGGGAATCTGCGTCAAGGTGCGTGACAATGGGGGAGGTTACCGGATAAACAGTGCCAACCATGGTACAGGCACCGGTATAAAAGTGATTCTTCAAACCATACAGTTGTTGAACGCCAACAATAAAAAGCATATCGACATATCCATAACCAATGTGCAGCTGGAAGACGGAGAAACCGGTTGCGAGTTTGCTGTCTTCCTGCCCCAAGGCTATGATTATAATTTGAAAAAGATGGTTTAGTTATTATTTTTGCTAGGATAGTGTCCGAAACGGTCGCTATAGTTCCATAACCGGAGTGTCGGGTTTGTGCGTTAAACATGTTTTAATACTTTTGTTCCGTTAATAACTAAAGCAGGATTGTTTACTATGGATAAACTATACAGGGTCGTAATAATTGATGATGATGAGTTCTCTGCGGACAATCTTTGTCTGGAGCTGAAGAAATATAACAGGCTGTCTATAGACGGGATGTCACGTAACGGTGCGAATGGCCGGAAACTGCTGGAAAAGGTTCATCCGGACTTGCTGTTTCTGGACGTGGAATTGCCGGGACATGAAGGGCATGGAACTGCTGGAACAGCTAAGGGGGGCAATCACTTGGAATATGCAGATTGTGTTCTATACAGCTTATGATAAGTACATGATTTATGCTATCCGTGGGGCAGCTTTCGACTACTTGCTGAAGCCTATAGATAAGAAGGAGCTGGAAGGGATCATTGACCGCTTCATGAAAAAGGCGGAAGAGTCGGCAGCCGCATCTTTGGTTATCCCTCCGCGTGTGTATTCGGCCGGCGAGCATACTTTTATGATATCCACACCCATCAATGACTTGCGCATTCTGCGCTCCATTGACATCGGTTTTTTCCGTTATAACTCCGACCGGAAACTGTGGGAAGTGGTGCTGAACAACCAGCTGCCTTTGCTGCTGAAGAAAAATACTACGGCTGATCATATCAAGGGATATGACTCCTGCTTCGTCCAGATCCATCAGTCGTATATCATTAATATCAATTATCTGATGATGATTAAGGAGAACCGCTGCGTCATGTTTCCCCCGTTTGAGAATATTACGGAACTTCAGGTTTCCAAGAAGTTCAGAAAAGAATTGCAGGATAGGTTTTATTTGTTGTAGTGAATCTATTGATGACGTTGAAAATACAAGTTTATAGAAAGTGATTTTAAGTCACAGTGGAAAAGCAGGAGTCGTGAGATTGCTGCTTTTTTGTTTTTAGTGCTTAATTTTCCCTTTGCGGTATATGGAAATGAGGCTATATAGTCGTTAATTTAGATAGAATAGTATGCTTGTTAGGCTGTTTGATACTTTCTCTTGGTTTTGTGAATTTGTAAAATGACGTTAATTGTTTTTCTTTGAAGCCGCATAAGGTTAAAAAAAGACATGTATATGAATGAAGTAAAAAAAAGTAATATTGTTTTTATTATGCTGTGCTATACCTTTTAGTTTTTATGCACAGAAGCGCGCCAAAATGCTGTAACAAAGAAATGGGGATATGAGCAGACCGAAAATAAAGGATGGTGGGAAAATTCAAAATATAGGGGTAATTCTATGTTTGGTGGATGGGATGCGGCTTTAGTAAATCAGGATTATGAGATAAATTGGTTGATTTCTCCACAATATGAAGGGGTGACCAAGAGATTTACAGAAAAGTTGGCAGGAGTAGTTTTAGGAGGAAAAGTAGGTTTTATAGACATACACAATCGTTTTATAATTAAACCGCAGTTTGAAAATGCAGATGATATTCATGGATTTAATTTAGGACTGTCTGCGGTAAAGAAGAATGGCAAGTTTGGCTTTATAAATAAAAAAAGGAGAATTTGTCATTGAACCTCAATTTGATTACGCTGATAATTTTAGAGATAACATGTTGGCTACAATCAAGCAAGATGGTAAGTTCGGGGCTATTAATTTAAGGGGAGAAATCGTTGTCCCATGTAAATATATTCTAGAAGAAGCAATGATAAGCGTTCCTATATCCAATAAGGTATATCGCCAGAAACAAGAAGAAGTGAAAAATGCGAAAGGAAACGGTGATTTTGATGATTTGCTTGATAAAATCGCTGAATGTAGCAGAGAGGTCAATGAAAAAATTAATAATCCTGGAGCAGAAGTTATAACCGATTCTCTCAGAATAAGGGAAGATAATGGTAAAATGGGCCTTGTAGTGGGAGGACAAACTGTAATTCCTACAGAATATGAGGAGCTTATAATAGCAGAAGATGGATTTGTTCTTGCTTGCAAGCAGGATAAATGGGGAGCTTTGGATATATATGGGCGTACTATATTGCCTTGTGTTTATCAATGGGTATATTATGATGTATCGGCAAAGGTCTGGATTGCCAAAAGTCTTGCAATGGGGTTATATAATAGTCAAGGTGCATTATTACTACCGGGAAGGATTGATTATATAGGTAGTTTTGTGGATGGCAAAGCACCTGTTTGGCTGAATTCCGTACTCGGTTGGATAGATACGAAGGGACAACTCTCTGATGGCTTTGCAGAGGATGTGACAGAATCCTTTTTGAAAGAAGAAAAAAGGGAGTGGCAGGTGCTTGGGGTATGTTTAATTTATTGACAGACTTGATTCCGGACTATGCCATGGCCCACTATTATATGGGAAAAGGGCAAGTGACAGATGGCATTTATTCTAAAGGAATGGAGCATCTGAAGATAGCGGCAGAATTGGATCCGGATAATGAAGAGGTAGCGTCAGCGCTGAAGCAAGCCAAAAAGGACAAGAAGAAAAGAACGTTGAATACGATTGGTTACATTGCAAGTGTGCATAATGATTTGGAATCTACAAACTCTAATTCTTTTAAAGATGAAAGCAGAAATCAAAATAAGCCTTCATCCGGAATTAATCTGGGAGTTTCTATGGATGAGGTAGATGCCCTTGGTGGGTCTACAGCTACTGCTATAGCAGGAGGTAGTAATCATTGTGGTTTTTGAAATATGTGTTAGAAGATCTTGAAGAAAAGATTCAGAAGAATACGGGCGAATTGATGGGAGAGTATTATCGGAAAGTGAAGGATGAATATTTGCAGTTTGCCAGTAAAGAAGGGTGTGAACAATAATATATAATTAAAGATTAGAATTATGAGAGTAATGAATGTGAAATTTGTCGGTAGAATCATTATGACGGTTCTTTTTGTATTCATCTGTATTGGAGCGCACGCAGGTGATGACCCTTTAAAATATGAGATAGAGGGAGAAGGAGTAGGTGCACAAGGTACTTATTTGGTAAAAGTGACAGTAATCCAGAAGAAAAGTAAATTGGATGCCGATATGATCAAGAAGTGTGCGGTTCATGGGGTGCTTTTCAAAGGATTTTCCAGTCAGACTTCACGTACCCGGCAGAAACCTTTGGCAGGAAGTATGGTGGTAGAACAGCAGCATCAGGATTATTTTGATGTCTTCTTCCAAAAAGGAGGTTCTTATATAAATTTTGCCAATATGATAGGAGAGAATCTTTCAGTGGTGAAGATGGGAAAGCAGTATCGAATTTCAGCAGTGGTTTCCGTTGCGAAAGACGCCCTCTATCAAGAGCTGGTATCAGCCGGAGTTATTAAAGGACTAAATAATGGATTTTAGCTTATGTATAAGAGGTTGATTGTTACTTTTCTGATACTGGCTGACGGATTATTGTCTGCTTTTGCCCGGCAGGCTCGTGATGTGATTAATCTGAATAATGGTAACTTGTATCATTGAAATTAGACTATGAATTTTAAAGAAGAAAAAATTATGAAACATCTGTTTTATACGTGGAAAATTGGGATGTCTGCTTTTACTTATCCTTGCCGGATGCAGCAGCAAAAAAAAAGTGTTTCTTCCTATCATTCCTTTGAGAGTGAATGTTTGGGAGTAGAACTGGATGGGTCGGAAACACTTCGCGCCTGGGGCAGAGGGAAAAATCGTACAGATGCTATAGAGCAGGCAAAGAAAAATGCAGTAAGAGATGTCTTGTTCAAAGGTGTTGTTGCCGGTAGTCGTGAATGTAGTGTGCGCCCTTTGATAACAGAAGTGAATGCACAGGAACGGTATGCATCTTATTTTAACGACTTTTTTAGAGACGGAGGGGAATATCTGAAGTATGTAAGTATGGAAGATAAGAAAACAAATTCTAACACGAAGGCTTCTAATAAAACCCAAATTTCTTATTCCACTACGGTGCGTGTGCTTCGTTCTCAATTACAGCAGAAACTGATAGAAGATAAAATTTTAAAACCATAAAGACAGAAAAACATGAAAAAATTATATGCTATTTTATTTCTTGTAGCACTTATACACACCGGAGTGTATGGGCAGGCTAAAAAACCTACCATTATGGTTGTTCCCGCTAATGTGTGGTGTACCCATAATGGTTATACACAAAAATATAACAATCAAGGCACTATTACCGAAATTCCGGATTATAAAAAGGCATTGGATAATGATTTGAACTTGGTGAATGTCATAACGAAAATAGGTGAATTGATGGCTGAAAAAGATTTTCCGTTGAAGGATATGGCATCTTCTATTCGTTCCATAGAGCAGAGTTCGGCGGAACATGAGATGACTACCAGTTCTACTTCGGGAGCTTCACTGGCAGAGTCTCCTTTGGATCGGTTAATGAATAGAGCTAAAGCTGATATTCTGATTGAAGTAGTTTGGAATATTAATACAATGGGTCCCAAACGTTCTGTTACTTATACTTTGCGAGGCTTGGATGCCTACACTAATAAGCAGGTCGCAGCGACGCAAGGTACGGGAGAACCTTCTATGGCTGCTGAAGTGGCAGTATTGTTGGAAGAAGCGGTAGTAGACAAGATGGATGCTTTCGTAAGTCAATTACAGAAACATTTTGATGATTTGATGGCTAATGGCCGTGAAGTGGCATTGGAAGTCCGTGTGTTTGATAATGGGAGCGGCGTTAATTTGGAAAGTGAATTTGGGGGGCTGAACTACAGGAAATCATAGAAGATTGGGTGGCGCAGAATACGGTGGCTCATCGTTTTAGTTTAACTGATGCAACTGAGAATATGATGCTTTTTGAGCAGGTACGCATTCCGCTTTATCGTGAAAATGGAATGGCTAGAGATACAAGAAGCTTTGCAAATGATTTGCGCAAATATCTCAATCAGAAAGCCAATCTTACCTGCAAAGTAATGACGAAAGGGTTAGGTAAAGCTGAATTGGTTATCGGAGAAAAATAGAAAAGATATGAAAATAAGGAATATGATATTTGCCGCTTGGTGCGCATGTTGTGCCATGTCTGTGGCAGCACAGGATTGTGAGATAAGCCTTACCATAGCTAAAGCTGCCCAGAAAGAGGAACTTCCATCCCAGGTACAAGAGATTTTAGGAAATCGTTTAGCTGCGGCAGTGGCCGCTCAGGGGGGTGTTGCCAATTCCAATTTTACACCATTCTTTATCACAGCTAAGGCCAATACTTTATATAAGGAAACATTGTCCGGTCCTCCTGTCAGTACAGCGCTTACTGTTCAATTGACTTTGTATATAGGAGATGCAGTAGGGGCAGAAAAGTATTTTCTACTCTCACTGTGGATGCAAAAGGAGTAGGTACTAATATTAACCGGGCATATATCAATGCTTTCCGTGCAATAAATGGCAAAAACGTGAAAATGCAAGAATTTATACGCGAAGGGAAAGAAAAAATTATCTCTTGGTATAATAGTAATTATAGGCAAATATTGATAAAAGCGCAAAAAAGTGCTTCTATGCATGAGTATGATGCTGCATTGTATTATGTTACCTCTATTCCTGAATGTTGTGTCGGCTATGAGGAAGCTAGTAAACTGATAGACACTTATTATACTCAATATGTGAATTATAATTGTCAATTGATTATGCAATACGCCAGATCCGAATGGGCGAAGTCACCCGATGCGGAAGGTGCTTCAAAGGCTTTTGACTGGTTGGTTTTCATTGAACCGGGAAGCAGTTGTGAAGGTGAAGCTAAAGTTTTGTATAATGAAATAAAGCAAAAGGTGACCAGTGATTGGAATTTTGAGAATCGTGAGAAATATAAGGATGAAGTGGGGCTGAAAAAGCAGAGGATAGAAGCTGCCAGAGCTATAGGTGTAGCATTTGGTAATGGGCAGCAACCGGTTACTACTAATATTACTTGGCTCCATTAATTCAAGTTCAAATGATTTTAAATAAAGAGAATATGAGAAATAAAAAAGTTATCCTAATTCTATGTCTGCTGGTGCTGGTCAGTGGCTCTGTGCAAGCTCAGAGGTTGAAGGCCGTGCAGAATGAAAAGGGGCGTTATGGCTTTATGACGGAAGACGGGACGGTAGTGATAAAATATAAATATGATGAAGCTACTCCCTTTAAAGACGGTATCGCTAAAATAGGAAAAGATGGAAAATACAGTCTGATTAATGAAGATGGTGAAATCATTACAAAACGGAAATATACATATATCGGTGAATTTTATAACGGGGTTTGCCCCGTTCGCTGAAGGTGGAAATACTAAAAAAGGAGTAATGCTAACCACGGGTGGGCTCATAGGCAATAAAGCTAGTAGCAATACAGGTGAAAAATGGGGGTTGATTGATAAGACAGGTAAGGAAATCCTGAAAACCGATTATGAAGCAATGGGAGATTTGAATAAGAAACTGATATATGTCTTGAAAGGCAAGAAGTTCGGGTTCATTGATTCAGCTGGCAATATCATAGTGAAGCCTACTTATAATTTTATTGGCAGTTTCAATAACCAAGGAATCTGTTGGGTTAATATCGGTGGCAAATACGATAAAAAGAACGAACATGGTGTCTAAAGGTAAATTCGGGTTAATCAATGAAAATGGGCGGGAAATAATTCCTGCCAAGTATGAAGATGTGGGCAATTTCCCTGTTTTGCGAGATAAGAAAACCGGAGCTTTGCTTGATGAGGCTGCCTTTTATACCAAGGCAGACCAGTCTGCATTTCCGGCTACCAAGCAGGAAATACAGAGCTTGCTGCTTCCCAAACCTCATGCTGCTGAGTCCCAGTTGCCTTCATCAAGGGTCGATTATTTTATTTCATTAATAAGAAATCCCAAGGGTTGGTAGATGTCCATGGAAATACTATTATTCCTTTAACTGCCAATCAGGCTATTCTTCCTCCTTCAGACAATATGCTTAGGCTTGCTAAAGTGGAAAAGAAGCAAATAGCTAAAGCTTATTATGATTTGGATGCTGAAGTGATGGTCAGAATATCTTCTTCAGAAAAGGGAAAGTTTGGAGCTTTCAGCCATAATTTAGCTCCGGTTTCATTGGATGATGAATTGTATTTCATAGATAAAAAGGGGAACAAGGTGATTGGTGGCCTGTCAAAGGCTTTCCTGAGTAATTGAAGGATACCGGGTGGTACAAAAGGGATCGGCTTTTGGCGCTATTGATTCTACAGGGCAGTTGGTTATTCCTATTGAATATACCAATTCGCTTACCAGCGTGAACAATGGA